>Ga0181404_1000313_pt1 | contig 14921 bp, 18 predicted proteins | sample 27SPOviralmetaG_FD_130133 | JGI IMG/M metagenome (GOLD analysis project Ga0181404, IMG submission 130133) | Marine viral communities from the oligotrophic San Pedro Time Series (SPOT) site, San Pedro Channel, CA, USA - 27 SPOT_SRF_2011-10-25 | ecosystem: Environmental > Aquatic > Marine > Strait... | reverse complement strand
CATTAGGTGCAACAATATTCTCAGGTTCAGGTTCATCACTTACAGGAGTAGTTATAGAAACTGCTAGTACAGGAAGTGCCGAAATACCTGTAGGTACAACAGCACAAAGAGATGGCTCACCTGCAACAGGTATGTTTAGATTCAACTCTACAACAACAGGATTCGAGGGCTACGATGGTAGTGCTTGGGGTGCGATTGGTGGTGGAGGTGGTGCTACTGGAGCTGGAGGAGATGAGGTATTCGTTGAAAACGAAAGAGTAGTTACAACCAACTATACTTTATCTACTAATAAATCAGCAATGTGCGTTGGACCATTAACAATTAATTCAGGGGTTACAGTAACAATCCCATCAGGCGAGAGGTTAGTAATACTATGACTTGTAAACTTAATGCAGATACATCAGACGGATTAAAAATAGTATCAGATACAAGTGGGGAAATAGACCTACAGATTGATGCTTCAACTAAAGTACACATGGCAAGTGATGGCAAAGTAGGGATAGGAACTACAAGTCCTAGTGGTGCATTACAAATTGGTGGTACTGATTCTACTTTAATTTCAGGTGAGGGAACAGGAGATAGAGATTTTAGCACAGATACTTTTGGAACTATTGATATACCAAGTTTTTCTTTAATGAATCAAGTCGGAGCTACCTATAAAAACATTTCAGGATTAGGAATGAATTTTACAAATGGTGTTCTTGGAATTGTAAATAATTATCAGTACACAGGTGGTGGTAAAATTGCTTTTTATACAGGAACAAAAACATCTACAGGTGGCTCACTTAAAGAACGAATGAAAATAACTACAGCTGAAACATTCGTGTTTGGTAGAGATAGTGCATCAGCAATGGTTATTGACCTTGTTGATGGCACAGGAGATATTATTCTACTTAGAAATGGTGGCTCAACTAAAGGCACTATATCAACCAATGGCTCAACAGTTTCATATAACACATCATCAGATTACAGATTGAAAGAAAATGTAAATTATACATTTGATGCAACGACAGAAGTTAAAAAGTTAAAACCATGCAAATTCAATTTCAAAGATGAATCAGATACAGTAGAGGGATTTTTAGCACATGAAGTATCAGATGTTGTGCCAATAGCAGTAACAGGAACAAAAGATGCTACCAAAGAACAGAATGTATATGATGATAATGGTGTAAAAACAGGCACAGAAACAGTACCTGACTATCAAGGAATTGACCAAAGTAAACTAGTACCTTTATTAGTCAAAACAATACAAGAATTAGAAGCTAGAATTACAGCATTGGAGAGTTAGATGGCATTAACATTACATGGTACAGTATCAGATAACACAGTAGCTTTAGATAGAAAGACTGCTACTCCATTGATTATAAATGGGGAAATGAGGATATCGCAAAGAGGTACAAGTAATTCAGGTGTTACAAGTGAGGGATATCACAATGCACCTGACAGATGGAAACTAGTGCCTTTAGGCACAGTAACAGTCTCTCAATCAACAGACACACCAACAGGACAAGGTTTTCAAAACAGTTATAAAATCGATGTAACAACTGCTGATACAAGTTTAGCATCAGGAGATAACAGTCGATTTATGACTTTTTTAGAAGGTCAGAATTTACAAATGTTTAATAAAGGTAATTCAAATGCAAAAAACTTTACAATAGCTTTTTGGATTAAAAGCAGTAAAACAGGAACATATGTAATGGAACTTGTAGATGATAATAGTAGACATTGTTGTAAAACATACACAGTATCTAGTGCAAATACTTGGGAGAAAAAAGTTGTATCAATACCTAATGAAACATCGAATGCAATAGATGCTGACAATACTTTAGGTCTACAAGTATATTGGTGGTTAGCAGGTGGTAGTGATTTTACATCAGGCACACTAGCAACAGCATGGGCTAGTCAGGTAAGTGCAAATCGAGCAGTTGGTCTTAATGTAAACTGTTATGACAATACAAGTAATGAAGTTTACATAACAGGCATACAAATGGAAGTTGGTGATTTTGATGCTAACAGCATACCTGCCTTTCAGTTTGAAGATAGAGGTACAAGTCTAGCTAGATGTCAGAGGTATTTTCAATCCGTATCAGGAGCTTATTATTCTTTAATGTTGGTAAGAAATACAGATTATATAAGAGCAAGTAATTATCCGTTTAAAACAACCATGAGAGCAACTCCTACTGTAACAATAACATCTTCAAACGCTGATAGTGCATCTAGTTTAGGTTCAGGAAATGTTACAACAGATAATTTAAGATTTTCTTGCACAGGCAATGAAACAGCAGGACCAAGAATAAACGCCTTTACAATGGAAGCAGAATTATGATAGTAACATCAGCAAAATATAGAAACGATTTACTCTCAGGAGAAAGAGACAACATTATTGCAACAATAGATGGAACTCAATGTTATGTTCCAATAGACACAGCAAACACACACTATCAAGCTATACAAGAATGGGCTAAAACTAACACAATAGAGGAAGCAGACTAATGGCATTAGTAATTAAAGGAAGTAGCTCAGGACAAGTAACAGTAGATGTACCAGCGGCAGCAGGAACAAACACTATAACTTTCCCTGCTCAAACAGGAAATGTTTTAACAGATGGCTCGGCTCTACCTGCTATAGATGGCTCTGCATTAACAGGGCTTAGTGGTGGGATAACACAAGCAGATATATGGAGATTGACTACGAATGTAACAGCAGATACAGGTGGTGTTAGTAATTTTGAAAGAGCAGATGATACAGTAGCTACTAAAGTAGGAGATGGTGTTAATTTTTCAACTCCTTATTTTACATTTAATGCTACAGGCATTTATTTAATTCAATCTATGGTTTTATTTGCACCTACAAACGATAGTGATAATGCAATATGGATTACTAATTATCGTAATGATTCATCAGGTGCAGCAGACACATTAGCCGAGTGTCAAGGTTCAGATGGAAACACATCAAATTTTTCACAATGTATTATCGATGTAACAAATACAAGCAACGACCAAATTTATTTTCAAGTCATATCATTAGCGTCAGGTGGTAATGTAACAGGTAATACTAATGCAAATAATACTTGTGTCAGTTTTATCAGATTAGGAGATACATAATGGCAAAAGATTATCTACAACTAGCATTAGCTTATTTTAATACAGATAAAGGTCAATGGTATAAATGGAAAACAGATTATACAGGTAGTGAAAGAATGGCATATGCTAATTTAGAACTTGCAAATGATTCAGCAACAATGCCTAGTGAAGCAGATGTAAACGCTAAGATACAAGAAATTAAAGACGCAGAAACACAAAAAGCAACTGATAAAACAAATGGTACAAACAAATTAAAAGCATTGGGATTGACTGATGCAGAAATCGAAGCACTAACACAAAAATATTAGAGGTAACTAATGGGATTAGAAACAGGAACATTTATAGACAGTCTTAACAGCTCAAACCCAGCAGCTGGCGACCCAGTAAACGAAGGGGATGACCACTTAAGGCTTATAAAATCAACAGTAAAGGCAACATTCCCATCTTTAAGTGCTGCTGTTACTGCAACACATACAGAATTAAATGTATTAGATGGCCTTACGGCAAATACTACCGAACTTAATTATGTAGACGTAACCACGCTAGGGACAGCAGAAGCTTCTAAGGCATTAACCGTAGATGCAAATAAAGATATAACTGGCATAAGGAACCTAACAGTGACAGGAGCTATAACTATTGGCTCTGACGCAGTTACAACATTAGCTGCAGTTTATCCTGTAGGAAGTATCTACATAAATGCAGCAGTAACAACTAACCCTGGAACTTTATTAGGTTTTGGTACATGGGTAGCATTTGGCTCAGGAAGAATGATTGTTGGATATAACGCAGCAGATAGTGATTTCGACGCACTCCAAGAAACAGGTGGTGCAAAAACACATACATTAACTATTTCTGAAATGCCATCACATACTCACAACAGACCGAAAGGTTGGAAACCTGCTCCTAATGATAATGATGTCGATATAACAGGCGGTAATGGAGTTAATATTGCAGACAATATGCTCACAGACGCAACTGGTGGTGGACAAGCTCACAGTATTTTAAACCCGTACATTGTTGCATACATGTGGAGGAGAACTGCGTAATGGCTGTATTACAGGTAGGGCCACCAAAAGGAATGTCAAAAGACATAAACCCTACAGCGTTGCCAAATGAAATATTTTCACATACACAAAATGTAAGATTCGAAGATAATGCCGCAAAAAAAATGCTGGGGCATGACCAAGTATTTGCAGCACCTGCTGTAGCACCCTATTTTGTTCTTAACTTAACTGGAACAACAAATTTTTGGTTTTACGCAGGAACTGCTAAAATTTATAGAACAGACGGTACTAATAATGTCGATGTTACAAGGGCATCAGGTGGAGATTATTCTACTAATTTAATATCTACAGGTAATTGGGTAGGCTCTATTTTTAACGGCAGGCCTTTGCTTTGCAACGGTATTGATGACCCACAAATATATGATGCGAGCACAAGTAAATTTGTAGATTTAAACAACTGGCCAGCTAGCACAACATGTAAATCCATAAGACCTTATGGAAATTATTTAATAGCTATGAACATGGTAGAATCAGGAAACGATTTCCAAAACAAAGTAAGATGGTCAGATACATCTACAGGTGTTCCTAGTACATGGGTAGCAGGAGCTACAAACGATGCTGGAACTAATACTATAGGCGATGAAGGAGACAGCATAGTAGATGGTTTTCCTTTAAATAAATCTTTTATTATTTACAAAGAAAGAAGCACCTGGTTGATGAACTATATCGGTGGTAACTTAGTATTTAGTTTTCAAAAATTATTTAACGATACAGGAATTTTATCTAGGAACTGTGCTGTAGAATTCGATAGTAAACATTTTGTAGTAACAGAAGGAGATTTGATAGTACACAATGGAGTCTCGAAACAATCAGTTGCAACAAACTTAGTTAGAAGACAGTTTTTTAACGAAATTGACGGCACAAACTTTAAAAATATATTTACATTACATAATGTACAAAAAACAGAAATATGGACTTGTTACCCTACAGTAGGTTCTACTAATTGTAACAGAGCCCTAGTATGGAACTATAAATTAAACGCATTTAGTTTTAGAGACTTGCCTGACATATTGCACATTGGCACTGGCATTGTTAATCCTGGAACAGCAGGGTCTCCTGTTTGGTCAGGACAATCACAAAGTTGGATAGCATACAGCACATCTTCTAACTGGGGACAAAGAAATTACAATCCTACAGAAATATCTATTTTGATGGCTGGGACAGCAGATACTAAATTTTACAGAGGAGACAACGGTTTTGATTTTGCTGGAGATAATTTTACAATGATATTAGAAAAAAAAGGATTAACCTTAGACGGAAACACAAACACTGTAAAACAAGTAAGAAAAATTACTCCAAGATTTGCAGGCACAGGAGCAGCTGAAATATTTGTAGGAAGTTCTATGAGCCCTGACGGTACATACAATTACAATAATCAACAAAGCATAGACCCGAGCAGTCAAAACAAAGTAGACGCAAGAAGCACTGGGAAATACATAGCAATAAAGTTTCAAAACACCACAGCTACAACTTTTGAATTAAATGGCTATGACATAGAATATGAAGTAGTGGGAGAAAGATAATGCCATCGTTAAATGATTATTACCAAATGCTACAAGAAAGCGATGACTTTCAACATTTGCCATTTGATGAGCTAGCACCTGACAATCAAACTAAGCTTATACAGCCAGCAGTAGATTATCATAATGCAATGAATAACGTCTACATGAGTGGACCTGCTAGAGAAGGCAGAGAAACAATAAGAACAAAAATGGAACCTATAAATACAGGAGTAGGAACAATGTTCCCAACCTTTCCTGATATTCCAAAAACAGATGATTACAACATAACTTATAACCTTGGCGAAATGAATCAAATAAATAGTGCTTTTAGAGATGCCACAGGAATAAGTAATGAACAATCACAAGCAAGGGTAGATACTGGCAGAGACCCTAACATGATTCCTGGATTTAAACTATTACCAAATCCTGACGATTTTAGAGTCATAAACAACGCAGCAGGAAGACCAGCTATGCCAGTCGATGTTAGACCTACCTTGTTTTCAGATACTCATCAAACAGGCATATTAGAAGATTTAAAAGCATTTGCGGGAATATTTAAATAATGGCACAAGCACCAAGATATACACCTAACCCAGTACCTAGTAATCCTGAAGATTTACCTAGATATATCTTCGAGGAACTTACTAAACTACAAGGTGCATTACAAGAAAATGCAACAACATTTATAGAAGTAAAAAATGTAGAACCTTCAAAAAAGAAACAAGGAGATATTGTCTACGCTGATGGCTCTGACTTTAATCCTGGCAGTGCAGGTGAGGGCATATACTTTGTAAACGCAGCAGGTAACTACACTAAATTATGATATATATATCAGGCATAACTTCAGACAGAGTCAAAGATGTATGGCCGATATGTAAAGAATATATAGATTTAGGTAATTCTAAAAGCAAAGACGAAATGACTGTAGAAGACATATACGATAAATTGTTAGAAACAGAAATGCAACTTTGGCTAGTCTATGACGAAAACAGCAAAGTAATATCTTGTTTGACTACTGAAGTTATTAATTATCCACAAAGAAGGACATGTAGAATAGTTACTCTAGGCGGTCGTGATTTAGACACTTGGGTAGATAAGTTTTTAGATGTTTTAGAAGAATGGGCTTTTGCGGCAGCTTGCGATTCTATGGAAACTGCATGCAGAAAAGGTTTTATAAAAAAATTGAAAAAGTTTGGTTATGAGCACACATACACTGTGCTTGGTAAAGAATTAACAGTAAAACACTAGAGGTAAATTATGGGTAAATCGAGCGGCGGCGGAACACAAGTCCAAAGAATGGAGCCATCTTTAATACAGGCTCCACATTTAAGTAGACTATATTCGCAAGCACAAAATTTGTATGAGACAGGTCCGCAACAATATTTTCCTGGGCAAACAATAGCAAGTCCATCTGAATTACAGATGATAGGAGAGGAGGCTGCTAGGTTAGGTGCAACAGGTGCACAATCACAGGTAGCTGGCTCTTTATTACCAGCAATACAAAATCAATTAGCGGGACCACAAAATGTTGCAAACAACCCTTACCTAGCAGGAGCTGCTACAGCAGCATTGCGTCCAGTTTATCAAAATGCACAAAACCTTTTAACACAAGCTAGACGAGGAGCTAACGAAGCAGGGCAACTTAACAGTGATAGACAAGCTTTATTAGAACAAGGCGTCATAGGCGATTACATGACAAGAGCAGGTGATATAAGTGCAGGAATGTACAACCAAGCTTATGAGAACGCATTGAGAACACAAGCAGCATCTATAGCCAACGTGCCTATAGCAATGCAAAGCTTAATGCAACCATCACAAACATTAATGGGATTAGGTAATTTACAAACACAAAGAGCACAACAAGCAATTGATGCAGACAGAGCAAGGTTCGAGTTTGGACAACAAGCTCCTTACCAAGCACTTAACCAATACGGCAACGTCGTTGCTGGAAGTATGCTTCCTGGCACTACAACACTTACAGATGGTAGTGGTGGCGGAGGCCTAGGTACTGGCGGAACGATTGGTGCCTTAGCTGGTGGTGCAGCTGGAGCAGGAATGTTAGGTGGAACAGCAGGTTCATTTTTAGGACAAACAGCAGCACAAGCAGCAGCTAGTGGAGCTGCTGGAGCATCAGGATTAGCAGCATTAGGCGGACCAATGGGTATGGCTGCTGGAATGTTATTAGGAAGTCTATTTGACTAGGAGATATTATGGCTGAAAGATTTATAGGAGCAGACGAACGAGGCAATCTTTTATATCGTGACGATGTAACAGGTGCAGTCAGAACTGAATATCCAGTTGGCACAGGCGGAATATTCGAACGAGGACCAGCTCCGCTTCCCAATGTTCCAGGTTTTCTCCAAAGAGAAGCTAACCAAGGTTACAGGACACAAGATAGTGCACAAAGAGGGGCAAATATATTTGATAATTTGTTTCCTGGTTACACTGACAATTCACAAATAGGTGTTACGCAAGAAAGATTAGGTAGGGTAAGTGATTATACTGCGTTTCCTTTAATGGAAAGTAATTATGAAAAAGCTTTGCCTTATGTACAAACTTCTAACCCAAGAGAACCAAATTATGTAAGACCGATTGATAATTATTTAGGTTTGAATTTTGGCGGTGAGGGATTTTTAGGCATGTCAGGTCCACGTGGATTTAGTGAAGTCAATGTTACTTCAGATGTACCAAGATATTTTGGCGATGTATCAGCTGTGAATTTTCCAGGAAGACAAACAGGTGTTGCACCTGAAACAGATGCACAACTTAAATTGTTAAACACAGGCAGATTCGGAAAACAATTTATGTATCAAGATTACACTGCCGCAGGCACTAGAGACACTTATTTATTGCCTGAAGAAGTTGCAAGCAAATTAGGTATAAACGCAACTGGTATACAAAATACTTCTGAACTTGTTACTTTAATAGACAAGACACTAAAAGAACAAAACAATAAAAACTTTTCGAAAAAAGATTTTGATATGGGTGGCACTGGAGTTGTTACAGGTGCAGGAATAGATGTCAACGAAGTTGGCAATCTTTTTAAAGAAAACGCTGAAGAAGTAGCTAAAGACAGAACAGACATTGAAGACGCACTGAGCAGACAAGGAACTACTTTGTTTGACAAAGTTAAAAACATATTTGATGACCCATATGATGATTACGTTGACGCTGAAGGTAGAACTATAAAAGGTGACTTCGTAAAAAGAGAAGACGAGGCATTGCTCAAGAAAAATAATCTTTTCGATGAAGAACAGGCAGCAGATGCAGGACCTGCATTTACAAAAGACCAAGCATACGAATTGTTAGGAATGTATCTAACAATGGGAAGTTTAATGACAGATGAACCTCCTAAAACTACAGTCAAAATGGGAAGTTACAGTGTATCACCTGGCCTTAGATTAGACGTACCGAATTTATACGATAAAAGAAAACGAGGATAATTTTATGGCATATACAGAAGAAGAAATTAACACAGCAATACTAAGAATAACAGGAGATATTGCTGCTGGTAAATCTTTTAAAGATGCTTTTAGTAGCGGTTCGAGAAAAATAGATACATTAAGAACTTCGCAAGCAAAAGCTATGGGAACAAGTTTAGATAATCAAAAGAAAATGCTTGAGGTTGAAAAACTTAGACAAGAAGTACAACCAACGATGGACCCTAAAGAAATAGCACAAGTATATACAGCTGAGCAAGCAGCTAAAGATGCAACAATCCATCAAGCTTATGGCATGTTAGACAGTCTTTCTTTCGGTGTTGGAGCTATCGGCGAGACATTTGGTATGGAACAAACTGGGACAAGGGTATCAAGAGAAGCTGCAACAGCATTACATAAACAAATAAAAATTGTATTAACAGGTTCTTTCAAAGGCAGACCAAGTAATTATTTACTTAGAGAAATAGAAGAACTTATACCACAAGTTGGAAAATGGGTAGGTGGTGACGCATACGCACAAACAAGATATGAAGAATTAAGAAATAAATTCAATCAATGGTTGCCTGAACTTGACGGCGAAATAGATGTAGCTTCAGGAAAAACTAAAATAGAATTAATTAAACAAAAAGCGAAAGCAGAACAAATATCAAAAAGACTAGATGTAGTTATCAATGGATTTACAGAAGGCGGTACTAAACCAAACGTAAATGCCTATCCTGATGTACCTATAGGATATGAATTCCCTGATGACGAAGAGGGATTGCAAGATGTATTAGCTATGTTTAACGCTACTGTTCCTGGAGAGCCATACAAAAAATGAATAAAGAAGAAAGAGACGCTCTTTTAGAACGTAATGAAGCAAGTCAAATGTTTAATTATTACAAAAGTGCTGGTGCTAAATTATTAGAAAAAAATATGATTACTCCTGAGCAATATCACAATCAGGTAAGAACAATGGGAATTACATTAGGAGCAATCGACCCTAATAATAAAGATATTCCTGAAAATATTGATAATAATGACAATGCAAAATTAGGATTAGAAATAGGAGGAGCTGTCGCTGGTTCTCTTTTATGGGGAGGAGCAAGACTTGCACACCCGCTAGGTTGGGTAGGTTATATAGCACAACAAAGTTTAGCATCAGGTGGTGGTGCAGCACTAGGTAACATTGTTTACAATAAAATAATGGGAGCACCGCAAGCAACAAGCGATAACGCAATCAAAGATGCAATGAGCACAGGTACAGAAGTTGCTGGGTTTAACGCTGCTTTTATGGCTGGCTTACCAGTTGCTGGTAAAATGGCTAAGTTAGGATATCAAGGAGCTAAGCTAGGATTAGCAGGCGTAGGAGCTGGTGCAAAAATGATTCCAGGAGTTACACAAGGAATGACAGCCATCAGAAATGGCATGAATAAATATGCAGCGTCAGAAAATGCGTTTGCAAACCAGTTGTTAAAAACAGCTGAGGAGAGAGGTATTGTGTTAAGTAATGCTATGGTCGCAAATCCTACCATTAGAGGAATTATGGAGGCCTTTTCGAGAACACCTTTTATCGGAACACCTTTGAGAGAATCATATGAAAAAAGTTTAAAATCTGTAGCTAATAGTTTGATGGATGACGTTTCTTCAGGAGCAACCTTAGACCAAGCAGCTGCAAAATTTTCTAACAGATTCAAATTTGATGAAGCAACAAACAAATATGTTTTAAATCAAAAAGCAGGTTACGCACCTGACGAAATAAATTTAGAGGCTTATGTAAAATTATTAAATCAAGCTGACGATTACACAAAAGGATATTCTAAACAATTAGACAATATGTTTGGTATTTTTACAAAAGGACAAAGTAAAGCTTCAGGCAGTGCAACCACTGCAATATCAGCAGCAATGGCAAAAGGTAATATAAATTTTGGCTCGTTACAAGCGTGGTGGAATAGAATAGGAGAGGCTGGTTCGCAAGGAAGATATCCTCCTGAGCTAAAAGCATTTTTTAAAAAATTAGATGGCGGAAAAAAAATAAGCCCATTCGAACTAAAAAGATTATTTAATGATATGAACAAAGTCGAAAGAGATTTACTTAATAGAGTAGATGGTGCATATGCTGACGACTTGTATAGAAATTTTGATGAAGCAAGAACAGCATTAAACAACGATATAATGCGTGGTCTCAACAGAAATGAAAGCACTATTGTAAAAAATCAACTAGATAATTTAACAAAATCGAGAGCAGAACAATTAAACTTTCTAGGAAAAGCAGACGACACAGGAATGTTAAGTGCTACAAATATCGTCTTTAGAGAAGGTGGAGAATTTGCAGACAAATTAAATAATGCAATGAGAAACAGTTTTCTTGTCAAATCAGGCGGCGGAAAAACTTATAGCGAACTATTAAAAAGAACACAAGATGGTGACTTCTTTGTTCTACCTGGTTCAACAACAGAAGCTGTTAGGCGTGCAGCAGGCAAATACAAAGATGCAGGTTACGAAGAGATATTAACTAAACTTTATAAACAAGGTGGTACTGCACAGCATCGTAATTTAATAGATTTAATAGGACAAAAACAATATGCAAAACTAGCACAAGGCGAGCTAGACGATATCTTTGATAGCACCATTATTGATTATCTAAACAGAGGTGGCGGTAACGGAAGACAGTTATTTTTAGAAAAAATTGGTGCAGCAGGCACAGCAACAGAAATGGCGGTTGCTAAAGACAGGATGCAGTTAATTCTTAAAAATTTAAACGAAGCAAGGAAAACGCAAACTGCTACAGTGAACGGGAAAACAGCCCCGCTAAAAGAAATAACATGGGATAATTTAAGAGATTATGGAAGTCTTTTACAATTTTTACCTGAAAGGCCAGCACTAAACCAATTTATACAAAGGTCAATGGCTCTTAAGCTAGCTGGTGGAATAAGTGCAGGAACCATAACTGGTTTTGTAGGTGTGGGAGGTATGGCAGCAGCAGGCGGTCCTTTAGCTGGTTTGGCAACAGGCATGAGTTTTAGACTACTTTCTGCAATCATGGCAAAACCATATAAATATGATAATGTTGTTTCACTTCTAAAAAATGCACCGACAAATCCTGAAGCAAGAAAAAAATTATATGATTATATGGAACAAGAGGCTGGACCATTAGCAAAAATATTTAATGGACATTATTTAAGAAAACTACAAGAAAACGACCCTACTTTTTTGAAAGCAGCAAGGATGGTCGCAGCACCAGTAGCAGCAGATACTATCAATTTGACAGAAGAACAAAAACAATTTGGGTCATTAAAATAATGAAACAGGTTACAAACACACAGATAATGGAACAACTCCATCAGATGGATAAAAGAATTATTAAATTAGAAGAAAGAGTCAACAAAGGCGTAGGAGCTGTATCGGTAGTCGCTTGGCTAGGCGGTATTGCTGCAGTCGTCGGGAGCTATTTTTACCAATCATGATACCTATGGAATTATTAAGCATGCTAGCTAGCACAATCCTGGGCGGCGTGTTATCTATTATGGCTCAGAAATCACAAGCTGAAGCTGAGAAACAAAAAATGTTTATGCAACGAGCTGAGTTCGCTGCAGCACAAGTGGACAAAGCTAGGGAAGTTACTGACGCATTTACTAAAAATACTAGACGTTGGATAGCCTTGATAGCAGTAGTATCTATACTGGTTATACCTAAACTTGCACCATTTATAAATCCTGACTTAACTATTTATGTTGGTTATACAGAAGAAGTTATGCAAGGTTGGTGGATATTTGCGTCAAGCACAGACATGACACAATGGAAACCAATGACAGGTGCATTGGTCATAACGCCCCTAGATACGCACGTTGTCTCATCAATTATCGGTTTATATTTTGGCGGAAGTTTGGTAAGAAAATAATGGTAGCTAAGAAGTACCAAAACAAAACTGGTGGATTAAATGAAGCTGGCAGAAAGTATTTCAAAAACAAAACAGGAGCTAATCTAAAACGACCAGTTACAGGCAAAGCACCTAAAGGTTCTAAAGCAGCAGCTAGGCGTAAAAGTTTTTGTGCACGAATGGGAGGAGTCAAAGGCCCTATGAAAGACAGTAAAGGTAGACCAACAAGAAAAGCGTTAGCGTTGAGGAAATGGAAATGTCGTGGAAAAGGTTAAAACCAGCACTGGTAATACTAGCTTTAATAATAATGCTTCTAAGTATCGAATCATCTTTTGCTGACGTCACTAGCTCAGGGGCTACCACAAATTCTCAAACATCGACTTCTGGAAGTCAAACCGCTATCACTGGAGGCTACAACTCTGATGTTACAACGAATTATTCTAGCGGAAGTTCCAATACCACAAACAATACTACTTCAAACTCAACTACAAACCAAGCTAGCAGAACGCCTGTTAACATGTCTTCAGCCCCAGGAATGAGCGTTTATGGGCAAGATAGCTGTGTAATCCCACTAGCTGCGGGTGTAACCGTTATCGGTTTCTCAGGCTCATTTGGTAGTTATATGAGAGATGATGAATGTGAGCGTAGAAAATCGACTTCAGTCTTAGCTAAGCTAGGCATGAAAGTAGCAGCAATATCTTTGATGTGCCAAGCTAAGGACGTTTGGCAATCAATGTGGGATGCAGGAACGCCTTGCCCAATTGATGGGCTCATAGGAGAAAAAGCTAAAGTAAGATGGAATGAGGTTGGTGGCTACGAGCAAACAAACAAATCTACATATGTAAAATCTAATAAAAGCAAGAAAACTGAAGACAAAGTAGAACAATACAGAAAATATAAAGAGAGTATGAATGAAGACCATAGCAATCATAATCATGACTAGCCTAATATTGTCTTCATGTGCAGGTAAAACTCTAGAATTAAGGCCCATACAAATTTATGGAAGCAATGAACAAAGCGTACCAACACCAGTATATGAATAATGGATTTAGATAGATTAAATATTTTTCTTCTAGTAATGCTAATTGTCAGCACACTAGCTAGTGCAGAAACTACAAATAATTTATTACCACAACAGTTTTTTAATAATAACTCTAACCATAACGAATGGACATGTAATGACCCATCTCATAATCATGGCAACAGTATTGTTGCAGCACATCATGGTGACAGCATTGAAAGGGATGTAAGTTTATCTGAGCATCTAACAGAAGACCAAATTCAATATGGTTGGTCGTCTACATTAGGTGCTGACATATGGCATTGGAATAATCTATCTAGTGAAACAGATATGATTCAAACAATCACAGCTAGTGATGGCACAGTTACAACTCAAAAAAGAACCGTAGCATTTAGTGCAATCACACCTTATCAAACATATACCTCTACTTACATAGAGGGCATGAACAGTAACACAAATTATAATATTAATGTTAAATTTGATTTTAGAGAGAGTTCTGAGTCTCAATATCATAGAGCAGTAGACTTAAAAAACCCAACGCTTGTCATAGACTACGAACCTAATCCAATATTTTTAAGCACAACACAGGAGGCTGAAATAGCAACAGCTGTAGAGTTTGTAGAAGAAGCTGCTGATATACAAATAATAGAATTTGAACCACAAGAATTTAGTTTTGAGTTATACGATACTCAAGAAATAATGTTAATGCCTATCGAAGAAATCTATATAGAGACATTAGCTGTAGAAGAAATTAACACAGGAGTTGTAGAAATATTCAATCTAGCACCGCCTGTAGAAGAATTTTCCGAAATGGCAGAACTACCTCAGTTAGAAACCTTTGATGAATTGCCTACTATAGGTGAGGAGATAAGATATGACAGTCAAGAGAACTTCTCGGAAGTCGCAACAGAAATCCAAATTGAAGAAAGCTTCTTTGAAGCAACAGAAAGTT
>Ga0181404_1000309_pt1 | contig 15028 bp, 7 predicted proteins | sample 27SPOviralmetaG_FD_130133 | JGI IMG/M metagenome (GOLD analysis project Ga0181404, IMG submission 130133) | Marine viral communities from the oligotrophic San Pedro Time Series (SPOT) site, San Pedro Channel, CA, USA - 27 SPOT_SRF_2011-10-25 | ecosystem: Environmental > Aquatic > Marine > Strait... | reverse complement strand
TACTTTTGCATCTATGTTTAAGTTGCTACTAGCCATGTTTATAGCACCTATTTCAGTACCACCATCTTTTATTTGTATTTCTGCTCCATCAGCATCTAATTTAATGACACCTGCAACATCTAAGGTGAAATCACCACCATCAGAAATAGTAGAGCCATTAACTGTTATATCTCCAACTGTTAATCCTGAAGAATCTATAACGGCTCTTTCAGAGCCACCCGTATCAAACCTAATTTTATCCTCGTCAGCAGACTCTTCTACTTGAATTTTAGTATCCCCGTCTAGGTCAGTAAGACTACTTGTACCCATGTCGAGTACTTTAGCGTTTAATCTAAGTTCTATTTTTGCACCACTACCAAAAGCAGCAGCCGAAGTATTGTCTTGAGCTCTTACGACAGTAAGATCGTTACTAGAGATACCAGTAACTTTAACAGTCTCTATATTAGTGCCATCATCGAGAGTGGCAAAGAAAACATTATTAGCATCAGGCGTGGGAAAAACAGCTGCAGATGTTACAGGGACTGTTGTAACAGCGTCGTTTATCCCACTCGATAAAGTAGTTTCGGCATTGTTTTTAAAAAGCAATCCCACAGTAAAACCTCCTTAGTTTTAACTAACTGTCACTGTCCAAGTGACTGTCATACTGTCTGATGCACCTTTGTTTACAACGGAAAAAACTGTTCTACATAATAAAGTACCACTTGAACTAGCATTTAAAATACCCGCTTCGGTTACAGCGCCAGTACCAGTTCCTGCTGGAAAACTAGCTACGTAAGTAACTACAGCAGCAGAAACAGTTGTGCTTGTAAGAGCAACCCTACCTAGTTCGTTACCTAGAGCAGTATCATTCGCAGCAGCGGCGGTGGTTCCAGATCCAATAGCCATGTGTGACATAGCAGTTGCACTAGCGTCTTTTATACGAGAAGCGACGTAACCTTTACCAGCAGTAACAACTAAGTTGTCAACTTCTTGTACAAGTTCGTCATTTACATGTATTTGTAGACGTCCTTTCATTTTTAATGCGTCATTTATATTTGACATAAAAACCTCTTAAGAGTTAATTGAATACGTATTAAGGGCAGACTTGTTAAGCAGAGCTCCTGAAGTACTACCCGCTATCAATTGTACATTAATTGATTCAGATACTGAAACACTATTTGCTACAGTCGCAGGAGCAAAACCAAGACTTGGTGAATCAGATACCGTAGGAGACTCACTAAACTGAGTTGAGCCATTTATATTTATACTTTCGTTAATAGTTGCAGTATCAGTTAAAGGTTTGCCAAAAGCACTTACATTTAAACTTTCTGCTACGGAAACTATATTACTTTTATTTATACCTGATTGTGTGGCTAAATCATCACTCGCACTTGCAGTATCATCTAAACTTGCTGCATCTGTAAAAGCACGTGCGAAAGCAGACACTTTAGCTAAAGACTCAGACATTTCTACACGCATAGGGGCTATAAGATTTACTTTATTACCCATACCGCTGTGGTTTGCACAGTAATAATGTAAAGCTGAAACCCCACCAATTGGGGCAAATTGTATCTCGGTGTAAGCACCGGATTGTCCCGGAGTACCGTTGTACGTTACATCGGGATCCGCGCTCTGTTCACTACCACTATTGTGCGTACCATCTGAAGTTTCAGAAAATTTTAAAGGGTGATTTGTATTAGATGAGTGTGATTGATCAAACCTATAGGTTGCCCCTGTATAAAGTGTTGTAGCTTCAAAATCTATCGTGGGGTTTTCAGCACCATTTATGTAAAACCTGTTACCACTACCACTAGTAGCAGCAGCTACAGTTACTGTGTAAGTTATTGTTGTACCCGGACTTGGTGGATTACCCAATATCTTATTTGGCACTACATCAGAACTTTCAGAAATAGACGATGTGTCAGAAGCTGGCTTACTAAATGAACTAGCATACGATTCTCCGACGTTCGCCGAATCTGACGGATTTTTACCGAAGTTAGAAGCATAACTTTCTGCTACACTAGTTGTATCCGAAAACACACGTTCAAAAATTAATAACGTTACAATACTTTCGGTTACACTAAAAGTATCTGAAGCAAGCCTGCTTGTACTCAAAGCAGCTAATTCTCCTATAAAAGTACTATCGGCTACAGTTTTAGCAATGGTATTAGCTAAAGACTCTGTAATTGTTATATTCTGTACTTGGTCTGCTCTGTATAAGGGTGTAAAGAATAAGTTTTTAGAGTCTGCATCAAGAACAATGTCTACTGATTCTAGTTTAAGAAAATCTATACCATACTCTAAATTAACAAAATCTGTTACAGATTGTATATCTGCAAATACGGTAACTGGCTCTAACGAGTCAGTGTCTACTATTGCACGTAGGTTATTACTTGATACTATCGCTCGAAGTGCCATTAATCAAAGTCATCTCGCACTTGGAACTTAATTAAATCTTGTACAGTTTGGATTCCACCACCGCTTGTAGTGTGTTCTATTTCACCTTCAAATGTGCCTGAAGTTGTCCAAGTACCGCTTGGAAAAGCTACAGTCACCTGTCCGGTTGAAGCACCTGTAACCGTAGCAGTAATTGTACTTAACACAGAAGTAGATCCTACTTCACGTATTCTAAAACGTACAGTACTACCAGATAAATTTACTGCTGCCCATGTTGTACTATCATCGGCATCCAGCGTTTTACCAGCAGCTGCGGTATTGCTGTCTTTTAAAGTAAAGTTTAACTCAGGTAGAGTATCACCTACTACTAATTTTACTGTTGATGAATAAGCCATAATTTACCTCATTATATATTATTAAAATGCGCCCGCGAAGGGTTGGTAATCTTTAAATTGAGCGTCACCTTTTATTAAATCTTCTAATCTTTGTGCACTTGGGCCTAGTAAACTTGTGTAGAACTCATCCCCAAACCTTCCTGCTTCAAACATAGGGAATAACATAGTCCATGCTCCAAATGCTCCAGAACGGTCAGCGGCCTCTAGTAAATACTCACCATAACCCATTTCATTTGTTCTAAATTTACTAAAATCAAAAACACCTGCCTCAGTGTTTGAATTAAAGTCTACTGTTCCTGAAAGAGGAGAAAGTAAAAATTTTAATAGCTCACGTAGTTCCATACCTACCATTGCTAATGGTAATAGTGAAGTAAGGGCTAAAACTGCAGGTAACGCAGCAGCAGGTATCCTACCTTCCCGACCATAGGTACTTTGAACATTTCTAATTACACCACCTATAATATTCTTACCATACGCGTAGAAGAATGATTTAAGTTGGAATATCAAAGCTGTGTATGGGTTAGAAGCCCAACCCGGTCTTTCTGCAGCATTCGGACGTACAACCGATTCTTCGGTAAATCTAGCTATCGCATCTTGCACTTCTCTATGTTGAGGGTCGCTAAAATCCCAATCAGAGTCTTGCGCTGCTTTTATTTGTTCCGGTGTAACTTGTAGCTCAGCTAAATAAGCTTTTGATTTAGCAGAGTTGTCATTAGCATGTTTAATAAGAAACTGTCGGCCCATACCAGCAGCAAAAATTCTTGTGAATCTTGTGTACCATTCTAGTCCAGTAAATTTAAAAAACTGTTGGGTATAGTATTTTGTTCCTTCTGTCATATAACCCAACTCTCCGGCATTAATGTACATTTGTGAAATAGAATCAAAGCCAATTACACCTACCTCACGCGCAAACTGTTCTAACTCTTTTCTATTTGCCCAAGTATCTTTTACTGAGTTTATAAAAGTACTACTAAAAATACTCATTTCTTTAGATCGTAATGCTGGGCCAGCTAAATCTGGTAAAGAAGCAACAGTAGCAAAAGTTAAATATGTCATAACATTTAAAGCCAATAGATAACTTTGTACAGTCCTTAACCAGCCGGGCATATTCATACCCGCTCTTCCTAACATAGCTTGTACTGCTTTTCTTGCGCGTCCTCTATCTCTATCGTTGTCTATTCGATTAATTAAAATTTCTGCTGCTCTAGGACCAAAATAAATTACACCATCTTGTTTTTTATCTAATTGGTTTGAATTATTTGCAATATCTTTTTTAGTTATTTTTACACGAACTTTTTTCTTAAATTCTATTTTTTTAACATTCTCAGAAATATATTTTCGGACTGCGTGGTGCGCAGGAATAATTAAATCACCAATACCTTCTATGTTACGTAAGTCAGCGTTATTGCTGATGTTTATAAAAAGAGGTCGTCTATCTTTTTGCATACCAATAGATAAGTCTGCAGCTCCTTCTGCTTCTATAGCATCAAGACTTTCATCATATAAAACCATTTTATCTACTGCATTCCTTAGTTCTTCTGTAGTAGATTTAGGGTTGTATTTTTTCAAAACTTTTACTAAAGCTTCTCTTGCTTCGGGTTCTGCAGCTAACTTAGCTATGTCAAACTGCCTAGTAAAGAAAGTTATATTTTTTTGAACTTTAGGTTTTTTAGGATTTATCTCATTAGGTAAAATATAATCATCATAAAACTTTTCAAAATACTTAAGAACATCTAAGGCTTTGCCTCCATCTACTTGTACTTCATTACCATCCTTATCTATTACTACAAGTTTATTAGCTGCATTAGGCCTTTCTTCTAATGGCAGAGCGGCTAGTTGTTCAGCTCCTTCTAGAATACTATCAATATTAGCTAAATCTTCTTGTGTGGGATCTTTAGTAATATTAAAAATTTTATAAAAATCATTAATGTATCTGTACTGTACTACAGGGTGGTAGTTAAAGAAGCCGGTATCTTCTACAGTTTGAGATCTAGAGTAAAGAGCTTTACCTAGTTCTGGGGATACCAAACGTAAAAAGTTATCTGCTGGAGCTAAGATGTACACTAAGAATTTGTAAATATCATTAGCTGCTTCGCTTTTTAAAATTTTCTTAATTAAAGCTTCAAAACGAGTAGCATTCTTTTTACCTACTGCTTTTTGTACAATATCAGCACTGCCTTGGACCCAATTATCAATATCTTTAGACTCGGTAACTGATATACCTATGTTCTCTCTATTAAGACCTCGTTTAACCGCTTCTATTACCCCAAAAGCATAATCGTTAAATACTGGATTTGTGTCAAGCCTACCTATTTGAAATTCGCTTAAGGTATTAAATAAAACACGCACTTTTCTTGCTAAAGCTGTAAAGTAAGAACGCACAGTTTTTTTATTTCTGTTTTCTATACCTACAAACTCACTTCGCAATTGCATAAGAGTTTTGGGTAATTGTTCTTTCCAAATAGTGTTATCTTGAGTATGTGTTATTTTTCTATTACCTGTATCTAATAAAGCTTTTCTATGGTCGGCGTTTTGTTCTAAGGAAGCCTTAATTAAATCTTTCATTAACTTAAGGTTAGTAGCTCTGTTTTCTTTTAGGAAACCTTTAATTTTTACATTACCCGTCCCCCAACGTGGATTGTTGTAAATTTTTTCATCAAATTTACCTGATTTAAGAGTTTGATAAGCATGCTCAACACTTTGGAATTGGACTCCAGAATTTTCATTAGTAGATTTTTGAAACTTAGAAAATGTTTTTCTATCATACTTTTCTCCGCCCTCTACTACTCCAGTAACTTTAAATCTAAATGGACGTGCTTTAAGATTACTTAAGTCAGTATTTTGATTTGCGCCAGCATAAATGTTTACAGGTGTTCTTTCTGTAGCAATTTCTCTAGGTAAAGTCTCTTTAACTGTTCCTTCTTGTTCTAATAAAAATGCGCTTGCTTTATCTGCATACCACTCTTCAAATGGGAAAGCTCTGTCTTGATAATTATATCCGGGCTCGCCCCTTACTTCTCTAGTAAATAATGCAAAAGACTCATCAGCATAAGCTCTATACAAAGCTTCTCCTTTTTTAAAATCTGCTTCGGTAATCCCAAGGTCTTCTATAAATTCTTCACTACCATACCGTCCACCTCGTTCTTCCGAAAGAAATCTACTAAGTCCAAGTCTTGCACTCTCAAATTTAAATAATACATGTCCTAATTCATGCGCAAGTGCATAATTCATAAAAGTGCTTTTAGCAGCATTTTGGACAAGGGGGTCTTGATCTTGTAACTGGTTTTCTATAAAAGCAGAATCTGGGTTAAGAACTACAAACGCATATTTTGGTAGTCCTTTAAGTGGTCCGTCATTATGCATTACACTTAAAACAGATGCGGGTTGGCCCGAAGCCCTATTACTATTCTGCATATTCCTAACTACCATATTTAAAGGTGCACCAGTTGTAGTTTTCATGTCGGTTGGAAAATTAACTTCATCATCTAAACCTAAAACAAACACTTTTGTCGTTACTCCAAAACCTTTCATTTTTTCAGACAATTTACTAATAAAACGTTCACCAGAGGTATCGCCTACATCTTTAGTAAATTTTGGATCTTTAATATCAAAAAGATTTGCAATCCCTTGACTTACTTTTATTTCTCCCAACTCCATGTCTATTGCGTCTGGGTCGGTTTCAAATTTAGTATTAAATACAGGTGTTCCTTTGTACGCTGCGCCTTCTTGCCCTTTAACTTTTACAGGGGGTTGCGCTAAGATTATTCCTTGTGCTAACTGCGGAAAAATATCCATTAGCATTTTGTTACCTAAATCTGTTTGTTCTACAGTTGCGGCTACCTCACTTATGGGTGTTTTTTCCATAGGAATGCTACGAGGTTTCGCCATGGTATAAGAAGAAGCTCTTGAACCTGCGCCGTTTAAAACTTCTATATTGTTATCTCTTATAAAGTTGGTTATTGTCGCTGCTGAAGTTCCGGGATTAACAATTAAAAAAGGTTTACCAAGTTCTTCAGCAAACTTAACGGTTAGTCGAGAACCGCTGCCGAGTGACCCATCTTCTTTAGTCAAAATAATAGTACCGTCAGAATCTTCAACGTTTTTTCTAGTTCTTGGTGGGTACTCTGAGGATTCTCCTTCTACTACATTAAACTGAGGCCCTAAAGAAAGACTTACTCCACCTTCTACTTTAAAACCTTTTGGAGCAGTACCACCAGTTTCTAAACCCATCGCTTTTGCCATATAAAGAAAAAACTGGTCACCACCAAGTTGCCCACCTGATATTATTCTTTTTAATGGTGTTTTTTCATTTAATTTATCTAAACTACTTTGTTCTGCTTCTGTTAAAGTTTTACCGTCTTGTACTTTCTTCAATAGAGCTGCTTGTCTTTTTCGATCTTTTCTAGGTTGTTCCTCTTTTTCTAGTCTTAAACGCATTTTTTGTTGCTCTTCCGCTGCTTGCGCTTGTCTTTGTAAACTTACAGGGTCTCTTTCTAAAGACGAATCAATTGGGGGTGGAGACAATGTAGCACTTTCAAACCTTGCATCGCCTCGTAAACTCATTTCGCTTGGGATTAAAGGGTAGCGTTTTTCTTTTTGTGCCTCGGTTCCTTCTAAAACTAAATCTTTAGATTCTGTTACAAAAATTTTCTTACCATTTCTATATTGAGGTACTGCATGTCTGACTGGAGGAAATCCAATAGTTTCTTGCGGGGGTTGCGCTCCTAAAGGACCTTGAAAATCTTGGTCATCCCCGACAGCTTCTCTCATATCTTGATCTTCACCGAGAGGTTTTTCTAAATCAACTTTCTTGAAATCTCCAAACTCAGTGTTCAACTCATATTGTAAATTGTTGTACTGATACTCTAACTTTGTTAACTGTCTACCGATTGATTTTTGTCGCTTAATTAAACTTCCACGTTCTTTTTCGGATATACCACGATTTTTTATTTGGGTCTCTAAATTTGCGTATAGTTTGCTAACCGGCGCTATCTCTGCTTCTAAGTCTGCTAACTCATCCAATCTGCTGGTTAAGCTTTTAATACCCCTTGTAGGTATGGTAAATAAAGACTCGCTACCACCTTCTTCTATATATCTTTTACGAGCTAGACTATTAGCAAGGGCGTTTATGTCAGATTTATCAACAAATATTCCAGCTGTAGTAGCAAACCCTATTCCACCTAGCTCTTGTTTTACATCTTTTAAGATATCTAAATATTTTTGAAATTCTAAGGAACTTACCTCTCTCGCTTCTATCGATCCAGTTAAAGAAAATTGTTGTAGCTCGATTGGACTAAGTAATTGTGCAGGTTTAGTTGGGTCTATTCTTCTATAAAACATCGGTACATCTGCTAAATTTTGACCCTCAGTACTTACGAGTTTTGTTTCATTAGTCATTGGTGTGTAGAGGTCTTCTTTCATAACCACTTCAAACCCATACTTTTTAAACTCCGCAAAAATTTCGGGCACCATAGTCGCTAAAGCAATGTTATAGGCTCTAGTTCTATTACCTCCTACACTTTGTAAGAGCTCTTCTATACTCATAGTAAAATCTTGTTTTATTTGAGGAAAGATTTTTACTGCTTGAGTTAATAAAGTATATAAATTAATAGCTACATCATTCCCAGCAAAATTAACTTCTTTATCTCCATACCCTATAGTGGCACCCGCTTCTGCATTCGTAACTCTTATTTTAAAATAGGAACTAGCCTGTGATACCTCACCCCCGCCTGTCGTAGATAAAAATTTAAAACCTTCTATAACTGCTGTTTCAACTAAATCTAAAACTCTAGCTTCTACAGTTTGCGGCTCAAAGGTACCAAAAACATAAGCATTGGCATCGTCGGGATCTTGAATAATTGTTAAATCAGGACCAATCTCTGGGTCTGTACCAGCTCGGCTATCTCGTTGCCTAAAGTATTCTCTTAATAAACTTCTACTATACGTCTGCATTCTAGGAGAATTTATATCTGTAATTCCTAACTCTGTCCTCTCTTGTTCAGTAAGAGAGTCAAAGTACCTTTGACGTAAATCTATTAACTCTTGGTCTTCAGTAGAAAACTCCCCTGTTTCTTCATTTACTTTTGGTTGATAAGTTGTTTTTTTATATTTTCTAGCATCAGTTCTTACAACTCCTCCCTTTGTTTTTTTATCCCCACCTTTTTTTAATTTATCTAATCTTCTTTTTTGAGAAAGGGTCAACCCCCCTTCTTTTTCAAGTTTTTTTAATTGTTGTAGTTCCGTTTCAGCACGTAGTAATACTTCAGGTTGCGCAGTTAATCTAGCGTCTTCTAATTGAGCACCAAACAACCCCCCACTCTGCTGTTCTGATAACCTTTCAAGAATCTCTTCAATCGGTTCACCTGTTCTTTGCGATTCTTCTTGAGCTACTTTATATACTTCAAAAGGGCTTAACCCAGACAAAGAAGCAGAATCTCCTTCATTATCATCAAATGCTTCTGTTACGTCTATCTCATCTAAAGATGGCTCATTTTCAAAGTTCATATTATTTATATCTAAGTCAGCTGTCGTAAATACTCTTACGTTAGCTTCAGGATACTTAGCTTGAAGTTTGCTTCTTTCTTCTTGTATTTGAAATTGGTTAACTTCTTTAGTGGCAATAACACGCCCATCAGCATTAAAAACTTTAATTGTGTGAGTAGCATTGTCTACTACATCGCTAAGTTCTTCACCATCCAAAGCTTCAATTACTGCATCTCTAAACGCTACATTTCTTCTTGTTTTTTCTTCCTTACTTATGACATTTGCGTCGTCAGCCGCAATATTCGCTTGAAATAAATTATTAGCTTTTTTCATTGCCTCTGGAGTACCAACTACTACTCCACCTTTATATGGTACAGCTACAGTCCTATCCCCAAAATTTACCTCTGGATACATATCTTGGTAAGTTTCAACTCTTGATTGTGGTAGAAACATAACTTGTTTTGGAGATCCAACTTCAGCTTGGACTATTTCAATAGTTTTTTCTAAAGCATCAGTATTACCTGCTTCATTTATTATTTGTGCTTGAAAATCAATTTGATCAGCTTTACCTCTTGCCATAGCATCGGAAACTTTACTCATAATTGGGCTTACTGCTCCTCCCACTGCTCCTCGAGCACCTCCAGCAAAAAACCCAGCAAAAGCAGCTTCGGCTAACCTTAATTTAGCTTCTTCATTCGTATAGTTAGGGTCAATAGACATTCTTTGGGCTATACCTAAACCTTCTTGGCCTACCTCAGTAATACCTTCAACAGCACCTGACCCAATAAAACCTTTTCCTATCTCTCTAATAGCAGAAGAAAAAATATTCTTTTTTGGTCCAGAATATAAATCTAAAAAGGCTTGTTCTTTTTCAGTTAGTTCTTTTTTATTAATTTTCTTTTGAAAAATAACGTAAGCCTTTTTTTCATTTTTTGTTAAGTTCTGTACTCCAAAAGTTTGTGCTTTTCTATCTAAGGCAACTAAAGGACTTTTTTTCAAAGAAGCTTTTAAAAAAGCATTAGCAAAAATAGTTTCAGAGGCAGTACCTAATACTGCTTGTGGAATACCTAATAGTGCTGCCTGTGCTGCTTCAGCACGGGTTAACTCCATACCAGCTTCTTGAAATTCAGAGGCGGACTGAGAGCTACCTACCACGTATTCTTGACCAAAAGCTCCTGCGATACCCCCACGTTTTGCCCATTTTGCATACCCAAGACCTTCATGTATCAATACTGCTTCTTCCGGAGTAAGTTTAAGACCTTTGTCTTTTTTCTTAATTGCCTCTTTTAACAACAGGTCTAGAGGTTTTTTAGTAAGAGTCCTAGCTCCAAATTTTGCTAACATACCAACACCAGCCCCAGCTAAACCAGAACTAAGTGAGCTTACCATCATAGGAGTAAATTGACCTAAAGCTTTTGTTACTTGAGTAAAAAAACCACCAAGAGTAGGTTCTTCAAGAAAATCTTCAAAGGGTTGTATTTGATTTAACAGGTCGCTGGATATAGCATCATAACTTTCTGCAATCTCAAGATTCTTTTGAGCTGCTTCATCAAAACCAGTTAACATTTGGCCAACTGCTTGGAACCTATTAATATCAGCTCCTAACTGCGCAGTACCACCACGTATAGCAGTGCTAAAAATGTCTCCAAAACCTAAAGGCCCGGGTTGTAAAGTATTTTCAGAAGGAGCAAGTTCTGGTTTCCTTAATTCTTTTGCAAGGGTTCTGCTTTGGCGTTCTTCAATACCTTCCGAATCTCCAAACAGGGCTTCACTTAAAGTTTTAGCCATAAGTACTTATTGAGAAGACCCCATCCTCATTTGACTTTGTTCTTTACTTACAGCAACAAGCGCTCTTTTGAATTGATCAGCAGCCTCTCCTTCAAGATCCTTTGCCTCCAGAAGCACGTCATTTATTCTTATACCAGTAGCCTTTCCGGTTGCTTCGTCAATTACTACTTTTCCAGGTATCTCCCGACCACCAATTAGGAAAGTACCGCCACGGGCAAAACCAAAAGAAGAAATCGTTTGCCACCAGTTAGGTTCGACCTCTGCAATCCAACGTTTTATAAAGTCTATATAATTTGATTCATATACCTTTTGGGCTTTTACTCTATCAGCACCGTTTGCTGTGCTCTCCCAAGCAGCTCTCATTCTATTCAACTGCGTTGTGCTATTTCTAAAGAAGTCCTCTGAATCCATCTCGCCTTCACTGAACTTCATAATATACTTGTTAACTTCTGTTTCTGCGGCTCTGAAGCCTGGGGACAGTTCTGCATCAGTCGCCGCTTGGTACGTTTCAGTAGCTGCTTTAAGCATATCTGATTTGGATTTAGCTGCATTAATCCCGTCACTATTAAACATACCTGAGGTTATATACTCCCCAAGATTAATTCCTGCAAGTTGTACGGTTAGGGGATCCCCCGCCTTTACCGTAGACATAGCAGCCATTATATATTTATTTGCAAGGTCTAGTTTTTGCTTAGTTGTAGAAAGTTGTCTTAAATCTCCACCAGTATCTGCTAACTCTTTTATTAAAGTTTTTTGGTCTTCATCTGAAATATTAAGTGTAGCTGCTAACTTTTGAATTCCCTCAATATCATTGTTTGCCACAAGTTCTTTAAACTCCTCTACCTGATCTTTAGATATAACCTTGTTTAAAGTAACTACAGCTTCATTGCTTAACTTATTACCAACAAGTTTTTTGGTATCTAGTTTTCCATCAACGCTATATTTATTAGCAAAATCTTGTGGATTTAAATTTTCAAAATCTGCTCTAATTTCAGGGTCTTTAAACATAGCTTGTATATTATTTTTACCCTCAGAACTATCTAAATTAAAAAACTCTTTGTAGTTTTTATTGTTCTTAATCCACGTTCTAGCCCCCTCTTTATCAAGCCCTCTAACGCCTGGTTTGACTTCGGCTAGTTTATCTTGGACTGTAGTAACTACATTATTGTTAGATATTTGTCCAATAAGGGCAAACGCTTCTTTCTTTTGGGGTTCATCAAAGCTATCCCATTGTTCTTTAGAGAAATAATTTTCTATATTATTTGCTGTGAAATCCATCTCCATTAGGTTGCTTCTTATTGTGTCCTTTGCTTTAGCTTGTTTTGTGGCTATACCCCGGTTAAGTAATTTATCTAGATCTGAAATAAGTGTCTCAAACGCATTCGGTGCGAAACCACCAGCCCCGGGCCCAATACCAGCTCTTGCTAAAAAAGGACGGCCTCTTTCCCCAGTTAAATAATCTTTTGTTAGTCTTAGTGAATTTAACAATGAGTCACCTTTTAATTCTTGTGGACCAAACATACTATATTTACCCGCATCTACTAAAAACCCTGTTTCACTAAAATTATTTTCATCTACGTCAATTACTTGGGGAGATTCCAGAAAGTTAGCTACAGCTACTTTATAATCAGTCTTACCATCTTTACCTCTAGATTGTTCTAATATTTGTGCCCATTGTTGAGTTACAGAATCTGTACCTTCTCCAAGGACATTTGTAGTGTTCGATATTTGCTCTTTTCGTTTTGCTATTTCTTTTTCATTATATTTTGCAGCTAGCGTGTCTATATTAGCTAACGTGGTTTCTCGATCTGTAGCAGGGTCTAAAGCGCCTGCATAGTATTGCATCAATTCATCAGGGTCTAGGTCTAAACTTTGAATTTTATTAAAAAGGTCTCTAGCTATTGCACTGCCGGGTGCCATATTGTCTAAGTTTACAACTTTAGTATCATACGCCGCGTTTATGTGATCGGCCGTAACATACCCGTCCATGGGAAGCCCCCCATCTCTTTGATTTGCCCCATCGGTTGTAATTTGGTTTTCTCTAACTTTAAAACCCCCGTCTTCCCCAGGTGCCATAGTTATAACTCTCGGGTCAAAATACGCCTTACCATCTAAAAATTGTGCGGAATTAATTAAATCAGATACACTTATTCTTTTAAAATCTTCATTTCCAGATTGTTTTAAAAGTTCTTTAAACATATCTGGATGTCTTTCATCTAAAAGGTCATCAGACAATACCGGAACAATATCTTTCATGAAATCAGTTCCCTGTCCTTCGCTTTTACGCTTTTGAAAACCCACATACCACTCACCAAAGTCCATCCCAGTTACATTACTCCTATAACCTACTGGGTCTACTCCAGTTTTTTCATATTCTTCAAACATTGCATCTGCCGCTTTCTCAGCATCTGTCTTTGCAGTCATCATACTAAATATCTCGGCCCTACTAGCCTCTTTAGCTTTAGCTTCACTAGTAAAATTTACAGTACCAAATACTTGTCCAAGTTGTTGACCTAGCGTAGTTTCACTCTGTAGGGTAAAGGAACCGTCTGGTCTTTTTATTGCCATTATAACTTCCCGTAATTAACCATTAAGTACCCAGAGCCGTGTGTAGTAACCGCTTCTGGTTTTTGTATTTTTATTTCTTGTGCAAGCACTCCATATTGAGGTAAATCACCTGCGCCTAATTCTATAGCTTTCTTACTCCACTCCCAAGTGTAAATATTATAATTACCTTCTTTATGGCTAAAGTTAATATCTTTCTTCAAACGCATATCAGAAAGGATGCTTAAAGGAGCACTTATAATACTGGCAAACATATTAGTTCTAGCATTTTTATAAGCTACTCTATCTCTTTCGTATTGGTTTCTTCTCGCTACTGCGTTTTCTGCGGCAACCCCTAAGCCTTGTAAAGAACTCCTATTTAAACCTTGCCCAATATTTATTAAATCACTTAAAACTTTTTGATTCTGGTCTAATTGAGATAGCCTAGCTTCATTTAAACCGCCCGCTAAATTAATAGCTCCTCCTCTTTGTATAGCTCTCTGTCTTTCTTGACTTAAAGCTGCAGTAGACTCAAAACCAAACCTTTCTCTGTTTCTCCTATTCACATCCTCTGCAATTCTCTGTTGTTGTGCTACATCTTGTGGAACTGAATCTATTAAACTAGTGTCAGTTTGAGTACGCTGAACTAAACTAGTTTCATAAGGTTTGAAATCACGCTCATATCTATCAGCCTGCCTTTTCGTAACATCAGCAAATACCTTATCAGGGTCTTTTACTTCTTCGGGGTTGCCGCCGAATCGCGGGTCGTTTCGTATCGCCTTTATAGCGGATTGTGAAATATTGGCAAAATTATAACTATACATAATACCTATCCTGTATACCTATTAGAGAAAGGGTTGTCCGGATTCATGTTTGACCATGTTTGGGCCCCAGATTTACTAGCCGCACCCCCAACTTTACCTATAGCTCCCATAATATTTGTTGCTCTGCTCAATTTAGCAGTCATTCTATTTAAATCTTCGGATCTAGCTAATTTAGATGCTTGCGCTAAACCACTACCTGCGTCAGCTTGTTGACCCCTAGCAGTAGCTAAAACCCCAAGTTGTTGATTAGCTTTTACATCTGAGGCAATTACATTAGCATTTAAAATATTACCGACTGCGCCTAAAGCCCTATCTGCTGCAGTATCTACACCGGAAGCTATGCCTAAGTTAGGTCCAGCTCCTGTAGTTGCTTGCATAGTATCTGCCTGTGCACGACCACGTAAAGTAGCATGAGTATCAGTTTTTAATGACTCGTCACGCATTTGCCTTAATAAAGGATCATAGGTCTGTTCAAAATATTTTTGATCAGACCTTGCTATAGCCGCTTGAGTTTTTTCAGTCTCACTTGGCTTATATTCTTCCGCTTTTGGTTTACTACCCATTAAACTTCCTTTCTATAAACTGTTGTTACTGCTTTAAATCCGTGCTTTTTAGCCG
>Ga0181404_1000297_pt1 | contig 15256 bp, 10 predicted proteins | sample 27SPOviralmetaG_FD_130133 | JGI IMG/M metagenome (GOLD analysis project Ga0181404, IMG submission 130133) | Marine viral communities from the oligotrophic San Pedro Time Series (SPOT) site, San Pedro Channel, CA, USA - 27 SPOT_SRF_2011-10-25 | ecosystem: Environmental > Aquatic > Marine > Strait... | reverse complement strand
GTTATTTCTTCCTTCCCGCCTTTAGTTCTTTTGCATCAACTTTGGATGCTTTTGAACCACGACTAATGCTTGCATATACCCGGGCATACGCCCATTGTTGTTTAGTCATATTAGGTCGAGATGGTCCCGCTGTCTTGTAAGCACCTATACCCTTGTTATAGATCTTCTGAATCGCTGATTTCTTAATACCTGATAGTCGAGCTATCTCTGCTAATGAATTTGATTTATCTTTAGGTTGTCCGTGTTTTTTGTTAAATTTATTCTTAAAAGTTTCTACCATATATAATATAATGTTTATTTTTTTTTGTCGTGTTTAACTGCTATCCGATGTGCCTCACTAAATGATTTACCTTCTTTAGTCATTACCATCATCATTTTTCTCATATGTTTAGATCCCATCCCGCCTTTGTGCATCTTGCTATGTTCTTTTAAACGCTTCATTTGTGCCTCAGTTAGTCGCTTGAGTCCTCCTCGGTCGTTGGACTTTTTCGGTGAATTATTCCTTCGAACCTTTTTTTCCTCTCCTCCTTTGTTAGAAGCTTTGGTTTTTTTGGCGGTAGGGGGTCGGGATCCAGTCTTTCTATTGCTCGCATATCCTTTCTGCATATCTTGATATATTTAAAGATCTTTTTTTTTTTGAGATATTTTATTAGTCCCATTAATATATACTGAGAAATTATTTGAAGCACACATCAAAAGGATTAGCATTAGGATTTGCCGAACCCTGGAACTTACCCTGACCGTCGGGTTTGACCTTAAAGACAGGATGACCAGCATATCTATTTTGATAGTTGGTTAATACACTTCGACCTAATTGTGCTTGATGATCTTTTTTATATTTTGATGCTGCTTCTTTAAGTAGTGTTGTAGATTCTTTAAGTGCTTTTTCACGCTCCTCTCTTCTAATCTTTTCAGTTAAGGTTGATATATATTTCTGTTCTTCATTATATTTTTGTTGTCGGGACCAGAGTCTATCGGCGAGTTGATCATAATCTAATTGTGGTTGTTGTGGTTGTGCATATCTTACGGAATTTACGGATTCCTGAATAGGAGGCATCTGAGGAGGTTGTGCTACTGGTTGAGGAATCTGAGGGGGGGGTATTACTTCTTGCACCTGGGGTAGTGGTGGTGGTATATATTCTACTCCTGCACGTTCTGCCGCTTTTTTCTTCTTACCTTCTGCCGCCTTGATTCTAATCCGGTCAAGGTGTGCTTTCATTTTCGGTGTGACCTGTCTTTTTTGATCGGTCTTTCTATCTGCTTTTCTTTTGACTCCTTCAGGTTTTTCTAATACTAAATCTTTCTTTGGTTGTTTAAATATTTCTTTCTCGGTAGGTGGTGGTATTTCTTCTGGAGGTTTCATATCTAATATTTCTTCTTGAGGTGGTTGAGGTTCAGGATTCTTGAGATCTACATCTAAAAAAACATTCGGTCTATTCTGTCTGCTCATTATGGATAATATTACGGAATATTTTATTTTCAGATTATATACAAGATGTAGAACTTAAAAAAAAGCACCGATGAGATCCTCCTCCACCTCCAATTTAAATTATCTTTATTATTCTTCAATACCAGTATCTACCGTTGGTGCCCCTGCTGTTGAAGACCCCGCCACACTTGTTCCTACACCGGATTCCGCCCCACCACCGCCTGAAGCTACCTGAATTGGAACAGCAGGTGCAGGTATAGGAGGGGGGACTCTCATATCTGGATCGGTTGATAGTAAATGAGTGAAGTATCTATTTAAATCTCCACCATAATCAGATTGAAAACTTTGAAGCGACATCATTTGTAATGGATTAGCAATTGCTAATCCTCTTAACTCATCGGGAACTTCGCCACCACCATCCAAGAAATCTCCTAATGGATCAGGAGGTGCAACAATTTGCTCGGCAATAGGTGCATCGGCGATGGGTGGTAATCCGGGAAGTCCTGCTAATTCAGTTAGAACTTGTTGATAAGTTGTTTGTCTTGGATCATTACCTGCCCCTAATGCTGCCGCTTGTTCTTCAAACTGAGCTTCTAATAATCCCATATTTCTTTGCATACTCATTACCGCCTGGGCGTGATTGACGAATGCTTGCCCCGCATCTGTGGCGTAGAATGCTTGACGATCTGCTGGAGTTAAGTTAAGTAGGTCAAAACCTCTGACGTATTGTGCTAATTGGTTGATGACTGAACTATTATTATTAGTTGGATCTTCAAGAACACCGAGCCCTAATCGGTCTAAATCTCCTAACAGATTTTGCATTCGACTTGGGGGACCTCCATTTTGACCTCCTTGCATTTCTTGCATTTGTTGATTTAGTAAATATCCTATTTGTTGTTTGGCGAATATAGTTCCAGGTGGTTTGGCGGGTTTTGGATTATAGTTGGTTATTTCATAAATCACTGTGGATTGCAAACCTAAACTACTTGGGACAGTATAATCATTATTTACTATTTCAGTTACTATCTCTGAAACCACGTGATCCCTCACAGCATAAAAAGTCAATTGACCCATACTTAGAATGTAATCACCTTGTAAAAATGTTTTATTGACTATAGAGATACCTGGTAATCTGCCTTGATTATTTAAATGATAATTAGGAGATTGAATCAAAGAACTTAATATAATCATATGTCCATGGTTTAATTTGACGGGCAAATTGGTTGCACTAATAAAATTACTGTCTGCCTGAATCGTATAGGATAAATAAATATTACAATCTGGATTTAGTGAAACAGGAACTGTGTTTTGTGAAACCACCGTAGTTGATCCCAAAACGTTTGGAGTTCCCATACCTCTATTTGCAGTGCCTGAAGTTAAATTAAGACCACCTATTGTTCCGAATGCAGATGAGGCATTATCATATCTGACTTTAGAAGCTTCACTAAAACTATCAGTGGCGGAGTCATAACTATATGGATAGAATATATAATCTCCGAACTGTTGAATTATTCTATTTGATTTACCATTTGTCGGGGTCACAATAACGACGTGTGATGCTAATCCGGGACTTGATTCAGGAGGAGGTATTGATGTTAATATAGAATCACTGGAATTTATTTTGGTAAAGGTAGTCCCATACACTTCTAGATCATAACTTGCAAATTGAGTGGTGGTTCCATCATCTAATGTTATTTCTCGGGTATTCGAGGTTGTTTGTATTCCTAATCTGTTTAGGGTATTATCAATAACAAATTGTTTATTTGCATTTTCAATTATTCCCATATCACTATCAGAGAAACCTAACTTTTGCATAAACCTTCTTCCGATTGGTGCTACTGATGTTAATGGATCGATACCATTGGTATAACTACCATTAGAACTATTTAAAATTATTTCTTCATAAGTAAAAATATTATTTGGGAAATCAGGTCGGCAGTAATTCACTATGGAAACACCTCCAAAAGCGTCGTGATTAAATATACCTAACTTACGATTACCAAAAAAGATCCTGGTAGATACTTCGCCACCCTGACCGTCAGCAAATGGGGTTACGTAGGGTTGATGAAAGAAGGTAAAACCAAATGATGATATATCTTGTTGGAATGCTAAAGTAAGATTATTTGCACCCACATAGTTACTTACTTTCGCTCGGTCGAGATTTCCCGTTCCATCTTGTTCTATATATCTGATCGGATATTCCAAACTACTTGATGGAAAGGGTATCTCCACATTTGTTGTGGCGGGATTAGGACTTCCCAACTCATACAACTTGAAATCCTTTCTTGGAGGCGGACCCGCTAAACTTATATCAATCATAGTTGTTCCATCTAATGTTTTCTGAGTTGTGACTGGCGGAGTTGTTGTGGATGAATTTACATTACCTATATTAGAGGCAGCAGTTGCTAATGTTTTTAATGGAGTTCTATCGGGCAAACCAGGAGTCGCTCCCTGACCTTTTAGAGGATCATAATTTCTAAGTAATGTAAAAAATGTTCTAAAAAATACAAAGTATATACTATTTGTATCAACATCAAAAGGTAATTCATTCATAATTTCAGTTGCAAGATATGAGGCACTTGAATCATACCCACTAATACCCACACAATGTCCAGGTTCTAATCCTCCAGATAAAGGATATATTCTTTCATTTTTAATATATTTACCATCATTACCAATTTCATTATTACTACCATATACAGGAGTGCAAAATTCGTTTTGAAGTAATCCTACTTGTTCAGCAGGCGCCATAACATTACCTGTCGCTTGATCTATAGCTCCACTCAATTCACTTGCAATCTTCGTCCAAGTTGCACCGATAGACGATGGTGTTTCGAAATTTTGATCCATTTTAAAAGTTTTTTGTTTCATATATTTTTCATATTCATATACACTACTTACATCAGAAATTGATTCTGGAGTGCTAAAGAAATATGGATTATTAGCACTTTGTCCCGTGCAGACATCCCCTAATGGGAACTCATTAAAACCTTGTGAAAATCCAAACATATTCTGATAACCATATTGATCTTCTGGGTTACCATTAGGAACACCCAACATACCCCAAGCTTGAGTCAAGAAGTAGTATCCTCCTGACTGATAACTGGTCATAATTAATGGATCTAATAATGCTGAACTATATAATGGTTCAAAATCTTTGGTTGTTTTTAAGGCAACTATATTAGGATCAGATATACCATAAAAATTTTTATTGTTAGTGAATCCAATTGTCCCAGAATTTATATCACTCGCATTTGCACTCCATCTAAGATGTATTCGGGAATTGAATGCTACCCAATCTGGAACATAAACAAGTTCTACATTAGATCCAGCACCAATCCGGTTTTCAGTTGGTAGAACTCCACGATACATTTCTTCACCGATATTTGCAACATTAGTCGTTAATAGAGGAACCTGCATTTGTTGAATATTTCTTGCTCTTAAATTAAATATTAAATGAGTTGCATCTACTGTGACTGATCTGATATAACAATGATCTTCTTTAGGTGCTAATGTTACAGGATCAGTAAATTTAAGTATTAAATAATTTGATGGATAAGTTGTAGGGTCCGCCGCCCAGGAAACTTTTAAAATTTTAAATGTAAATTCATTAGCAGGCATCGGATCTGTCGCTCCTATATAAAATGCACTTGTTGCGGCATCTGTTCCCGCTACAAAAGTTCTGGTAACAATATTATTGTAATCAGTTAGGGCAGGTGGATTTGGTGTGACTACTTCAAACTCAGAGTCACTATGTGCCGAGAAATTTGCTCTTAAATTATTATAATCAGTAAATCCAAATCGATAACCATTTGGTTTGCATAATCCACTCTTCACAGTAGTTTTCTGCAAACCTCTATTTGCCGGAATAGAAGCACCGTCCCTCAATCCTAATGTATCAAATGTTGGAGGGAACTGAGGGTAGTTGGTAAAATGAGAACCAGCAGTTCTATCCAAATTTTTCATTACCCCAATCGAGTTTGGATTAAAGTTAAAAGCATTAGAAGCTGGGCGGACATTAATATTTCCGACACCTGTTGTGTAAAATGGTTGAGCGACTATATTCATCTGGCAGGGTTGTCCATTACATAATAGATCTGCTTTTGAGATGGATGCACCCTGAGCGGCAAAAAATGTTTGACCTGAGATACCATCTATACTTAAAACATAAACTTCAATGGTATTAGCACTACCATCCGGATTTGCAAATTCTAATATATCTCCCTGATGATAATTTGTTCCATTATTGTTCGAACTAAAACTCTGCCAACCATTACCCGCCCCGTTAATAGTAACATTAATGGTCGCCCCCGCGCCCGTCATCGGTTGTCCGTCTTCTCGTCGTTTATTAGTCATCGGCACAGTATATGTTGCATTAGGAGTTCCGACCAGATTATCGACACCCGCTAATTGATATAGATAAGGGAATCCAGTTTGTGGTTGATCATAGATGGGTGGATTACTACCAACTTGAACTGCAATCTGACCTCCATTAAATGAATTAACTGGACCTATTCTAAGAACTTGATAACCTGTATATAATTGTCCTCCAATAGTTATTTGATCTCCTGGATCACTTAAGGTCTTTTGACCTACTGAATAAACACCTTGATAGTTCTGGGCGACTGCCTGAAGATCATTCCATGTAGTTTCATTTCCTATTATACCATTATTCTTTAATCCAAAACTGATAACGAAACATTGACCTAATGCAAATTGATTTAATGGATTTTGAAAGACGGTAATTCTTTGACCGTAACTATCAGTATATTCTTCTTGAATATTAGGTATAATAACTTCTGATATACCACTGATAGTTCTCATTAAAAAATCTATTCCAAGTGTATCTTGTGCAATACTAATAGTGGGTTTAGCAACTGTGAATGCTTGAGTTTGCCCGTTTCGGTGATAAACACCTGAACAAAATTCATCTTCTTTATTACCTAAATTAAAACCATTAGATAAATTCATATCATAATCAAATAGAGGAGGTGGATTAAAAACTGATATTTCTTTACCATTAGAGGCAGTAAAAGATCTTTCACCAATATTTCTACCATATACATAAGTAGAGTTAAAATCGAAAGTCTGTGCCCATCTAAAGACTGGGACTCTTGCATAGTTATAACCTTGATCATAATATAATTTATTTAATACATTACCTGTATTTCCAACTACATTTATTTTAATTCTTGGTTTCACCGTGAATGCTGCCCCGCCATCGTTAGGAGTAAGTTCCACTACTTCTCCCACCTGGTAGTCTTGACCTTCAGTATGAACTGAAAACGACATCGCGGAATTCGCCCCCTGACCTCCTATTGGTGTGTTACAATGCATAGTCGCACCGGATCCTCCCGAAGCTGTAGAAATAGTTATAACAAAATCAGGAGGACTTCCATTATTATATGTTCCTCGGTGTTGTAATGTAAAATCAACAATTGATCCAGAATCATTAACTATTACAAAACCAAATGCATTATCACCACCCACCGTATGTAGAGCACTGGAGATCGTAAATTTATCGCCAGATTTATATCCTATACCAGCATCAGGTATGGAAATACCATCTCTTAAAACTTGATAATTATTACTCACCTGCAATATGCTAATAATTAATCCATTTCCTGCACCTGATAATGAGGCACAACTACACGTCACGACTCGGCAAGTATCTCCTAATTCTGTGGGTTCAAGTGCGTTAATTTGTATATTATGACTGATATAGTCATAACTTGTGGTTTTACCATTTGTTCCATCATTAGCAGTGTAAAGTTGAGTTAAAAGAGTATGACTATTATCTTGTGTATCACCGGTAGGTTGGAACTGGATAATTTCTTGATCCATTCCCGACATATTAATAAATGAAGAGGCACATCTAATCTGAGAACCTTTTTTTACTAACAGAGGTTCTTTAAGTGTATTAGTCCATTTATTGTTTTGTTGGGTTCGTGTATTAGCAAGAGCACAGGATGCCTCTATTATCTGCACATCTGGTGGTTCAGTAAAATCTAATGTCGCCATATATTGTTGCACTGGTGACTGACCTTGAGGAGGCGTAGATTGAGTCTGACTATTCATTTATATTATAAAGAGAGAATATTATAATATAAAATACCTATAAAGAAAAATTGAAAATTTAAGCGTCCATCACTTCTACAAGACCATTTCTCATCTGAAGAATTTTTACGGATTCGCAAAAGACATCGACTGATTGTGCTACTCCGTCGGGAGTAGTTCCAGCACCGCCGTTATATGTAAGTTGGAGAATCATAGGACTCGATCCAACACGGTAACCGGAATTAGCAGGGTTGATACCACCTTGAGGACCATATTTACTGAGATCTATTCCGATGTAAGATTGTGTTCCTGCAACCATATCACGGCAGAAAATATTAGAGAGAACTGCGTCATTATTAGTAGTTCCACCGAAAATTACTTCACCAGCGTTGAAATCATTAGTGGATAACGCTTGGTTCCATCGGGTATTGTAGTCGAATGAGTTTGGGTAAGTATAAATTGGAAATTGTTTCGCCATACTTAAGTAATTATATTTTTGAGATGATGTATCTACTGGTTGATCAAAAATAAAGAGATCATTGACTAATAGATTAAACTTCTGGTTTTGTAATGCTCTTGATCTGCATCTACCATTACCTCTCGCCATAGCACTCTGGACTCCATTGACTGAATCCGAAGCTCTAACTGAAACATAAACCTTCATTAGTAATTTACCTTGGAAACCTAAGAAAACGTCTGACTGATTATTAGCGGTATTATGTCCAGGAATTACTTTAGTAATCTGATCTATTTGTCTATATGGTATGGTGACTCCCGCCGCCATTGCTTCCCTTAAACCTGCTTCAACAATAGGTTCATAAGTTAAATAATCAAGAATTAATAGAGGGTTTCGAATACTGATATTTGTTCCTGCGAGTGCATTTGTGTTTCTAATAACAAGTGCAACTTCATCAAAATTTGTTTCGAAATCAATCTCTACTCTTACATCTTCTTTAAGTAAAGCAATTGGGATCTGAAGACCTCCCTTGAGTGCGGGGAATAGATCTGAAAGTAAAACAGTGCCTTCCCAGGCGGCATTAGCGGTGGCGACAGTGGAGAAAGATCCTAAAGCTCGGGTAACTCTGTTAAATGTTGGATCAGCAGTGCTAACATCAGCACCCATCTTAATAACTGCCTGCTGACCATTAGCACCTTCTAAAAGGTGGAATCCGTGCTGACCTCCGAGTTTAACATCTTCTACTTCTTCATAATGATCTGGATTAGTTGATAATTTATCTATATGAATTATTTGGGCAGGATCTGGATTGGTGAAAAGTAATCTACCTCCGACATACATCCGGGCACGTCTTAAGGTATTTAAACAACCACTAAAGTTCTTAAGAACGACTCTCTGATTGTTAGTTAATCGTGCTACATTGTAGTCGTCCCAAGATACGGACCAAACCAAACTGGAGTTATGGTCTAAAACGTGACCAAGTTTTGGTAAGACAAAATTTACAGTGTTGTTAGCAAAACTATTTGGTGTGAGGCGGACAGTGTTTAGTTCTGTGTTTTGATTTTCCTCGCTTGCCTGATTTGCTAATAAAACATTAGGGATCGCCATTTCTGAATTCATTTTTTATAATTATATAAAAGAAAATTATTTAAGTCTTTTTTATATTCTTTTTAGGCACTTGCTATTCCTTGCGGAGTTACGATTAATGTCTTTTTATCTAAGTAGAATGAGTAAAAAGCATAAGGTTCTGTCTGAGCGGCATCAGCAGTTGCCTCTAACTTGGTTAATATATCGTATGAAATGACTCCCGCCACATCTACTCCCGATCCGGTTTGAGGGGCATAATTTACACCGATGGAATAGTGACCTTGATTTAAATTAGCAGGAACACCCTTAAGAGATTGAGGGATTACTTGAGTATAGAGTATATCTCTGTAGTTTCTGAAACTACTTAAGGCATCGTGTAAAACTTCTGGTTGTGTGGTAGCACGGTTTCTCTGGGGTGCGGCACGATCAACATCGACAATAGCGGTCTTCTCCATCGGATTTCTTTGACCGTCCATCATAAATGTTAATTCTTCAAGACCTGAATCTAAAAGTGCAAAATTGTTTCTTGCTCTATCATTAATAGCAGCGGTTGGTTGGAAATTATGAACCGAGCTTAGTAAAGATCTCATATTGAGTCTATGGGCGATAGATGTAAAAGTTGAATCCAAGACTGAGAAAACACTAGTGTAAGCCATATATTCTATAACTGCTTGTGGATTTTGGGCATCTTGCTGGATCTGCATCGCTGACTTGTATAGAAGTGGAATACTTAAATTAACATCCTGTAATGAATAATTCATATCTGCGGTCACCCCTGTTCCATTAAATAAGAATGAAGATTTTTGGAGGAAGATAGAGATTTCAAGACCTCCAACCTTATTGAGATCTAAGTCTTCAGAGAAGAAAAGACCACAATGAATAGGAATGGAACAGTCTAAAAGATCATAAGATTTACCAGTAGCAGTTCCCGAAGTGATGAGTTGTCTTCGCATATATTTACAGTTTTCGTCATCAGTGAGAACCGCTCTATTTTGTCTGATAATCATACCATTATATCTACCATATCCGATAGCTCGGGTTTGGAGATTCTGATTCGCTATCATTTGTTTTGGTGAATGAAGTGAGTCGTAGATCTGCGAGTTCAATCTACCGGCGTTATGGACTTGTTCTAAGGATGAACCATATCTTCTTGAGTTAATTAATATTTGATCGATGACTCCTGAAACTCCGACACGACTATCAAGATTAATATCATCACCGATAACAATAGGAGTATTCGCTGCTTTAGTTACTCTGAGTCTAAAGTTAAGTCTTGCTTCTTTCATATTAGCGACTGCCTGAGTATCTGCAACCGAGAATCGGATAATAGGTTGTGAGGACTCTGGTGCGAAACCTTGTGATGCGTTGTTACTTGGTGCTAATTTAATATAACGTTTTTGCTGGACTGCGACACTATTCATTTTTTTATAATTATATATAAGAAAATAAATTTTAAAATTTAAAGAAGAATTTTACTGAATCTAACCTAATACGGTCAATCCATTTTGTCCGATAACAATTCTATTTATGTGATTAACAAATGATACAACATCTAATGGAACATCTGGGTCAGTGACGGCATTATATTCTAAATATAACCTTAAACCTGCATCTAAATTTACAGATCCACCGTGTTTTGCTAATGCCCGACCACACACGAAATTTTGTTTTGCCTTAAGTAATGATCTAACCGGAATTCCTGCGGCAACACATGCTTTTTCTATCTCGACTATATGTTGTGCTGAAAAGTGTAATTGTCCTAAGAACTGATCAAGTTCGATTGGTTGATTTGGAACATATCGGGTCCCTATCTGCCATCTGTAATTCTTTAATGATCGATACTGTCCTGAATAATCTGCATCAGTAGCACCGTTGTTTGTTAATACTGGGGCATTCTGAATTCTTGGAATAGTAAAGACCGCTTTCGCCCGAGCAACAAAAGATGGAATCTCTACAGTCTGTGCCTTAATTGCTGCCTGAATAGTTGCCTGATAGGCAGTGTAACAATTAATATCGATCTCTAATCCTTCACTTAATACTTTACGGGTCATTGATTCAATGTATTCCTGTGGTGGTCTAACAACTCTTAACATCATATCGGCACGTTTAACAACAAATCTGGTAGTTGCATCAGGAACTAACTGTTGGTCTGTTCCAGTAATAAGAACTATTAAATCATTACCTGCCTCCTGGGCATCGATCGCTGTGCCGAAAGTTATTGTTATATTACCAGTATCGTTTGCCTGCACTAAATTTGTAATAGGGTGAGCGGCACCGACTAACTGGGCACCACCTCCAGCGGCAACAACTCTAAGCTCCATTCCAATAGCAAAGGGAGAATCGGCGAGATTAGTAAATCCGACGAATTCGTGGGGTTCAATGACGCAGGTAGTATCACCATTAGTAAAGTTGGCGGTGATTTTCTGGTATGCTTTGGTAGATGGAAGAACCTTAAGGGCATCGGCGTTTTGTGAAACTAATCTGATTTCAACCAGAATATCACCAATGACTATTGAAGGACAAAGTTGAGGCATATCAAATAGACCTACTCCATCCATTGGTAAGTTAAACTTGCAATCTTTAGCACTCGCTGCAATACTAACTGCAGCATTACCATTTAATGACTGTCCGTGTAGGCAACCACTGGTAACAGTTTTGGGACCATTCGCTGGAGGATTCCAATTAGCACCACCGGCGATTGACTGGACTATATAATCGCAAGAACCATCAGCAGTAGCGTTTTTCTGTTTAATGCTTAGAGATTGTGAGTAATCTTTCATAAATTTACATAAAGTATTATAGTTGGTTGTTTCTAAAATGGTTGTTCCCTGATGAGAAACTCTAATCATATCAATTAAACTGGTAACATCATCTACAAAACACATTTTGTAGTTCATATTTTCGACTGCAACCTGAAGTCTTAAATAAGATGTGTGCGGATCCCAGAATCCGACATTACGAGGTATATTAAACCTAATAGTTTGTCCTGCTAAAAAATTGGTTTGATTCTCGGCAGGAGCAACAACTTCGTAGTTTTGCATAGGCATTTGATTTGATACGGAATACATTTTTTATAATATTAAATCAGAAAATATATTTAAATAATTTACAATAATTAAAAATGTTGGGACATTCCAGTTAATCCTTGAGTGCTGAAAACAGGTGCCGCTAAAGATCCAAATGCCGGTGCTTTAGTTCCTGCTACTTTTTCTGCAAATTGATCTGCTGATATATCAGAATCTAATCCCGCCATTTTTGCTTGTCCTTGAGCAATTAATGCCTTGACTTTAGCATAAGGATCTTGATCTGCCTGATTTTGCGATTCCGCTATACCTTTAGCAGCTTCAAACAAACCAACACCACCCAAGATAGGTCCTAAGAAATCACCAGCAATACCCAGGAAAGATCCAAATCCTCCAAGAATATCTGAACCTGTGATCTCCCCTAATGCAGAACTTGCCTTTTCAAATAGACCTTTACCAACTGCCTCTGAATCCGCTGTTAGTGAAGCAGTTTTACTTGCTAATTGATCGGCAGCATCGGCGGAATCTTTTGCTAATTGTTCCGACATATCACTACCTTCCTTAACTGCATTACTAAATTCAGCATTTTCACCTGAGGTTTGTTGTAGAGGATCTGATCTGGGTGGTGGGGGTTGATAGTCGGGACCGCCTGGAGCATCTCTGGGTGGTGGGGGTGGTGCTGAAGTTCCTGTATCTGCAAATCTACCACCGGTAGCACTTGGTCTGGGGATTGCCTCGGGTGCGGGTCCAGCTACCGGTTCTTGTGGAACTGCTGGATCATCGGGTCCCGCCCCGCCACCTCGACCTCTTCCTCCTAATGCTTTTGCTAATTGATCTCTTGCCTCTTGGTCGCCCGCCCCCGCACCTTCTGGGACAATTCTACCTTGTTGAATTGCTTTAGGTTGTATTAATCCTTCTCCTCCAGATGCCTCGCCTCTTGCTATACCTCTTGCTGCTTCTGCTTCTGATTGAGTAGGAGCTTGGTATTGGAAACTAACATTTGGAGGTTCTGGTAAATCGGCAGGGGGACCCTTGGTTAATCTACTTGGATCAAATTCTGATCCCTGAAATCTAAATGGATTCTCTAATCTTTCATCACTATATGTTGCGGTGCCCCTTCCCATTTGGGGAACTCTATTTAATTCATTATAAGATGCACTGGCGGGATTAATAGGTTCGGTTGCAGGCATTTCACCTGGACCCCGTAAAGGATCATTTCCACCCACATTGATTCCATTCTTCCAACCTAATTCTTCAGGTAATGCAGAAATAGCATCAGTATCAGCATCTAATTCTGCTGGTCTTGGTCTTGCCGCTAATGGTTGAGATCCGGGTAGAGTTGCATCGACTTCCATGGGTTGCATTGGACCTAATTCCTGAGTTTCACCTGCATTCTGTTCTAATGTTGGACGTTGTGTTTGTTCTGTGGGGGCAGTAGATCTTTCAGCAACTGGTGCCCTTGCTTCTACTGGGGGTTCATCATCTACCGGTTCGGCATCTGCTTCTCGTTCTTGTTGTGCTTCATCTACTGCTCTGGTGGGTCTTGCTTCTGGTAAATCACCCGATGCTCTACTTTCAGTAGATGGTTTGAATGTTGATAATTCAGTTCCTTCATCTGCTGCTACTTCGGGTTGTGCTGTCCTAATTCCTTCAGGATCTTTTGCCGCTTGTTGTTCTCCTTGCTGTGCTTTTAGTCGTTTTGCTCTATCTGCGGCATAACCTTTAATTTTTCTACTTGCATAACTTAAGACTGGTTTGCCTACTCCGGGAAGTGATAGATCTAATCCCATTTCATCAGCAAATTTATTCATATGTTCTGATAAAGCATCACTAAGCTTCGCTTCCATACCTGATGCTAATGTTTGGGTGGTAATATTTTGAGATTCTTTAGTCATTCCGATATTACTTATTTTACTCATTAGGTTTTGTTGTGTAATACTATTGATATTGTTTTGGTAGTCGGATGCTGCCGATTGCATCTCTTGTGCTCTCTGATCAAAAAAACTGGACATTTATAAAATATGATAAGAAAATTAATTTAACAATCCATATCTTCTTTAGAGGGTGACCCATTAAAATCTGAATTATAATTACCATTCGCATCAAATTTATCCCATAAGTGTTCATCGTGATTATGATAGACTTTTAAATCTGAATAATTAAAAAAACAAAAATGATATGGTTTTTTGGTAGAGTATTCTAACAACGCCTTAACATTATTCTTAGATCCAAAAGTTCCGCCTAAATCATCACAGAAACAACCTATTTGTCTTTGACTCGGAGATCTAAACATAACCACTCCTTCTAAATTATTTTTTACAACTGGAGGTAGAGAATAATGACCTTGATAAACTTGAGTAATATAGATGATACTTATATCTAAATGTCTTGCATAACTACTTTGAGTAAAAAGTCTGGCGATTGGTGATGCACCGAGTGCTAATAAATCATCAGCAATAATTAAAGTTTTAGGACGTTCATCACCCATATCCTTTTGATGATTAATGATTTGATCTATATAAGAATCGTGGTAGTCAGTAAGCATATTTTCCTCTCCCGCAATATCTCTTAAAGCTCGGGTAGTAGAATCAAGTCCGAGGTTGGGACTAAATACAATAATTTTATCAAAAACTGGATCTATCTTTTTCTTATGATCTCCGCCATAATAGGCACTTCTTGCTACTAAATTCATAAGATAATTACTTTTACCGGATTTAGAGGCACCGACTATCGCCATCCTAAAAGGTGGTTTCAAAAGGTTTTCATGGACTTCTCTATATTGAGGTCTATTGGGATCATCTTGCACTGGATATATAGTTAAATCGTCGTTTTGCATCATAATATTATATATTATTATAATATAATAATGGGTGAAGAATCTACGTATGATCCGAAGGTTATCAAAAAAAAATTATTAGAAAAATTAAAAAGAGAACCAGAGCGTGTTCGAGATAGTGTTAAACTCTTGTGGGCACGAAAACCCAAACCCTATGGTATTAAAATTTACAGTGAAACTATTGTTATGCGTTTCGATTAGAAATGTTGTGCTAATCCAAATCTTGCTTGATACTGATTAGCAGTGTTTAAATTATTTTGTATTGCTTGTTGCCCTGGTAATTGAGATGCTTGTTGCAAATTACCAGGTAATGATGGTTTAGGTATAACTGGGGGTTTTGGTTGATTAGGATTAAAAGGTCCTACATT
>Ga0181404_1000295_pt1 | contig 15270 bp, 26 predicted proteins | sample 27SPOviralmetaG_FD_130133 | JGI IMG/M metagenome (GOLD analysis project Ga0181404, IMG submission 130133) | Marine viral communities from the oligotrophic San Pedro Time Series (SPOT) site, San Pedro Channel, CA, USA - 27 SPOT_SRF_2011-10-25 | ecosystem: Environmental > Aquatic > Marine > Strait... | reverse complement strand
AGCAATCGTTGTATTATCTGTAAGGCTGTTAGGGTTAACCCGAATATTCGCTACGCCACCACGGCTAATAGTGCTACTGAGCTTTTCTGTAGTAACAGAGTTATTTGCTGGTACTGTATGATTACCTACTTCTCCTAACGCAAGAATATAATCAATGCTATCTGAAGAAGATAAGTTAGAAGCGAACACAATATTGCTACCACTGACACTATAAGCGTCATTAGGTGCTTGTGTTACACCGTTAAGTGACACAATCAAAGACTCTGCGTTAGCTGGTTTAAATGCTGCACCATTATAGGTAAGCGCATAAGTTGCTGTCGCAGACGCTGTGAGTGCGCCTAGTTTTTTAAAGTCCCCTGCGAGGGGTTGTTTGCCTACATATGGCATTTATTATTCCTCCTCTGCTGGGGCTATTGTTAGTTCGCCAGCGTCTACCTGACGCATGATCTCTGCGTAGTGGCGGTTGGCTGGATTCATGGGAACGGAAGTGTTGTAGCTATCAATGACAGCTAATATTGTATTAGGTTCGCCTGTAATTGGGGCAATGTATTTAGCCGATGTAATGTTCATTTCATTCATAATTATAACTCCGCATCCAATACGATATACCCAGAACTTGTTCCACTTGCGCTTCCAGTTTTCCGCATAAAGCCAGATTGTCCTGTACTACCTTCACCACATTCAATGTAAACTTCGCCAATGTCAGTGGTTTGGTTGCCTATACCAAACGTATCGCTACCGCTTACTTGACCTACTGAACCAGCAATATAAACGGAGAACTCTGTTTTGTTATAAATTGTAGCCGATGGCGCAGTTCTCATTTCTATCGGATATGAAAACGAACCATATGCGTATCCATTAGACCACTTTGATAAGTTACATAGGCTTTTTTCGCCGTTAATCTTTTGTGAGTTAAAGACATATGTGTACCTCTGACACCTTATCAACTCATTGCCAAACGACCGATGCTCAAACGGCGTTTCTTGTTCGCCAACCTCAAGCTGAACTCCGGTTACAAAAAATGTGGCGTTAGCAGTGTCAAAAAGGTTAATGTTTGCATCGGGAGATTGTGCGCTACTTGAATATGCAGCCCAAGCATCAAAAGTTGAGCCTGATGTATATGCACCGCCAAATTCTTTTAATAGATAAACTGTAAGTCCATTCCCATTATTATTGTCGATGGTCACATTGCTGTTGCCCGGAAACGTAGCTGTAATTTTTTTCCATGTATTTGCTGCAAGGGTGTATTGAGTATTGATGACTTGTCCAGTTCCATCGTGAGTTTGAAGACCACACATATAAGTACCAGCTACGCTTGCTTTAGCAAAAAATGAAAGAGTTATACTGCTGCTTGCACTCGTATAATCCCAGCCGGAGTTACGAATATCTTGTGCTTCTATCTTGTAAAGAACACCAAAGAACCCCCCACTGGCACTTGAGGCTGAAGTAACTTCATGTTTGTAACTATTACTAAAACCCTTATTGGCTGGAACAGCTGTGTCTTGAGATTGAGTAATAGTTGCATCGCCGTAAGTATTCAAGAAACGGTCAACTGTTCTGTTACTTGTAGTAGCTGACCCACCCCGCTGCGCTACCTGCATTGCACCATTGATAATCAGGTTCCTGTTGCCATGAATAGCAGTATCTTCAAGGCTATCCGATCTTATTTTACTTAATGCCATTATAGCCTCCTATTAGTAAGGGCTTGCACCAAGTAGTGATGTATCCCAAGCTGCTTTTAGCTCTGTAATTGTTGACGCACTATCAATAGCTGAAGCTGCAGGTGCATCACGAAGTGCGTTCTTAGCTGTAGCAATAGCTGTTGTGCTTGCGCTAGTCTCAAGCGCTTTCATAAGCTCTACGTCTTTAGCCTCTAGCAGTGGCTTACGTACTTCTCTTATTTTATTTTTAAATATAGCTTTAGCGCTATCCATATCTTCCGAGATTACAGTTCCGTCAAGAACCCAAGCACCACGGAAGTTACGGTCTGCAGGGACGGTTACGCTACCAGCTAATGCTGATTGTCCGTTTGCATCTACAATATATGTATCTACCATTTATTTCTCCTATGCGGCGATTAGATCTTGATCGATCTTCCATGCATTTCGCCATTCTCTAGTTTGAGGTAATTGTTCTTTTTTACAGATAACCAGCTTAAGACGGTTACCTTCGTTATATGTTTTCCACACCGCTTGTGGGCAGTCTTTCTTTATAAGATACTCGATAGCTTCTTCTTCAGTCATAGCGTCAATAGGCTGTGTATCATGTAGTAGATAGCCACGGGTATGTTTAGTAAAGTCAGGTTGTGCCTCATCCTTTGCTAACTCGTGGTATACTTCTACTGGTGGTAAGATGCCGCCCTGTAGCGCACACGCCATCCAGTTAGGGTCAGGGACTAGTATTTTAGCGCACTCATCAATGCTGTCTTCATAGACAACCCGATAATCTGATTGCACACCCTTTAGGTTTTCTTTTGCCCAGCATAGTCTGTCCCATAGATGTGTGCCTTGAAACTCTGGGGTCACTGTCATGCGAGGTCTCCTATAGAAGCAATAGCGCATTCCGACGGATTAAAAACAGTCATGTGTGCATATTGTGTGTCTGCGCGTACTTTGCTTGTAAGTTTCCCGGCTGTTGAGGTGGCAACATTTGCTAGTGTATTGTTGGCTATAGAGCCACCACCACCTGTGACACAAGCGTAGGTTCTTTGTGCAAAACTACTTGTGTATGTAAAATCATGCTGGCCGCTTTGTACGTCTGTAAGTGAAGAAATGTTAATACTTTGTTGTACTACAGGAATTTCAAGGTTTGCTTGAAACCAAGCCCGTGGACTACCAGCAACAATATACTGCGTATCAAGTGCGCCAGCGGTGCTGTGTTCTAGCGTATCTGCTTTTATTTTTCCATTTGCCATTATGCTAGGTCTCCTAAAACTGCTGTATTTCCAACAACACTTGTACCGCTTGAGGGAGAGTTAGAAACGCAACAAGAAACAAAATACGAACTGGTTGCAGGGGATGATATGCCTATACTTCTAGGAGCTTGACCTGATGTTTCAGCAGTTCCAAAAGCCATATATGTTGTGTTAGACATAGCGTTTGTCATGTTTATTGTATAAGTGTTAGGCGCGTTTCCCGATTCGTCTACGCAACTTGCAACATTAAAACTATCTTGAATAGTAAACGAGCCATTTATATTATTCCAAGACTTCGCCAACCCCTGCTGCAACTGCATAGTTACCGCACCGCCTTCAGAGGTCACATCAATATCACCAGCAGTGCCTACGCCAGTAAGCTTATCTGTTTTTATTTCACTCATGCTAGGTCTCCTATAATTACAGTATAGTTATTGGCACTATCTGTATCATTGCTTGACCCATAAGAATAATTACCAAAAGAACCCGTGGCAAAAGAACCAAAGCCACCTACATATTGATTTGAGAAATTTGAATAAACCGTACCTGTGGCTGAGTTTTGAAAGTAAGAACCAGCGTAATCGTCATTTCCCATATTGTTAGTAAAGCTAATAGGATACGTCTGTCCAGTACCTGCATCTGTCAAACTACTAATGTTGAACGAATCCCTAGCCGCAGTGGTTGATATACCTGTATAATTCACCCACGCCTTTGAAGCCTGTTGCTTCGTTAGCGTAACTGCACCACCAGAACTAGTCTGTATTGTATTACAATGTACTGTACTCATGTTACCACCAATGTCGCACCAGCACTAACGGTGATGACGACTCCTGAAGCTAGAGTTAATGGACCAGCACACATACCATTAGTGTTTGCGGCTACTGTTACTGAAGTGTTTAGTTCTTTTTCATGTACTCTAATAATGTTACCAAGTTGTGTAGCGTCACCAAGGTATGACCCTGCAGCACCTTGAGCAAGCATTGCTGCTGTTACTGAAGAAGGTGAAGGTGTAGTTGTTTGCACAGCTTTACCTTGGTACACTACATAAAAGTCATCTGTGCTTGCTACGTTGCCTGTCATAGTAAGAGCCGTTCCAGCTACATTATATGCTACTGCTGGCTCTTGTCTTACGTTGTTTACAAATACTTCAAGCTCATTAGCGTTTGCTACAGCTGTAGTAAGTGTATAGCTAGCTCCACCGTTACCTGTAATAACTTGTTTAGCTAGTGAAGAAAAGTTTGAACTTGCTTGATTACCAATGTAACCCATATCACCCTCCTCTAGCTACTAATATCATCAACGGCAGATACAACCACATCGACTGAACTTGCAGTGTCTGATACAATATTAAGCCTGTCACCTGACTGTACTACAAACTTAGCACCCCCATCAAGAAGCTGAAGTGAACTTCCTGCTGGAATAGGTGCATCCTTAATAAGGTAGTAGTTATTACCGCCGTTTGAAATGTATACGGAAACAAGTATCTGTTGTGCCACAATATTGGCAAGGTTAATTCCTACGATAGTATCATACGAATCAAAGTTAGCTCCATCTGGAATGTCAGTTGCCGAAGTTCCGATGGCTCTTTCTATATAGCGTCTAAAGTTTTGTGCCATATCTTTCTCCTATAGTGCAATTGACATTGCAATTGAAAATCCTTTTGTAGCAAAACTACTGGTGTCAGTTGCTTGAATAGGTAACCACGTACCTACTGGCGCTCCTGTACCTGATGGTGCTACTGAACAATATTTAACTGCGTTATCTGTTGTGTTATAATACAAGTCGCCTACGGTTACTGTCTTACCTGCCGCCTCATGTGCATTTTCTGCCGCTGCATCTGTAGCATAGTTACCGTAATACTTTTCATCAAAGTTAGCTACTGAGCTAGCCGCTTGGTCTGCCCAATACTTAGCTGAATATTTAGCTGTTCCACCTGAGCCTGTAACAGGTGTAGCCATAACAAAGTTACCACCACCTAAAGCCCACTGTTTTGATGAGCCTTCTGTGTTACCTGCTTGAATACCTACTGCATACTCTTTAGCCGAGTATTCAGTATTATCAGCTGTGGTAGTTGTTTCAGTTGCCCAATCTTTAGCGTTACCTCCACCTGAAGTGTGGTCTACGCCTGTGCCTCCAGTTGCCCATGCTTTAGCTGAATAGCCTTCGCCTGTAACTGCTTCACCGTTTGTTTTTTGCGCCCATGCTTCTGCTTCATCTTCAGAGCCTTGTGCATCTGTAGCTGAGCTTGCAGCTGCAGTAGCTGAGTTGCCAGCGTTTGTCGCTTGTGTACTTGCTGTTGAAGCGCTAGCTGCCGCATTGTTAGCTTGAGTAGTTGCTGTTGATGCACTTCCAGCACTAGCTGTTGCTGAGTTAGCTGAAGCCGTTGCACTATTAGCACTATTCGTTGCCGAAGTAGCTGCATTAGTTTCAGAAGTAGCTGCAGCTGTAGCCGAGTTAGCTGAAGCTGTCGCGCTACTAGCACTAGCAGTTGCACTATTTGCCGCCGCTGAAGCTGAAGTTGTTGCGCTGTTAGCAGAACCGGTTGCTGATGTAGCACTTGATGCCGCTGAAGTTGCAGAGTTAGCGGCCGCAGTTTGTGAGGCTGCCGCGTTAGTTGCGCTAGTCGATGCTTCGGCAGCTTTAGTAGTAGCCGTAGCAGCATCTGCAGCCACACTACTTGCACTTCCTGCAGCTGCAGTCGCGCTATTAGCTGCATTAGTTTCACTAGTTGCTGCTGCTGTTGCGCTAGCTGCTGCGTTTGTTGCAGATGTTGCAGCATTAGTTGCGCTAGTTGCTGCATTAGTTTCTGATGCTTTAGCATTAGTTGCCGCTGTTTCAGCTGCTAGAACGTCTGCGCCTACAATATCAGGAATACCATCAATTAGTGTATCTGTAAATAAGCCACCGTTGGCAGCATTATCGGTTGCACCCGTAAATTGTCCGGGCCTTGCTGGTGTTGTCATTATATTAAGCCTCGCCCGTTAAAGTTAATTTGTAGGTTTCCACCTGATGCATTACGTTTAGCATCTTCATCGTTAAGTTCTGCAATTTCGTTTTTAAACATTGCTAAATATTTTGCAGCTTGATCATCATCTTGCACATATGCAAAAACTTCTGCTAGCGCTCCAAATAAAAGAACACGCTGGTTTTCATCTCGAAGCCAGTTAGGTGTTGCAATACCAATATAATAAGTAGCAGTTACAGTACCAGCCGGATTTGCAGCTTGCGCAGCGCTTTGAGTAGCGTAGGCTGTTGTACCTGTATTACTATTAAAATATAATTGTTTAGAATTAGCTACACCAGATCCTGCGCCAGTTGTTGTAAGAAAGCCGGCATTATAGTTAAGCACTGTTACGGAGTAAACAGCGTTAAGTGCTGGTAGTCTACGGTAATAATAAAGTTCCATACTATTAGCATCTGATCCTTGATTTGAAAAACCAAAGCCAGGTGTAAGGTATACTACATTTCTTTCTCGCGTCCAGTAATTATTTGTTGAGTATTTTTCTGCTGATGGATCGTTAAAGGTACGTACATCTAGCTTTTCATTAAATACTCTAATAGCTGCACCGGAAGTGTCTACCTCTTTAATTTGAATAAATTCAACCAAATCGTAAGGTAATTGTATTTCTGTTTTACTTGGGTTAACACCTGATGTTGCTGTTGTTGCCGACTCAAGTAATGTTTTTTCGTATACTGCTACGTTTTCTAGCGGAGGTACGCGTAGTGAGCGATATGCTTTATCTGCAGCATACTTAAGTCCATCCTTAATAATCGCATCACTAACAACCTCTTCATCCCTGTTAGACCAGGTACGAACAAGCGCCACTAATTCATTATAGGTTATTGCCATATCAGGTCTCCTAATTAAGTATTTACCAAGAGATCTCTGTATTCAGTTTGCAAAATAGTTCTCAACCGTTTCATATTATTTGGATCATTCATAAACCCAGGGTCATGTAAATCTAAATGATGTTCTTGCAAAATCTTAATTGCAACAATATCGGGAATAGTTGCCATCTTACGATAGCCACCTTTTTTGTGACCGAAATATTCCTGACGGTCGCGATCCATTTTAGCTTGTTCTTTATATTGAGTAATATCTTGTGTTGCTTGCCAATCACCTGAACTCAGGTCAAAGCCAGCATGAATACCTTCGTCTGCTTTTACTGTAGCACTACGAAATTTAAAATCTGTTTCTTTGCTCATGTCCTCAAAACTCCTTTATGGCGATTGTGTATACGGTGCAAAGCGTCCTGCTTTGATATAACCTAAGCGTGCGCCAGTAGACCCGACAGCAGTTGGTGCCGAACCGACAGCGACTGAACCCGCATTAGGTGTAAAGTGAGTAATCTTATTAGTGGCTTCATCTACGCGCCACACACATCTATCAGCTGGGTAAGTATTCCCATTAGCAAGTTGAATAACTAGCATTTACTTATCTCCTGTTTATTTATTTTTTCATTGGGTTATTCATAGCCGGACCACATCCTGCTACTTTACCACCCTTGTTGTAATAGCCAGCTACGTTGCCGCCCATTGCCTTATACTCAATATCTTTTCCGGTTTTATCAGCATACTTTTTAGCAGCTTCCATTCCGTACTTATTATATTTAAATTCTTTATCACCAACCTTTGGCATATAAACCTCCTATAAAAAGAAAGGGGAAGCCCGAAGACCTCCCCTAACAAATAGTCTAGTTAAGACCGTAGATAGCACCACAACCCAGTGGGTTACGTACTTCCAAGGTGCACTCTTCAACCATCATTCCTTTGGTTGAGTCACCCTGTTGGCCTACATCTACTTCCTGCATAGGACGCAGAGTTGCTACAGCAAACCACATTGGATCATAGATCAATGCAGCAAAGTCAGCAACATCAGGAATACCGGCACCAGAGAAGGCAGTACCATTATCACCTTTAAGTGCGACAGCGTTTGACAGACCCATTACGTAGTTAGGAACTACCATAAGATCACCAAAGTCTGACATGTACACATCAACAGACTGACGGAGTTGACCACCAGCATCAATGTTACGTACAACACCAGTATCTGAAACCATTAGGTCTGAGAAGTCACGGCGCAGTTTTGGTGAAAGCATAACTTTAGTAGCTTTACCGCCTTGCTCGTAGATTTTTTGCATAACAGCGTCGATGTCTGTTAGTGCAAGAGTTCCACGTGCTGGTGCAGTAGTGCCGCCGTTAATTGAACCGCGAACAGTTGCAGTACCATCAGCATCAGTACCAGCATTAGAGGAAGAAGCTGAAGGTGCTTCAAACTCGCCTACATAGTTACAAGTAGTTGCTGAGTTGATGAATGACTGGTAACCACCAGCTGAACGAGCATTAGCGTTCTGTACGCCAGTGGCATTAGAAACGTTATATGAGTGAATCATATCAAATTCAACATCACGGCGTAGTTCTGTACCACGCTTCTTTAGCTGGTATGCGTATTCGTCAGCAACACCTGCCTGATCTACTGCACGGCGTGTACCTGATACGGCAATTGTTTTACCGTTAATCTGAGTGTAGTTACCCAAACGTGTACGGTATGGACCAGATACTGCGAACTTATTGCCAGTTGCTGGAGTTGCGCCGGTACCACCAGAACCATCAGCAGTTGGTGCGATAAAGTCTGTACCTTCACCAATGCGTGAATTACCTGGAGCTTCGAGCTGATCTGTCTGCCACTCATGGTAGATTGCTGTTGCTTTAGCTTTGCCGATAGACGACATAAAAGGAGTTTCATCACGAGTAATCATTGTGATGAAGTTTGCAAGATCCTCACGCTGTGAGACATCTTTGCCAGTTCCGCGTGCTGGTCCCTGTGGACCTCCGGTGCCGCGAACACCAAGATTATTAGCCATTGATTATACCCTCCTAGGTATTACATGTTTAAGGAGCGTTCGGCAAGAGTTCTAAGAAAGTCCTGTTGTTCTTCAGCAGATGCGTTGCCGCTTAATGCACGCTTACGTTTTTGTTCTGCTGCGTCTTGCTTTTGCTTAGATACTGTTTTAGCTTTTCTAAGCGGAGCTTTCTTTGTTGGAGTTGATTTACGTTTAACCGCACCTTTAGATACACCTTGCTTAAGGCGTCTAAAATCATCAACAAACTTAACGATAGCTGGGTCAGCAATTGAATCCAAAATTTCTGGAGCAATGCCTTCCTCAATAGCAAATTCCCGAATGGCAATTGCTGTATCCTCATTAAAGTCTGGTATTAGCGTAGGAATAGTTTCATTAAAATATTCTAGTTGCTCATTCCATTCTTTTTCATTACTAGTTGCCTCTTGTGCAGAAACAGCTTTTACAAGTTGTTCCCGCTGGTTGCGAGCTTCCCAGTAATTCTTTTGGACTTGTTCTCGTTTATCTTTTAGTTCATTGACTTCATATGTATCACCATCTTTTCGGGCTTTATCAATTGCGCCTTCAAGATCATGATACTCTGCAGCTAACTCTTGTTCGTTAGAGTACAGTACAGCAGCTGATGCTTTGGACATTGTTTCCAACTCATTAACTTTTTCTTGATACTCATCTTCCAACTCTTTTCTTGCGTCACCGAGTTCTCGACCCTTTTTAGAAAGATGTTGTTCAGTAGAGTAACCTTTAATAAGATCACCAAAAGAAACTTCAGCAAATTCGCCATCAACTTTGATAACTACCTTAGCTTCTAAATCAAGGTCTTCCGTAGCATATACATCAGATTCATCGGTAGCGGACTCTTCGTCGGCATCTTCTTCTTCTGTATTTTCTTCTTCTTCCTCGACATCTTCTTCTTCATCTTCGCTAACGGCTTCCTCAGATGTTTCTGGGTCTTCTTCATCTGATTCGTCCGGATCTAACTCAGGTACCTGCTCCTCGGGTAGAGATCCAACAAACTCGGAGTTTGCTATGATGTCAGCCAGCAGGGCATCTTCAGTTTGATCATTATTAACCTCTGCTACAGAGTCATCCTGTGGTGGGGTAGAGTCTATTTCTGCTTTGGTATTTTCTTCCATTATTTAGCCTCCTTTTTTATAGGGGCCTTTTCGGAATTCTTAATCCTTGTGTATCGCTCAACAAGCGCATGAAGGTTTAGTAGCTTATCTGCATTTAGTTTAGCTTTACCTGCACTACGCATGGAGTCATATTCCAAGGTGTTAATCATTTCATTGTAATTTAAAATTAGAGCATCGATGTCAATCGGTCTCATCCGTATCCTCCTGTAGGTGTGGGATATTTTTCCCATACATCTCGAAGCTTATCATTTTCTCTTTGACACTACCAAGTGCCATAGCAGAAGAGTAGAGGAACTCTCGAGATTTAGTTTCATGCGGCTCCGTCTTGAGCCACTCTAGAAAGAAGTCAACTAAGACTTCACCATATACTTCATCAAAAAATTCAGTCCGTTCTTTGGCGGCGAAGTGCCCTTGTACGTGAGCACGACGCGCCATTTCTTCCGGATGTATTTTATGATTACCGTATGATTTATTATTACTCAGCCTCTTCTCGGCTGTCTCACGGTATTTATCCATAGTCTTTAAGCAATCAAAGTGTTATAAACAACTTCATTAACCTGCGCTGCAGTGCCATGAGCTGTTGTTAGGCTTACTAATGTTTGTGCACCATTATTAAGACCTGTTACAATTTTATAAGACTTAGCTGCACATTGAACGCCTGATTGAACTACGGTTCCAGCGGTAGCTACATTAAATGTAATTGCAGCATCGCTATCATTTGTTACGATAATTTTACCAGCGCCAGCGCCGGCTGCAGTTGTTACCGTTCCAGATTGAGCACCACCTGCTCCTGATTTATTGATTGTTACTGTTGCCATTAGGGCCTCCTGAGTTTGTTAAAAGGCTTCTCGCCATTGCTATAATATCGGTATATTCTGGATGTGCAGGTATTTCAGCACCCTCTTTAGTTGCTTTAATTGCAATATCTGCCCATTCTTGAAAGTGCTTATCAATTGCAACAGCCAGCTGTTTTGCATTATCATCAAAGGTATTCTTTGTTTGAGCTGCTGTATATTTTACATTAGCTTCTGATAGTGCAATATCTGCTTCTGCTTTACGTTGCTCAGCTTGTTGCTTTGCTTGTACTGCTTGCGATTGCTGTTGAATTGCTTGGCCAGCCTTTTCTTTAAACTGATCGGTAGTATAATCTTCAAGGAAATCATTACTATCCAGATCCATAGCTTCAATAAGCTTAGTAGCTAACACTGCAGGTGCTGATGGTTTTACAACCATACCTGCACCTTGCTGATTAAGTGCAGGTAAAATTTCCGCGCCTACTTTAGATAGCTTTGCAATTTTTGAGCTATTAGAGTTTTCCCCAATATCTAAGAAAACTTCTACTTCCATTCTTGAAGGTAGTGCATCAATATTAACAGTTTCAATAAGACCGTTCATATTATAAGGTATGTTACCCTTCATTGAAGTTTTAATTGTATGGTACACACCTTCAATCAATCGTTTAAATCCGGTTTCAGCAAAGCGTCTTGCAATATGCTGAATTCGTTTTTGTGCTGCTGATTGAACAGCGCTAAGCTTTTGTTCAGAGTTTCCTGATACATATAGTGTATCATTAAGTCCTTGCGCCGCCTTAGACATGCCTGTAGCTTGTTCTTTAATAAGCTGCAAGTGCTCAAGCAAAGGTACTGTACCTGTAGAAATAGATTCAGGAGGTAGCTGTTGTACTGCACCAACTGGACTACCGTTAGTTGGAATAATCTGCTTTGGCTTCATGTTTTGAAGTGCAGAAAAATCTACCACGTTTGGATCAGCCAGCTTGGGTGAGTAGTTAGTCAAATATGTATTCTCTACAAAACCTCTAAGGATAGCAGTTGATGCTAGCGTAGAGCTACGTGTAAAGTCTGCCATTGACAAACCAAAGTATTCATGTGGAATATCAATTGGGACAATATCTGCTAGCGGTACCATATCACAATCTTCTTCATAAAGAATATGAGTACCTGTAATAATAATATGCTTTAGCTCAGCAATACCATCACCATCTCGGTCTACTCTAATCCAGCATTCAGTAACCGTAACTTCACGGTTTGCTTCTAACGGTGTTTCGCTTACAGAGTGTGAACCTTGATAATATTCTTGTCCTGTTATTTCTTTACGGGCTGCTACATCCTGTGCATAATCCAAAGAGCCTGTCCATGCCGCGGCATCGGATAGCGCATCCCAATCTTCAACAGCATCTGCCATTTCCGGATAATACTTACGAATTTCAGAACGAGTCATATTGTTTTGAATACCAACAAAAGAAGAGTCTTCAATTGTAGTAGCGTCTCTTGAAATACGGAAGTTTTCCGGCGGAACTAATTCAAGTTTAATTTTAGATTTATTAATTTCTTGACGAACCCGCACATTAACATATACCAGTTCAACTTCAGGTCCTAAATTATCTGACGGTGACATTGCACGATTTTCAAATTCGAGGTCACCAACAATTTCTAAGCTATCATCAGAAAGGATTTCATCAAGCTTAGTCTGACTAATCTCTTCATATTCTTGAAATATATAATCGTAGTCTTCAATATAACCCCAGCGAATTACTGCATTCTTCCATAGAAGTGCAGACTTCATCCATTGCTCAAGTATTTCCCAACCATTGTTTTGTTTAAATAGGGTATAATTAATAAGCATCGCGGCATCTTTAGCGCCTTGAAAAGCGCCAGGCGTATCGTTCCATGGTAGGAATCGGGCAATGCGCTGATTGCTTAAGAACAAATCACACAAAACGGCTGTGTACGCTTCAACCACTTCTGTCGTGGAGGTATCAACAATGGTCGATACACCTTGTGGTGATAGGTGTGCAACAGGTAATCCTGCATATTCATATGTAGCTTTAAGCCTTTCGCGTGCTAGGTCTGATGAGTTAAGCCAATCACCTGTAGAATTTTGTACGCCATTTTCAACTAAATTAATTAGCTGCTCATCTGTAACCGCTTCTTTATAACCGTAGGCTGACATTAATACTTACCTCCGGTATTAGAATAAATTTGTTTTGATTTTTCTAAATCTTTAACTGTATACTTGCCTGGCTTCGAAAGTTCTTTCTGCGGTTTCTTTGCAGGTTTTAACTTTTGATCGGCTTGAATAAATCTAGACATGTACCGCTCCTGGGTTTATCTATCTGTGTCTTTTAATTTTGCTTGCAATCTTTTTAGGTTGCTTGCTATGTTGTTTTCCCGCTCTAATACTTTTTCTCTTAGCCCGAGTAGTAGCGGCGTGTTCAGCTGGCGAGAGACGTCCCACAGCTGAAGCCGGCATATAGCGCTCTCCAGTTGCCAACGGACCCTGCGTAGACGGTTTACCACTTCGAGTCCGCCACTTCTGAGAAGTCCATTTGCTGAGGCTCTTTTGTGACGGTTTCTTTGCCATTAGTCGCGGTAGCCTCCGCCCTTTGCTTTATATTGTTTAGCAAGCATTTGAGCTTTTCGAGCCGACCATTGGCCCGGTCTACCACCTTTATTGCCAGCCTTAATCCGGTTAAACAAGTTTTTTCGCATTGTTGGCTTCGTATAATTTCCTGCCGCATTAACTGCCATCGTGTCATCTCCCTACCACTTTACTTTGTGTGACCAATATTTTGCAGACAATGGGCCTGCTGGTTTACCTTGCGCATTGTGCCGTGCATAGTAAGACTTTTTACGTGCTTTATCTTTTGCAGACTTTGGATTCTTACCAGCGCCCTTTACGCCCTGCTGCCCGAATCGGATGAGGCGTTCTTTACCACCTGACCTTGCAAGGACAGCGTGGGATTTTGTTGGGTGCCCGGGTGTGCGCTTGGGTTTGTTGTATCCGGAGAAGCGCTCTCCTGCTTTTTCGACTGACATTCCATTTCTCCATTTGCATAACGAACACTATTCCACCACACAACAGGGCTTTTGTATTCTTTAGGTCTTCTTTTAAAACTAGGGGATTTATATGGTATGTATACCATTATTATGTAGCTTCCCCATTAATTAGCTTACATTTATATCCAACAGTAGTCCAGCTTCCATCTTGCGGCAGCTCTTCATGAAGTATTCTAAAGTCAATACATTCTTGCCGGTCTTCAAACCATTGTATGTCTTGCTGCACACATACGGTTTCTACGCATGCAGTAAGTAATAGCGACCATATCATTTGCCGTCTCCTCTATGTTCGTGTCCCATCCATATTCCGAAAACGCCGGTCATAACGCCCATAACTACAGAAACAAATGCGGATTGTTGCGAAGTTGGTTCCGGCAGAGCCATAAACCATTCTGCACAACGCCAGCTCATTACTGTACTGGCTAGCATCATTACTCGTGGGAGTATCTTCCACTTAAGGAACTGTTCTACGGTTACTGGCATTTAGGTCTCCATGAAGTGGCGGATTTATCCCCTACCTCCGCCGGGGTAGTGAGGACACGGGAACTTTAAAGCCACTGTGTATTTTCCTGCTCAGTATTAGAAAACTTCTGAGACCAGGGAACTTTATTTACAGTTAGCTTATCATAATGTGTTCGTAATGTTTCAAGAGCAATAGCTGCGGCCATAACAGTATCATCATGACACCCAGGGGCAGCTTCAGTCTTTCCTGAATCAGTACTAATATAATCTTTTAATTCTTGTATCATTATCTTTGAAGCAATCCATATGTCATCATTTTCAATTGCATTCTTTAGATTACCAATGATATGCGGCTTAGTTACCTGAGTTGTCCTAAATCCAGGTACCTGTCCTTCTTCCTTCGAGATTGAAGAGATTTTTGTTTGCTTATACAAATTAATGTAATTCATCTGTGTTAATCGAGATAGCGTGGCGACGCCCATGGAATTACTTTCAACAGTAAGCAGCGCATTATTATAGTACCTACCTAGATAAAACAAAAGATCACCAAACTTACTTGGATCCAAGTGATTATCTCGGAACAAAGCAATTACCCTTCTTTCTGTATCTAATACGACTGCTGTTGAATAATCTTGACCTACCCCAAGTGCAACATCTGCAGCAACAATATAATTACTATTCCAATCTGGATAGTCCCATATATGTAGCTTTCCTTCATTTGAAGGTTCCCATGTTGATGCAGGGAAGTCAAAGTTCATCTTCTTTTCCGGTTCTACAGGCATTAGCTTAGCTGTCTTCTCTGGATCAAACACAGAAGAGCCTGCAGTAATAAAGGCTTCATCGGGAGACGCTGGGTACTCCTGGCGGAATTTTAATTCCCCACCTTCAGCAATCTTCAACCGACGCCAGTAAAGCTGTCCATCGTTTAGGTCATACTGCTCTACCAGTAGATCTTCTTCTGAAGATCGTTCGAAGCCTTCCGGCGGTTCTCTCCAGTATTCAGGAGTAGAGAACCAGGGAAGAAATAGTGGAAGATAATCGTT
>Ga0181404_1000293_pt1 | contig 15303 bp, 21 predicted proteins | sample 27SPOviralmetaG_FD_130133 | JGI IMG/M metagenome (GOLD analysis project Ga0181404, IMG submission 130133) | Marine viral communities from the oligotrophic San Pedro Time Series (SPOT) site, San Pedro Channel, CA, USA - 27 SPOT_SRF_2011-10-25 | ecosystem: Environmental > Aquatic > Marine > Strait... | reverse complement strand
TATGAACTTACCAAATTAATTTCGTATTCTTGAACGTTAATACTTTCAGTTGTTCTATCTAACAAAGGATAATCCCTTACAACAAATTCGTATTTTACCGTTTTAAATTCTTGATCGCGATTGGCGTCAGGAAGATACTTAATCTCAACTTTTACAATTTCTTGGCCCGAGAGTTTAAACTTATCAAAGAAGTTTTCGTTATCTCTGATACGAATTCTTGCAGTAAGAAGTGGCGAATAAATTTCTTCAACAATAATAAGGGATGTAACAATCTTTTGGATGTCTTCTTCCTTACCATCTTTATTAATCATTAAAATTTTCTCAAACTCATATGAAGAAGGATATATTGGCTTACCGTGCGAATCTAAATTTTTAGCCGCGTTTGCGTTTACTACATTGTCGTCAATAGCCATACTTACTTTATTGAAGTATTAAATTTCTAAAAGCTTTTGTGAAGCCTTGAATTGCTGCGGGTTTTACAATAATAATATCCCGCTTTCTGTTATTTATGATCTCTTCATATTCGTACCATGTGATACGTTGAGTAGGAGGCTCGTCATTTTGCTCGATAACTCCGTAATGAGAAAGAGGTTGGTCAGGATCTGACTCAGAGAAAAACTGATAAGTTGAATTCTTTAAATGCGAATAGGAATAACTTGGCAGATAGCTAAGAGGAACAACCTTTGTACTTACGCTGTCTATTGTAAATGTTTGGGTTGGATAACCAGCAGCTTCAACACTTGCAAGCCAAGCATCACCGGCGGTTCCACTCTTAGGCTTTATATAAATTTTTCTTTCAATTGCAGGACTGGCAGTGCCTCCCAAATCAAGTTCAAGAACGTCGGCATTTGATGTCGGTCGAGTTAGTATCACTCCCATTCTTGTAAAGTCTTTGCGAACAAACTTAGCATCGGTTGTACTAAAAGTAACCTCGTCGTCTGATACAAGAATTTCTACAGAGTCCACATCCGTTTCTGAAAGCGGAAGAGTTGAATAATGAAAATCTGTGGTGGCATCGGTAATAAGAGTACCACCTAGAAACATATAAGGATCATATTCTGTTTTAATGTATTCATCAAACTCGGGTAAGCTCATCGGCCAACCACTTTTACCATCTCTTAAACTATCATTTAGCAAAAAGAAAGTCCACTGATATTTGGGATCGCCATACAACAAATTTGATACTATCTCTGGACGATCACCATCACGTATCTGATATTTTGTATATGTAATAACGTCATCCGTGTTTATCGGAACAACCTGTTTTAAGAAGTTGGTTACAAGCGCGTTACCGTTGGTCCCAGTAAAATCATAAAATGTTTTACCAAAGGTATTGAAGAAATCTATAGCCATGGGTTGTTTATTTAGTAAAATTTATTTATGAACCAATTATACCGGAACTAATTTCACCGGTTTCTTCCAGTTCGTTAATATCTTCCAGAGTAAGTGAGCGGTCCTCTTGAAATGTAAATTGAATATTTGTTTGAACCGGTCTACCGTCAACGTGAAACGAGTTGTTTCCGTTATATGTTGTAGTGAAGCTTGTTAAATAACACTCAGCAAGAGCAGGAAACCCCGGCGGCCGTTCCGAGTTTCCACTTAAACTATTAAGGAATCTTATATTCCATTTAGGAGGGTATCTAAGAATTTGACCAAAGGTTCCTTCTGCCTTTGAGGGATAAACACCTTGACGAAAAGCAGTAACCATACGATGTATAGCCTCGCCTTCTTCTTGTGTTGAAGGAATTAGATCGTAACTAAAACTAAACGATCGAGTGGATACCGAAGTAAATTCAGTGGTAACATTTTTATTAAACGTTACACCAATTGCCATTGCAATTCCTTTTCCAATTCCTTCACCTTGTTCGTTGAGCTCGGCTGCTTTCTTTAAAGCAAGCGTAGGTGCTGCTGCTTTGGCAAGATCTTTAATGGTTTGCGTTTGGTTAAAGTCGTCTTCTTTTCTTCGGTTAAGTAAAGATTTACCTTTACCAACAAGATTGTCAAACTGTGATCCAATTTGAGCGCGTCCTTCGGATGTAGTGGCCGATTTCACAAAGTCCATAGCGAGCTTTCCCCCGAATCCCAATTCTGTGGATCCGTATTGCGCGGTGTCAGCATTACCAAACGAACTTGGAGCAGGAAGTACCAAGCTTCCACTTAGGTGGCCTTTTCCACCTTGGCAAAAGAATAAAACCACTGGTCGAATACCTGTTTGCTCTACTAAAGAATTTGGAAAAATGGTAGATCTAAAATCTCCAGCTGCTCCTTGCTCTAGGCCGAGAACACCGGAGATCTTTTCAAGTCCTTGGGAGATGCTCTCTCCGGCACTCTGACCCGCAATGTCTATTCCTGTTAAGTCTGAGATCGTATTTGTGGCTATCTCTTTAAATGTCGGGAATCTACTCATATTACTATTTATAAATAATTCTGTAAGAATGAAATATTATAGTGGATCTTTTAAACCAAAAAATCGCGAGAAATATCAAGGGGATGTTACCGCAATAAAGTACCGCAGTATGTGGGAACGGCAAGTGTTTCGTTGGTGTGATGATAACAGCTCTGTTACCAAATGGAGTTCGGAAGAAATAGTCATACCTTATCGTTGCAGAACCGATGGAAAATCACATCGTTATTTTGTAGATTTATTTATAGAGTTTAAAAGCGGGCAAAGATACCTTATTGAAATCAAGCCGAAGAATCAAACCGTTGAGCCTAAACCTCGCAGCCGTAAAACAAAAAAGTATATCAAAGAGGTAATGACATATGTCAAGAACCAAAGTAAATGGGAAGCAGCCACTGAATATTGTGCAGATCGTGGATGGACCTTTGAAGTTTGGCACGAAGATGTAATAAAAGGCCTAGGAATTAAGCTACTTACCTGATTTACATATAAATAGATATGTATGGCAAAGTGGACTTCATTTCAAAGCATTGTAGACAAAGCAGAAGCCAAAGGGATTTATGAGAAAAACTCTCGTTCTTCTTTGGCGTGGTTTCGCCGTAATGTTCAAAGAATGTTTGGTGCAACTCCAGAAGAAATGGAAAATTCTGAAGATCTTGAGCCTGTTCAAGCGCCTTTTGCAGGTAAGATGTATATGTATGGCTATGATCCAAAGTATGCCGAAGAGCTTCCTTATTACGATACGTTTCCCCTTATCATTATGGTAGGCCCGGCTAAAGGTGGGTTTTATGGATTAAATCTTCACTACTTAGATCCTCGCCGTAGAGCATTATTTTTCGAAGAACTTAGATCTAGATTGTTATTAAAATCCACAAACGAAGAAATGAGCCGATTCATACTTTCGTTTAAAGCTCTTGACCAAGGAGGCAAACTTGGATTTTTTGCTCCGGCATGGAAGCATTACTTAACTAAAAATGTTTCAACGGGAATCGTTAATGTACCTTTAAAATATTGGGAACCCGCTTTGTTTTTACCAACAGAAAGGTTTCAGAAAAGACCAAAACAACATGTTTGGAAAGAATCCAAAAAAATTATTTCAAGACGATAAGAAATTATGGCAGACACAAAACCCCATTCAAAAGGATCTATCAATAATTTAAAAAGTATTATTGCAAAGCGAGGAGTTGCTAAAACAAGTCGTTTTGAAGTTGACTTGTCCAGTATAGGAACGGTTATTGATGCAAGTTCTGCGGATATCAGAGACCTAGAAGTTTTGGTTACTTCCGCTCAGCTTCCTACTCGTAATCTTACTACATTTGATTACGGTCTTTACAGAAACAACACTGCATTTACATCAGGATATGTGAATAGTGATTTCTCTATTAGCTTTACACTAACCCAAGATTATTTTGCAAGAACAATGTTTGACAAATGGTTAAACAAAATAATTACAAAAAAGGATTACTTGGTAAGCTATCCAAATCAATATAAGTGTGACATTGGAGTCAGGCAACTTGCTAATGATAAAGATGAAACTATAATTTACGAAGCCAAGTTAAAAAACTGTTTTCCTAAAGGAGTTTCTGAATTAGGTTTTGACGCCGGCGGAACAAACCAAGCGGCCGCTCTTTCTGTTAGCTTTTTGTATGATGACCTAGAGCTTCCAGAAGATAGCTGATATATAATATTATGAATCTACCAAAGTTAGAAACACCGAAATATGAGTTAACCATTCCTTCAACGAAAAAGGAAGTTGGTTATCGTCCATTCCTAGTTAAAGAAGAAAAGATTTTATTAATTGCTCAAGAAGCTGGAGGAGAATCCGACTTGCTGATGGCAATGAAAGATGTGGTAACTTCTTGTACATTTGGCGAAATTAACATATCCAATTTGGCTTCCTTTGATTTGGAATATATCTTTCTTAAGTTAAGATCCAAGAGTGTTGGAGAAGAAGCTGAGCTTGGAATCAAATGTGAAGAATGCGGAGAGGTTAATAAAGTCACTGTTAATCTTGATGCCATTGAAGTAACAGAAGGAAAGCCTCTCCCAAAGAAAATTCAACTTAACGAAACAATTGGTATTGTTCCTCAATACATTAAAGTTGCTGATTTAATTAAGATTACTAGTAAAACAGATAAAGGTGATATTCTTACCGCTTCTATTGCGGCATCAATCGAAAACATTTACGATGAAGAAAACGTATATCCTATTGCCGAAGCTTCTGATAATGACGTAAGAGAATTTATTGACAGCCTTAGTAAATCACAAATCGAAAAGATTGAAGAAGTAGTTACTGAAGCACCAAAACTCCAACAAACCGTTTCCTTTACTTGTCAAAAGTGCGGAGCTAAAAACGAAAAAGTTTTAACTGGTATTGAAAGTTTTTTCGTATAAGCCTCTGCCATGAATCATTAATGAACCTATTCAAAACAAATTTTGCATTAATGCAACATCATAAATACAGCTTAACTGAGCTGGAAAATATGATACCATGGGAGAGGGAAATTTACGTTGCCCTTCTTATTGACTGGATAAAGGAAGAAGAAGAGAAACAAAAAGAATCATAAAACACTGATAATTACCACCACTATGAAAGAAGTAATTGCTAAGTTACAGCATCTTGCCGAACGTGAAAAGGAAAGCAATGAATCAATTCAATCTGTTCGTGAAACAGTTGCTTCCACCGCGGCCGCTTCTGATGCTCAAAGATTGGCCTTAGCACTAGCTGCTGAAAGGCGAGCTGAGGGCGATGCAAGGGCACGAGCTCTTGCTGATAAAGAATCGCGGCAAGAAGCTGATGAAGCAAGGAAGCTACAACTTGCAGCTGCAATTAAAGGTGCCACAGGTTTAGACCTCAGTTCGTTTCTTGGTGCTGGAGAAGGAGAAAGCTCAGGGTTTTTCTCTAAACTTACAGAGGCGGCATTAACCGTATTTGGTTATTATGAACTTGCGGTGTTTGCCTTTGGTGATAAAGTTGATGACATTGTCAAAGGTCTTAGAAAACAAATTGCAAGACCCTTTAAAGCAATAGGTAAATTCTTCAAGAATATAGGAAAGAAATTTAAAAGCTTTAAAACAACAGCCTTTGATAAAATAGGTAACTTTTTCAAAACGTTTGGAAGTAAAGTTGGTAATTTATTTAAAGCCGGGGGTTCGGTAGCAAAGGCTGGTGGTATATTTTCAAAGGTGTTTGGAGTAATTGGAAAACTTGGAGGTGTTCTTGGTAAAATCTTTGTTCCTCTTGGTATTATCTTAGGAGCTTTTGCTGGAATCTTTGATGCAGTAAAGGCGTTTCAAAATGAAGAAGGCAGCTTAGGTGATAAAGTAATTGCAGGTATCACCGGATTCTTTCAAGGGTTTATCGGGTTTGCGATTGGCGGTCTTTTGGATCTAGGTAAGGATTTGCTTGCTTGGCTGCTTGGTGTATTCGGCGTTCCTGAAGAGAAGCTGGAAGGTATGAAAAATTTTAGTGTTACTGACTTTCTCAAAGACACTATAGGAAATATATTTGAAGGCATTAAGGCGTTTTTCAAAAGTGCCTTTGATGGAATGTTTGAAGGATTCTATTTAACTGAAGGAAATATATTTCAAAAAATCCTAGGCGGAATAATGGGACTTATTACCGGTTGGGCCAACGGTCTTCTAGAAGGCTATGCTAAAGTCATTGATGGTATTGCGAGCTTCTTTGGTGCTGATGAATTTAGTTTCAAGGATTGGCTAACGGAAACCTTTACAAATATATTTAACGGCATTAAAGAATTCTTCGGTACTCTTATAAAGGTAGGGAAAATATATCTTCGAAAGAATATCATGAAGATAATCAAGATCGTCAAATTCGTCCGTGGATTTGTTACTGATATATTTGATATTGTAACGAATGTTTTCAAAACAGTAATTGAAAAGGGTAAAGAAATTATGCGAGGTGTCGCCCAAAAAATAATAAGTATTGGGGACACGATAAAGAGCTTTGCGAGAGGGTTTTTACCTGACCCCGAGCAATCCGGATTTTTTGGTTTAGCAGGGAAATTAATAGCTAAAACCGGCATTTACGAGTTTCTTGGAGAACCTAATCCTGAAACCGATACAAAACCTGTTGATACATCAGTTATAATTCCTCCCACGGCAGCAGTTGGTGAAGCTTTAACTCAAGCAGGTAATATGACCAATTCTACCAACGTAACTGTTGTGAATAACAGCGGAGGAAACGTTACCAATACAACTACATCAAGTCAAACCAATAACAGCTCAACGCCATCTCCGCCTGTGTTAAGTGGTGCGGCGCTGGCGATGTAAACAAAAAACCCCGCAGCTGAATTAACAACCACGGGGCTTTTCTTTATTAGTTAGAGGTAACCTTACTGTTGAGCAAGCTGAGCGAAATACGACAGTGTATCGTCGTCATCACTACCACCGCTTTCTTCAACTGGAGCAGGTTCTGGAGCTGCGGCATCTGCGCCTAGCCCCGGGATTTCATCCTCTACCTTATCAAGCCCTGGAGCTGAAGGTTCGTTAATGGTTGCATGAGCACTCACACTAGCAGAACCATTAACCTCTTCTTCGCCAAGAACTTCAATAAGCTTACGCTTGAGATCTTCATACGACTTGTATGTTGAAGGATCAACAAACTCAGTTAGCGCATAAAGGCTTTCGTATGTATCGCGAAGTCGAGCTTCATCGTCAGCAAAAAGTGCTGTAGCAGAATCAAACTCAGACTTGTCGTAGTTACGATAACCTTCGAAATTACGAATCTTCAACTTGAAGTTTGCGCCTTCCCAAAAGTCAAACGGGTTAACCGCTTTCTCATCTTGGAATTGAGGCTGCATAACATCCATAATCTTGTCAAAGATTTTCTTTCCGTACTTGTAAAGAAAGGTCTTACCTTCGTTTTCAGGATTAGCAGGATCGGATACCACAAGGATATTTGAAACATAGTGCAGGCGCCGCTTGCGCGAACGAGCAATATCTTTATCAGATTCAACTCCGCTGTTCCAAAGGCGACCGTTAAGTTCAGAAACAGGATCGTCTTTACCAATGCTTGTTAGAGAATTCTCAATGTACCAACGTCCAGTTGGACCTTGAAACCCATGATCCCAATAACGGACCCACGGAAGATCATCTCCTTCTTTAGCAGGAAGAAAGCGAATTACCGCATATCCATTTCCGCTCTTATCTACTGCAGGCTTCCAGAGACGGTCGTCACCATAGTTGTTTTTACTAGTGTTTCCGCCGACTTTTTCAGCCGCTTGAACAAGCTTACCAATGGCAGCTTGACGATTTGCTTTTAGGTTATCGAATGACATATTGTTTTGTATTACGTTGTATTGCGTTGTATTGTAGCGCGATAATATTATACCATATTATCACTATTTTGTAAATACAGAAAGTACATTTTCTGTATATTTTTTCAGGTCTGCAGCATGAACCAAAAACGGTGCATACTTTGAGACCAGAAAGGATGTGCCCTTTGATACTTCCAAAGGGTCTATAAGTTTCTTATTTAAGCGAGAGGTAAAGCTTAGCATATTTTCAAATACGGCGAGCGTCTCAATAGAGATCTTACCTCCTACATATAGTTTATATATCAAAGGAGGTTCGCTAAGATCATCAGGTAAAAAGCATTGATCAAAAGTTAGGCTCAAGCGTTCATCTTCTTCACCAATAGTTGCAACATCAGTTTTAAAATTATAATCAAGCGCTTGAACCTTTCCAGTCCAGTTGTTATACGCTCCTTCGTTACACTCTCCGATCCACTTGTTACCAGCAATAAGGTTTGCAAGAGAATAAAGAATTACTTCGTTTCTCTTGGGATATGCTCTGGCTAACTTTTCAAACTGATACCGATTCTTATGAGACATGAACGTTTCACGCTTGCACCGTGGACCTTTAAAGTTAAACTTAAAAGCATCGTAATCCCTTTCGGAATTAAAATGTAGAGACATTGCAGTGAATGTACTCCAAGCATCCATTGGTGTGCAGCTTTCGGTATTCAGTGTTATCATACAAGCTTTGCTGTATTACTTTTTTTGGTTTTAAGAACGTTGTTATTCACGGCTTCAAGTTTTAGCTTTTCTTTCAACGGGCCGCTTATAAAGGTTGTGATATCCTCGGGATCAAACTCTCTTTCCTCGCAGATGTATATAATAGCTTCTGCGTATCCCATTTCATCCCTGCGAACAAGGGTTTCAACTTGGCAGATAAACTGCTCCTTTGTCATGGGAAGGTTTAACGCTTCCTCTACTTCTTTCTTTCTCATGCTTTATCAAATGATTTGAGTAAAACGGTATTGTCGTTAATTCTTCCGTTAGCTTTTCTTGGTTTTGTTTTTAAAGTCTTTAACAGATTATCAATTTTTCTTACGGTTCCTGAAAGAATTAGAGGCAGCACATCCTCGGGTTTACGAAGGGTTAAGGTAACACTCTTGTCGGGATCAAACTCTTTAATACTTGTTCCTTTAACACTAAAGCCACTAGGTGTACTTGAGTAGTAAATACTCAGTTGACGATACTTGGTATTAAAGACATATACCCTTTGACTAAAAGGAATAGCAACAGGATCAATACTCCGTAATGAATACGTATCATCGTCCTTTAAATATTTAAGTTTAGCCACCTGCTTGTCTGCAGCCTTTGGTCGTTTCACTCGAGGTCGTCGCGTACTTTTAACTTTGGCATGAGAAGCAGCATCGGCAATCATCTTTTCAAAGTTGGTAACAATGCGATTTAGTTGAGGCTTTCTTAAATACGAATAACCTTCAACCGCATCTTCACACGTGCGATCTGCAGCAGACTTGAGCTCAGCGTGTTGGTGAGTAAGCCAATCTACAACAACCTTAGCACCTTTGGCAGGAGTGGAAGAGCTGCGTAACAGCATGCTTACATCCATATAAGGCATCTTTGTTGGAGTATCATCGTGCGTGACTTCAGCAATTTTATCAAGAAGTACTTCAAGATGGGTAATCACTTCGTCGTTAACTTTAGCTTCCAGCCTTTGAAGCGGAGTCTTGACAACAGGTTTAGGTTTTGAATTGTCTTCTTCTGTTTCAGGTTTGGCCTCTGCAACTATAAGTCGATAATCAGTAATTGCATCTTTTAGTTGTTCACGAATAAATTTAGAAGCTCCTTTGGAATCGTTAGAGCTCGGAGCAGTGTCTGGCATACCTCGCTGCAGCATTCGCACAAGCTTTCCAACCGTACTTACAAGAGTGTTTGGCGGTAAATTTTTAATTGCTGAGATATCGGATTTAGTATACCCGTTGGAGCTCATCCAATCAATTACCCAAGGGCGCATGTCAGCTGCATCAAGATAATAATTATAAAAGCGAAGAGCACGACCTTGACGAATATGGTATTCTTCAGCGCTAATGCTTTCGGCATCTACCCATGTAGGTTCCGTTCCAGTGAACTTAAAATCAACCGCTTTAACTTCACCTCGGCGGTCTAATTTATTTTTTGTTTTTGCCATAATAATATTATATCACAAGTTAATATAAATGTAAATAGTAAAGTTTCTTATCACGTTAGTCCACTGATTTTCCATCCCTTAACCTAGTAAGATAAGGGAAGCGTGGTATTCCATCTGGAGTAAGATTAAAGAAAGTACAAGTGCCGTAAGAACCAATGTACTTGTCGCGGTTGACGAGCAGGTCCTTTAAAAAGTCGTGTGGCCCTTTGATGTTTGAGTTAAACACTTGTCCCGATTCGGTACGAAGAATGGCGTATCCTGCCATACCCGTCTTATTGCCTTTCCCTTCACAGATATCTAGTATAAGGTATTCTTCATCTTGAAAGTCTTTACGCTTTAGTAAACCACTGCTGCGTTTAAATTCATAGGGAATACTTTCACGAATCATTTGGCCTTCAAATCCACGGTCAACGTAATCCGTGTAAGCACTATCAACTGAAGCTGAGCAACTGTGGAAGTTTGTTTCTACCATTCGGATTGCGGTATCTTTCAAGTTGAACTCCACGTAAATGGATTGTAGGTCCTCGGTTCGTTGGGCAAACTTTTTACTTGCATCGGCAATATCGTACCAATGGAACTGCAGCTTTTCAGCGCTTTCTTCAAGATCTTCGCCGGTTGGTTTGGTTCTTTTGGCAAGCGAACAAATCTTGTTAAAGTCTTCTTTATACTCGTGGTTATAAAGCTCGCCGTCAAGAATAAGATCTGGAAAGGCCTTAAACACAGGCTCAAGAGACTTTAAGATATGCGGAATGGTTACCCATGGTTTTCCATTACGGCTCTTAGCGCCGTCCTTGGTAATCACAGCTCGCATTCCGTCGAGTTTGGGTTGAGAGAAAACGGGATACTCTACTTTGTCATGTCGATCTTCCCACTTCTTAGCGAGAGTAGGCGAGATAAATTTAACCGAGGTATCAACCGCTGTCTCGTCTTCAGTGTATCCAGCATCAAGTTTCTTCTGCCACTTGGCTTGAGCTTCAAACTCTGCTTGCTCAGCAACATTACGTTCGTTAGCTCGACCAACATTTGTGGCTTTAACGTCGTACCATTTAGAGGTGGTAATCTTACCCTCAACTTGCCCGCTATGGGTTCGGTACGCGGTATCACTGTATTCAATTGTCCATTCTCTTAGTGCACCAGTGGATGCTCTAGAAAAGAGGGTTGGTAGTTTATTCATAATATAAATTAGTCGCGACACTGCCGCTTGTTTTGCTCTTTCTTTTTGTTCTTAAACTTTTTAGTGGGTGGAGCCATAAGGTGCCGCACGAGGCTACGCAAACCTAGTGGAGACTTGTCTAGCTTTTTCTTTTTCCTTTTACGGTGGTGGGCCATACCACTATTCTACCATACTTTGGGAAAAATGTAAATAGAAAAACACTAATTATCAGTATGTTCTTCAGTTTTTTTCGGCTTCTCTTTACCCCTTTTTCTGAAGATAGAGTCGTAATTGGATCTGAATTTGTCGCCGTTAACACGTCGTGGTTTATCTCCCTTTCCAGCACTCATGTCGTTAAGTCGTAAATCTCTTTCCAAGTGTCAACCCGTTTTACTCCAGCATCAAGGTTTTGGTTCCAGTTATATGGATGATCCATTAAGAAGGATTGTAATCCAAGTTTGGCGCCAAGATTTGCGTTCTCCGTTTTATCTTCAACCCAAACCCATCCACTTCCTTTGTATCTTTCCAGCGCTTCAGCTTTATCACCACCACAAGGAAGGCAATGAATGCGCTCAAAAACCGTTTCGCCAAACACCCGTTTGAGATTTTGCTCGCGGAGTTGAACGGCATACCGCTCTTGTCCAAACGAAGTTATGGCGTGAAATACCGCACCGTGTTCTTCATGAAACTTTCGTACGTATTTAATAGCATCCCTTATCGGAGGAAGAAATCCAATTGCGGCGGACTCGCAAAAATGTTCAACAAGAATCTTTGCGCGCTTTTCGCTAATACCATACTGCGTGTCAATATAATATGAAGTTTCCTTTTTCTTGTATCCCTTTTGCTTCATCCACCACTCAAATGAATGGACCCACGAAAGAAGAACACCGTCTACATCTGTAAGTATAATCATTACGTTACTTAACGGATTGTAGTTCTTCCGCCATTTGTTGAAGGCTTGAGGCTCTCCTCCACAAATCAGATTTTACAGAATTCGTGGGTTCGTCTGAAGCGTCAAAATCAGAAATACTTTCACCGTAAAGTTCTTCGTAAAAATCCGTAAGACCTTTAGCCGAAGAGGTTAGTGTTTCAATAGCAGAATCAATTTCAGTTGTATTTTCCATAGTATGTTGTTAGTTAAATCCTAGTAGTGCCCAGCCGTGACTGGCGATTGCGTTTAAGATAATAAAGAAGCAGGTAAAGACGTGGAGAAGAACCCAAAAGGTACGAATGATTGCAACTCGATCCGCGTGTCTGTTATCGTCATATGCTTTTGCTCCTATTGCTTTACACCAGTATTCCCAAAGCTTGCAATTCTTTCCCATGAATAAATATCTATATAATGATTAAATCTATTCGTAAAAACTTATTTCTTTTTGTGATGATCTTCTCGGTTATTTTCGCTGTGCTACCGAGCTGTTCAACTTTAAATAATTCGTCAAAATCTTCCAGTAGCTCTTTCACCAAAGCAAAGTATTTGACTGAGCTAACATATATAACAAGGGATAAGGATTTGGTTCAAAGATATAAAGTGTCTTACATTTCTGGACAAACAAATCAGTCAGAGTTTGTCGTACTTAATGAATGGTCGTATGACAGAGATAAGGAAGACATCTTAGAAACGATTGAGTTATTTTTAAAATTAGAATTTGCAGGTCAATGAGTTTATCAAAATTAAGAAAGAAGTATTCGTATGTGTTGCCTTCAGAGCCTGACGAACGGGATCATCTTTACGTAGCTGGCGCCGCTCGAGAACAGGATGTTTCGTTGAAAGCCTTTCGCGGTGATATCCTTAATCAAGGAAGCTGGGGTTCGTGTACTGGTCATGGAACTGCAGGAATGCTTCATAGTTTTTATCGGCGTATAACTGGACTTAAAATTGATTTTAATCCGTATTGGATTTGGTATTGGGTTAGAAAAACAAATGGTTGGGAAGGCGCCAATGCAGGAGGTCATCCAAGAGACATCTTCAAGACCCTTGTTTCAAAAGGTGTTTGCGAGAACGGGGTTTGGAAGCCGAGAAAATACTCAGACTCACCTCCCGAATTAAATGATGAGCAGGTGATTCGTTTCAAAGGTTATAAAAGGTTAAATGTTGATAGACGGAATTTTGATAATACCAAGAACGATCTTTATTGGGCAATTGGTCAAGAGCAACTTCCCATTGGAATTAACATGACAGTTTACTCTTCGTTTGAAAGGCACACAGGTCGATCCAGTAAGCTTCGTCTGCCCGGGACAAATGATCCTATTGTTGGTTGCCATTGGGCGTTTGTTGATGAAGTTCGATCAGATGGCATTACACTTGTTAATTCGTGGGGGCAAAATTGGGGTAACGTTGGTACGTTCTTGATGCCCTGGGAATACGTTCGTAAGTGTGTTATCGAAGCTTGGTGCCTTGACCCGAATCTGCCTTAAGCGTTAAAATAACCTTCGGGAGCTTTTGGATAAACGTCCGGTAGTTCCTCAAGCTGGAAAACCCTAATCATCTCGGAGATGTCGTAGTAGGTCTCCGTACTGATGGCGTTAGAGTACCAAAGCTTGAGCGCTTTTGTTTTTAGTGTGGTGTTATTTTCAATCATAATTCTAAATCTCAAGGTTGGTTGGAGTAATTCGACCGCGGTATGATACACTCATTCCCCGCTTGGTTTTACGCTGTCCCAAACTCCAGTTTGGTTTACGGTCAGCCTTAATGTGAAGGTGATCTTCTAAGTTGGCTGTGCGAACACGAACCGTCTTGGAGATTGCGATTTTTTGATTAGCAGATAGTTTGCTTTTTTGTGTCATAATATAATAGGTGGTTGGGATTTTAAAAATTAAGAATTTAGCGAAGATAAACATAAACGTCGGCATAAGCAGCATCGGCGAGAGGAACGAAATAGCGAGATCCACCCCAAGCACTTTTACTTGTCGTATAGTTAGGGTTGTTCTTACCCCAGCGACCTTGGAGTTTAACATACTTATTAGTTCCGTAAAACTTCTTGCGGAAGTTTTGGACCGATTTCATATCCTCTTCACTGCTCATGTCAACGGTGAATTGATAAGTTCCTGTTCGATTAGGTTTTACTGTCATAATATAAATTGGGTAATTCTTAAGCGGCTTCGATTGCCTGACGAAGAGTGCGACGATAATCTTCCAGTTTTTCCTCTAGTTCAGCGAGGGTGTAATCAGCCGAATTAAGGCGAAGGCGGAACCCATCGAATTCCTTGCTTGTGTCTGAGATTTCCCCAATGACGATGCTCTTGAGTTGGTCGACTGTGAGAGGGGTGGCCACTGCGTCGGGCTCAAATGCGAGAATCTTGTCGGTCTCTTCCTTTGAAAAGGTTCCTCCAAAATCGTCGGCGAATTCCCACTCGGGACGAGGGAGAAAATCGTATTCGACCAAAACCCACTCGCCTTTGCGGTATTCATACTCAGGCCATGCCTGTTCCCCGTTTTTGGTGATTTGGTGAAGGTTGAGTTCAGTGATGGATTTCATAATATAGTGGGTGGATTAGTAGTACCGTTACTATATTATTCTAACACAGTTTGGGATAAATGTAAATAGAAAAACGGTATAAAAATGCACTTTTTTCCCATTTTTACCGAATTGGATACAAAAATGCCAGATTTGATACAAATTCTGGAACAGCCTTAATCTCGAAGAATTTGAACCTCCATATACATCGGCCTTTTGGATGCATGACTGTCTTGTTCACGTTTGGTCGGAACGTATACATCAAACACATATGCCTTTCCTTGAGCAGCCTTTTTGGAAGTTACCCAGGCTCCACGGTCTTGAACGATAAAGTGACCGTCACCAATATATCCCTTGAGCTCAGGGATAAAAATCTTGGTACCAAATGGGAAGTCAGGATGAGCGGCAACCGTGACTCCCGTGACGGCTCTCTTAGTTGCAGGATCGGCCACTTGATCCCCCCACTTATCATCTCCGCAGTAATACGTGATGCGGCAGTTAAGAGATTCCTTTTTGGATATTTTGGCCATTCCTATGGTTATACCAATAACCAAAAGACCAAGTGTTAAAACATAAAAGTCTGTTCTTGAGGATTTCATTTGCTTATACATGATAGCGATTATCAAACCAAAGTATTAATATAAAGTAAAGGGTAAAAAGAGTTAAATAGATCATATTGAGTTTTCGTGTTTTGGGTAGTTTTCACCACTGTGAAAACGCGTGATTTAATGAAAACTAATCAATTATTCCGTTTACCAGTAAAGCATTATAAACGGCATTCATCATTTCAATATCGGAGAAATAACGAATCACATCGTTTGCTATAGCTT
>Ga0181404_1000288_pt1 | contig 15447 bp, 16 predicted proteins | sample 27SPOviralmetaG_FD_130133 | JGI IMG/M metagenome (GOLD analysis project Ga0181404, IMG submission 130133) | Marine viral communities from the oligotrophic San Pedro Time Series (SPOT) site, San Pedro Channel, CA, USA - 27 SPOT_SRF_2011-10-25 | ecosystem: Environmental > Aquatic > Marine > Strait... | reverse complement strand
TAGGTGGACAATTTGTTCATTATAATTTAAAATGTGTTTATTCTTTAAATAAGTTTAAAAATAGGCTGATGTGTAGAAAGTTCTTTTGTGATTTCACAAAGAGCCGCTATCATGGCGATGCGACCAACTCGCAGTTCATTATCTTTAACAATTTTAGAGGAGTTTTTATTAAGGTTAAGTGGATCAAATGAATAATCTCCTGGTGTATGATTTTTCTTCATAGTAAACCACCTAGAAGGATCTTCCGGAAAATTATAACTATTTAGTAGTTGACCAAATTCAGAACAGCCCATAATTCCTAGAAGACCAACTTGAATAGTTGAGTCTAGAGTACTAACAAAATTCACGCCCAATGTATCAGGCTTTATATTGTCTAGAATAGGAATAAGGACTGAACTTGCCATAGCCACTCTTCCGTGTTTTATCTCTGCTTCTTGTACAAACTTCGAGGAGACAACATTGTAAGCCGAAGAAATATCCAAAATAAGAAATAGATTAATCAAAGCCTTATACATTTCTAATTATATATATTTTTTCCCTTTAAATTAATTTACCTCCGAAGAAATTTTTTACCTCTAAATTTATCAAGTGCGCGATCCAGCATTTTACGCTCTTTCTTTTTAAACCCAGAATCGGGTACAATAAAATCTTCCAAAGAACCAGCTGAATCTTCATCACCCGATTCCGAGGAATCGTATGTTGAAACGTCAATGTCTTCGACTTCGTGAATAAGGTCCCATTTCCTGCAGATGTGGCGAGCCATGTGTCTACACGGGCATTTACAATCGCTCTTGGGATAATTTGTTGTATATTCCTTGGATACAATCCTCTGACCAAGAATCGGGAAATTTATTTTGTGTCTTTCGCAACAGGTGCAGTTTTTCAACTCCCTGGGGAGTTCAGTATAGTCTTTGCATTCATTTAATTTTTCGTCGAAGTATGTCTCTACGTTTTTACTATCAAGAAATTCTTGAAATTTCATTTTATTAATTATAAATAAATTATGTCCTTAAATTTATTCTTCTGTCGTAATCGCAAGATCACGAAATATTTCTTCACTGTGTGGTTCTTCTGCCTCTAAGTCAGAGTCCGAAGAAATTTCATACATCTTCCAATCCATTGCGTGTCTAAAACAAAAGCACTTGCTTGACCCCTCTGGCTTTTCTGTTCCAGGACGATTGCAAGGTTCCCCACTTTTTGTTATACCGCAACATTTTTCCTTAGACACTGGTTCTTTTGTTTCCTTAACAACCGGGGTTGTATCAAGTTTTGGAATAGTCTTACTTGGTTTACTAGATTTGTTGGCCTTGATGTACTCATCTATGTCTTTCTTTGTTATCTTTTCTTTTTCAAAATCATCTAAAGTAAGTTCATTCTCCGCGGCATATTCCGCTGCAATTTTTGTAGCAAATTTTTTTGTACCAGACGAAGTTTTTGATTTACTCTGTGGAGTGGTTTTTTGTACGGGAATGTCATTTGAACTAAGTAGTTTATGAGCCAATTCAATAAAGGAATCGTTGAAAATACTTAACATTTCAGCCATTGCTTCATCGCCGAGATCGTGCTTGACTTTAAAAGCGTTAAACTTTGCGTCAAGAGCCATCCTGATAATTAATTTATAAAATGTATCCCTAAATTAATTAAAAATTTGCAAAAAATTAATTAATTTAGACATGTTAATATAAAATGAATAAATTAATTCTTAAAAAGAAAATGGATAATCTTTTAAAACCCCAGCGAAAACGTGTTTTAAAATGCCTCGCAGCACAACATGACTCGATGATATTGCATACTACGCTAAATTCCTTTATAAATTCTTATAAAAGAAATAACAATACCGGAACCCGTGCTGAAATAGCAACAGGTGTTCAATTGATTATATCGTCCGGTTTAGATTCTATTAAAAACTTAGATAAATCAATTAAAAATCGGGAAATTTGGGAAAAAATAGAACCAAAAAGAGAAATCGGTATAGTGTTTATGGGAATGATTGGGATATATAATTATACACAAGATGACAAAGCGGGGAAGGCGGATATCGGAGTTGCTTTCCCGGGATTTACTTGGAAATATTCTATAACTAAATCAAATCATTTAGAAAAAACTCTTTCAAATATAGGGACTCAAGGTATTAAATATAATGAAATCTATAAAGAGTTAATAAGGGAACAATATATAAAAGCATTACCTATTAAAATAGAACGAGGAGGAAAATCTGGCCGTGGCGGCGGTATCGACCAACATGCTAGAATTGTATATGAAAAGGCTACGGAACATTTTGCAGATTATATTAATAAATGGCCCGATGAAAAAAAGAAAGAATTCATGTTTAAAGGACTTGGGATTACCAATGAAGGAAAACTAGATTCTGATGGTATAATATACAGCAACGATACTGGAATAAATTTTATATATCTCTGGAAATTAAAGTACAATCCGCCGGATATTTATTACAAAAATTTATTTGCACAGGCTGGGTGGTCTAGTGGGAATAGTAAACCAACTAGAGATGCGGCTAAAACATATGTTAATCTTAGCATAAAATTAGGAGGCGTCGATAATATATTTATACAAATCCAAGTTAAATTCAATGATGGACTCGTTGTACCTGCCAAGAAATGGAAAGATGAAAAAGCGGCCTGGGAAAAACGCAAAGCCGAACACGAAACGGGGAAAAAGCCCCTAACAGATGAAGATTTTGAAATCGGGAGTATCCAATCGTTTAACTTTAAAGCCGAAGATATTAGAAAGATATATGATTTAACACCAGTTTATCAAAAATGAAACACACCATGATATCATCTTCACATTTACAGCGTTGCCAAAATGTTTATAATTTACTTTAGGATCTTTATTTAGTATAAAGTCGTCCGGAAAAGACTGTAGTCTTGCACATTCTCTAGAAGTTAGTTGTCTTGAATATGGTCCATAAATAGGTATCATCGATGCCATCGCAACAAGTGTCGGCGAATAATCTAACTGTTTAACACGAATACCGGAGCCTCTTGGGCTCCATAAAGTTTCGTCTAATGTACCAAAATCTGTTCCAACCTGCCATTCTAATTTTCTAATCGCGCCTTTCCATTTTTCATTTTCTCTCGATTCCATGAGCCAAGGTTCTAGAATGTCTACATTGTCTTCATAGAATTTTTTATTTTTATCTACTGTAGATTTGTACCTTTTGTAAAACTCTTCTGAAACATCAGAGTCCCAAATGTCCGTCCAAATTGGAAACTTTGGAATATGACATTGGTTATCTTTTAATATACACAAGAATTCGTTCCAGATCTTTCGGGTTACGATTAATTTATCTGATAAATCAGAAATATTATTGTCGTGATCTATTATGTCATTCAAAGAAGTGTATTCTTTTTTAAACTTAGGGAAATCTGGAATAGTTCCGACGTCTTTTCGTTTTCCCATTATAATTATACGTTCTCTGTTTTGCGGAACTGAAAAGTATAAAGCATTTAGTATTATATGTTTAACATTATAATTCAAATCTTCTAATGTTTCTATTATAATTTTAAAAGTTTTTCCATTATCATGCGATACTAAATTTCTAACATTTTCCAGAAGTATATATTCGGGTTTGTGATAATCTATTATCTTGCATATATCAAAAAATATATTTCCGCGCGAATCTTTAAATCCTTCACGAGACCCTGCCTTTGAAAATGGCTGACACGGGAATCCTGCGCATAGAATATTAAAACTTGGAATAGATTTTATATCAAGTTTAGAAAGATCGTCTTCGGGTGTTATATTATAATTAATTTTATAAGATTCTCTACATTTAAGATCTATATCACATGCCATTACACATTCGTGACCATTATTTTTAAGAGCCTGATGAAAACCTCCTATACCTGAGCATAAATCTATGAATTTTAATTTCATTATAATTATACATTTACATTATTTTTAAACGGTTTTCTTCTTGCGAACTTTCCTTACTTTCTCCGGAATAAGATCTTTCCAAAGTTCGGAAACATCTTCCATCATGGGTTCGAAGATAGTTTGAATAGCGGATTTAAATTGGTGTTCGAAATAGTATACGTAATCTATTGGTATAGCATTCTTAATTACATAAGCCGGGTCTTCTACTTTTTCAAACTGACGCGAACCTTCATAAGTAACGAAAAGATAAGAAATTCGATCACCAGATGCAACCTTGTCCATCTTATCGCGCTCCTCTCGTTTTCTAGAAAGAGCAACGTGTGGAATATTAGCAGGGCACCTAGAAAACGACTGCAATGTCTTACAACTTGGACACATATGTTGAGTCTCCATGAATTTTTCAACGTGACTTTTATTTTTATTAATGAGTTTATGTAAAACAGTAATGTCCATTTCTTTCTTACCAATGACATTCAATTCGTAGTAGGTCTTTCCACAGCCGTCACAAATTACCTTACGATCGAATGCATAACCAGAACGAAGACTCTTTGAAAGCATCAATTCTTTCATAGGAACTTCTGCTTGAACTAACTTACGAATTTTATTTCTAGCAAACTCTTTGCTTGTTTCGATAAGTTCATCTACTGTTTCGAAGTTATAATTAAGGACTTTGTCGTTAAGAAAGATGTACTCGAAAATTTGTTTTGAGTTTTCTCTTACGTATATACAATTGTCTCGACGAACTACTTGAATACCCTTGTAATCAATGTAATCATACTTAAGTGGATTAGTCCAGAATAAACTTGCATATCTCTTTTTGGAATATAAAATGAAAGGATACATAACCTTTTCAAATTCAAGTTCAATAGGCTTCTTAAATGTAGCAGAAATACGGTCTGCGCATTCTGGTGCAACTTTGAAAACATAGTTCATATGATCTTGTCCTTTGAGATCACTTTTGAACTTTACATAAATAGAATCGGTGTCTCCGTATACAACTTCGCAATCGTACCACTCTTCCGCGCACCTTTTAGAGTGAGCAATCATTTCTCGACCACAGGCGGTAACTGCAGCAGCGATCTTTTTATTTGGAAGTCTTCCGTATCTTGCACCAGTGAATCCATAAATACTGTTCATGGTGACCTTAATCGCAAGCTGAACACCGTTAAGTACTGCATACAAGTTGTCATCTGGCGAAAGAGTTTTCATTTGTTTACGAATAGCCTTACGTTCTTTCCAAAGTCGAGAAAGAATCTTTGGCATAATACCTGTACGGTTTTGCACGAATCTAACACTCACTGGTCTTTTGATATCATTCCCGTCCGTGTCAACGTCGTCTTCTTCCCAGTTCATATCAAAGTATTCGATTCCCGGTAAGTTATCAAATTCTGGATCTTCAACTATAGTTGCGTAATCATAATTGTGAGCAATCATAATGCTAGGATACAAACTTGCAAAATCGAGACCGGCGATAGGTTCGAAATGCGCACCGGGGGTTGCTTCTAAAACAGTCGCTCCTGTAAACTTTTCTTCTTCGATGTCCGGGAGGTCAGTCTTTGGTTTATATTCTGCTGCTGGAATTAGATAACCTTCGTTTTTGGTTTCATACGCAATTTGTGTATGAACTCGGATCTGTTGACCACGAAGTTCGATGTATTGCATAGGAACCATAGTAATATTAGACATACCAATTACATTCGTGATAATTCGCAGTTTTAGAATTAGTTCAATAAGAAGCCAAGTGTCCTGAGCGCAATATTTTACTACAAGAGCCATTTTGTCCTTTGTTGATGTGTTGTAATTAAAAAGGTCGGCTGGACTGAGGTCGTCTTTTTTGTCGCCAGTGAAGTGTTCGGCAACCGCATTCAATTTGTAAGACTCAAGTTTATGCTCCTTTTTAATCATAAACATAAGATCAAACTGTGTAACCCCGTGCATTTTAAGATATTTCATAGTATTATCACCATAAGCAGAAGTATTAAGTTGGTCTTCGTGAAGATATGCAGGTTTACTTTCAATTCGGCTAAGATTTTCAAGAGCATATTCGATACCAAGAACTTTTGCGCGGGCGCAGACGTACTTCCAATCGAAGTCATATCCGTTATATTGCACTAGAATGTCCGGATCTACACATTTAATGAATTTAACCCAACCGATAATTAATTCTTTCTCCGAGTCGTATGTTTCGATGTAAACTCCGTCTACTGGATCGCAGTCTTTGTCAATTGGACTTTTAATTGTTACTACATGTTTGAAACTTTCTTTTGTACTAAATTTATAAACGCTTGTACCAATCTGCGTGATTATATCATGTTCTTTAGTTGGATCCGGGAAGTCATTCTTGTTTTCATATCTTGTTGAATACGAAAAAGCCTCAATGTCCCAAGAACCAAGAGTTAAATTACAAATGTCCTGTCGGTCAAGTTTTTTCACAGACGCGTAATTAGCGGTGTAGCTATGTTGACACCTTGACATATCGTTGTCTTGCGTGATATTTTTAACCATGACCCAATTAGCCATTTGGATATCCATCTTATGCGTAAATCTGAGGTAAGGTTCAATATTAGACTCGTACATTTCAAACTTTATAGGTTCGTTTTGAAGCACCCCTGATATCTTTGGCAACTTACTTTTATCTTTTGGACTGAGTATGTACTTAATCCGATTAAAAGTATTTAAGTTTTTACATACAAATCTAAGAAACTTGTATTGTTTTTCGTTTGTAAAACCTTTATATTTCTTTCTGACCACCACGCTAACAGATTCGAGATCGTCGCGATTACGAAAAAGCTTATTACGAATAAAACGCTCTACTTCGTTCTTCTTAAAGTTATCAAAGCTACCCTGAAGTTTATCAGGAATACAAGCAAAAAAGTAAGGCTTGTATCCGTCAAATCTTACACAAACAGATTCTCCGATAGTGTCTACACCAAACGCATAAATATGATATCGATTGTCTGGGTTACCTTCATTATCGGAATCGTAATTTTCAACTTCTTCGTCGCATGCTTCCCAAGACAATATTTGAAAAGATAAATCATTTTTTTCTAATGTAGATTGTTGTCTAATGAATGTGTCCATCTTATATCCTAATTACATTTAAGTTTTAAATTAATTATTATTCTGTAAAAAACTAATAACAAAAAGCAATGCGCCGCCTATAGTTATACTTTGTTTTATCAACTTTCCATCCGATGTCGATATACCAAATACCGTGAAATCTAGCCATTTTTCGGATAACATATTTCCCAATATAAGCCAGTCTATTGTTGTAGCAGAATCTTCAAGTATATTCAACATTACTAAGTTTAGATTACCGTTTGATTTTTTAATAATTTTTTCAGTAGACATTCTTGTCAGGAATCTATTGATAAAATCGATAGATTTTATAAAGTGTAAAATATCCCCCCGGGAGTAAGAATACCTTGACATATTAATTATAAGAATAATTTGATTACATATGTATAATATAATTGGATGTAATAGATATCTGTCATGATCTTCAAAGTTAAATTCCTTGGTAGATCCATGCGGAAATACATCTTTTATGAATATGGCTAGAGAAATGCCACCGAGAACTGTTGTATATGATATTATTCCATTAAATAAATTTATTGTTTTTTCAATTTCGTCTTTAGTTTTTGCTAATTTTATAATCAAATTGCTTAAACAAACGTTTTCTTCAAAATTAAATTCATTCGTTTCTATCTGAACTTTTATCTTTTTCAATTTATCTACGTGTTGGTTTATAACGAACATGAACGTGTAAACAAATAAAAATGTAACAAGCCTTGAATAAACCCATTCTATTGATATTAAAATAAAAAACATAAACTTATTGTTAAAACTATTTAACCAATGATACTCATTATAAAAAGACGTTATATCTACCAAGTTTATAACAATTGATATCAGACTTGAAGTTATTATAAGAGTTCCTTTGAAAGTCTTGCACATATTAATACTTTCAAAGTGATTAGTTTTAAAATACATTTTGCACCACAAATGAATTATAAATAAGTTTATATGTAAAAAAAAAGACGTTAGATATTTTATCTTCAATGTATCCTTTGAAAACATAATCAATGTATAAATTGGTTGAATAAGAAGAATTAGGTTTATAATTATAAAATAAATCGTATAAACAACACAGAAAACATTCGTATTAAAGTCGGGTTTCTTGCATTTATTAACTTTGTATAATGACAATTTAGGAGAAGGAGTTTCTTCTTCGATTAATTTTAATAAATTTATTGACTTAATATTTCTATTTGGCCTTAAAAATTTATTATTTATAACATTCTTCTTCACGAGAATATTATCTATGTTCCACGATTTTACTCCTAAAAATAATAATATTTTTTCTAGCATTATTATTAAATGAGCGTTATAATTATAATTATATTAATATTTTTAATCTTCGTAATATTTAGCCCGTGTTCCGTCTCTTATAAAACCAAGTCTGGAAGAATGTACCGTGCAAGAGATCTTAAAACAGCTGAAATGATAGACATTTTAAGAGACATATCTATTCATTTAACTTATAGATTAAATGAACGAGACGGAAACTTACTTAGAACGAGGCTTCAAAATACATCTTTCAAAGAATTACTTTACAAAGACCCTAATATACTTGGGTGGAATTTTGATAAAGGGCGTGAAATAGGCCTCAAAATTTATGATTTAACCGGTAATATGTACCCAGAAACAGAGATAATATCTACTCTTTTTCACGAACTTGCTCATTCTCTTACGGAACAATACGGACATCACCATGATTGGGAAACAAAAGATCAATATTTGCAAACTTTTACTCCGGAGTACGTAAACATTTTAATATTAAAAACATCACTTTTAAATAAATGAACGATTTATTTATAGGAGGAGGGGGTTATTCCGGGGTTGTATTTGTAGGTGCTCTTGAATATATCCACGAAAATAAATTATTAGATCTTAAAAATTTTTATGGTTGTTCTATTGGATCACTTATTGGTTGTTTATATATTTCAGGTTATAACCCTAAAGAAATGCTTTGTAAGTTTTTAGAATTACAATTATCCGATATTGTAAAGTATAACTTTCATAATCTAATGACCGAATCTTATATTATAAATGATTCTTTTTTAGAAACACTGATAGGACTTTTATGGACTAATGTAGACGAAGATGTAACGCTGGAACACTTCAGCGACAAATACAAAGTAGATGTAAATATATACGTAACCAATTTAACTAAAAACGAATACACAAATTTAAACAATAAAACTTATCCCGACGTTAAATTAAAAGACGCCTTAAAGGCGTCCATGAGTATACCGTTTATTTTTAAACCCGTAGAAATAAATGGAGATAAATTTGTAGATGGATGTTGCAAGAATTTATATGGATCTCCTCCCGAGGATATTTATGTACATGGATATAGTTTAATTATAGACTGGATCCCGAGTAATTCGAGTTCATATTTTAGTAGTTTAATATTAAGCATAGCGGGAAACACAAAACCGCGAAGTACGTTTACGGTTGTGTGTGAAAATAAAATTGATCCGAAGATTTATTTAAATTTAGATAAATTAGATAAAAAATTTATTTTAGAAATGTATAAAAACGGAATCGGTTTTTCTAAGAAAACGTTAGAAGATTAGTGTTTTGGTACAGTTTCTTTTAACCATTTTTTCTTATTTTTCATGTAATCCAGATAGCTCGTTTCTTTGTTTGATTTTATAAGTTTTTTGCGCTCCTTTACTGCTTTTTCGTCATAAACAATCCTTTTTGAGTCTTTTTCATCTTTTATAACCTGATATCTTGATCTAAGATTATTTATTACCTCTTCTATGTTTTTAGGACAGACAAGTTCTTTAAATAATATATTTTGTGGAATATTTACGGTTACTTCTCTTTTCTCGAATTCTATCTGTCTGACGCATGTTTTAAATTTAATATCCTGTACATACTCTCCGTTCATATAGAACTTCTCGCAATGTTCTGAAAATATAAAATAAGGAACTTTATTTTCTTCGCACATCTTAATGTAGAGAGAACTTATTGTATTATACTCTGTAAAATTATGAAATATAATACAGAATTTTATATGTTTTAGGCTATTTTCTATACAATGTTTTTCCTCGTCTTTCACTAAAGCTATTCTTAAAAGATGCATCATGTTTTGGTTACAAATATTTGATATATACTGAACGTGTTTTCCATAGAAATAATTTATTATGTGATTTGGATTTATACATCTCGGGTTAACTCTCTTGGAAACTAGAGCAAAGTTGTCCCATAGAATATCGTTGATTACTAAAACGTTCATCATACTGATTTATTTTGCATTTTCTTTAATTTATGTAAAATTATGCAAAATTTAATATACTAATTAATTTATACAATGGAATACGTTATATGTCCCCTGATAATTATATTTACTCTTATAATTATTTATATTATTAATGCATCTTTTGAGTACAATTTTAAATCAAAAAAGGACGAGAGCGTAAAATCTAATGTAACGCCGAGATTTATAATAGTATTTGTTAAGGAGAATTGTCCATATTGTGAAGAATTAGAGGAAAATATTTCCAAAAGCAATGTAAAATATACTATAATCAAATTAACTAACTAAAAAACGTTTGAATTCGATAATACATTTACAAATTTGCCCGCTAGAGAGAGAAATAATATAATAAGAGAAACGCAGAATATATTTATACCGGGACAAACTATATTATTTCCAACTATAATAACTAAAGACAATATACACAGCGGTTTACCAAAAAAAGACATTATATCTAAAATATTTAATATATAATCTATTAATTATAGGATAGTATGAATAAAATAATAGCAATAGGCGATTTACATGGAGATTTTAAAATTTTTTTAAGTATGCTTCAGATGTGTAATATTATTAATAAAAATTTAGAATGGATAGGAGGAGATACATATCTTGTACAACTTGGAGATACATTAGACGGTAAAAGACCGGATACAAAAATAGAAAAAAGTTTTCTCGAGGAAAGCGGCGAAGTAGAAATAATAAGATTTATATTGGATTTAGACGCCCAAGCTAAAAAATTTAATGGAAGAGTTATATCCTTAATAGGTAATCACGAATTGTATCCTTATTATCTTAAAAACGATAAACAATTTATAAGAGATTATGTTAAAACTAAAGACATCGAACGGTTTAGAAAAGTATATAACACTGACAGGATTAAGTTTTTAATACCCGGAGGCGTAGGTGGATCATTACTTGGTAGAACAAGGCCGTTAATTTTACAACTCGGGGAATTTATTTTTATACATGGTTCTATCACAGATAAATTAATTAGAAACGGATTAAGTTCAAAAACTGGTAAAGTAGACATAGATAAGATTAATATGGAAACTGGCATGTGGTTACAGGGAAAAGGTAAAATACCAAAATACTTAGAAGAGATGGACGAAGAAAATCCTGTTTTTTCTAGACTATATTCTAAGTCAAAAACTTTCGATGAAAAGGAATGTAGTAATTTCGATAAACAACTTAAGTTTTTTAATGGCGTTAATTATGTTGTTATGGGTCATTCTAGATTTAAAGAAATAAACTCAGCTTGTAACAATTCTCTTATTAGAACAGACATTTCCTTATCAAGAGCCTTTGGAGGGACTTTATCTAGTAAAACCTTACAAGCTCTCGAAATAATACAAACGCCCGGAGAAAAGCCTGAAATAAATATTATAAGTCAATCCGGAAAAGTAAAATTAAGTTAAAGTGTTTATAATTTTTTCATATTTTGGATTTGCATTATGGGGAATACCGTCTATATCAAATGATGCTATAGGATTTTCTCTCGGATCTATAACATTATATGGATCAAACCAATCTTCTGTGTATTTTCTAACTTCTTCGAAAAACCCATTTAGTTCGGATTTAAATTTTTCAAATCTTTGTTTCCAAACACCTTCGGTTATGTCTATTATTCCATATTCATTTTCCGTCTCGATGTCAGAATCGTATACATCACCGGCATATTTTTGTACTATCTTTCCGGTTATTTTATTCATTGCCAATAGATATCCAAACAATTGATAAAGATCGTATTCATTTTTCCTAACGTTCCGAGGCGCCATTCTCGTTTTAATCTCTATTACAAGGTCTCCGCACGTTGCATCGTGGACGCCTTTTATAGTCCAATTATTTTCAGAATAATAATATAGCCTGTTATTGCCCTTCTTGTAATTCATTTTATTAATTACTCTTGCTTCATTATTTGTACCACAGTCTTTTTTCATCGAGTTTTCAAGAAAACTTGTTGCATGTTTCAGATCTTCTTCTTTCATGTCTTCATTTTCATTCCTGAGTCTTTTCTTGATGTCTATTTGCAATTTTGCAAATTCTTCGGGACTATATATATCTTTTTTATAACTAGCATAAATTGTTTTAAGCTGTTTATCGTACGTTTTTTTAGACGGATCCAATAGCGTAAATATACCTTTATCAAACATTAGTCTTTTATATGTATCTTTGTATTGCCTGCATAATAATAATAATATTATCTTATTTTTTGGTTCATACCTGTTTTTCCCGCACGCAGAACCAATAAGAGAAATTTCAAGCGAATTCATTTTTATTATTAATTCAATTGAAATTTTTAACTTGATTTTTTTTTTTGTAAAATTAATACATTTACGTTTACTTCTTTGCCTGTTTTCTTTTTGACTTTACGGGGTCAGGCTTAGGTACAGGTTCTGGCTCAGGTTCTGGCTCAGGTACAGGTTCTGGCTCAGGTTCTGGCTCAGGTTCTGGCTCAGGTTCTGGCTCAGGTTCTGGCTCAGGTTCTGGCTCAGGTTCAGGTTCAGGTTCTGGCTCAGGTACAAGTTCAGGTTCAGGTTCTGGCTCAGGTACAAGTTCAGGTTCAGGTTCTGGCTCAGGTACAAGTTCACGTTCTGGCTCAGGTACAGGTTCTGGCTCAGGTACAGGTTCTGGCTTATGGACCACCCAATGTGTAAAAATCGGCATTTACTATAATAAATTATTTTTATTTTATTTAAATAACCCAACATTGCTAAAAATAATTATTGCTAAAAAAAATAATTACATTATAATAAAATATTATGGACATTGTCGCAAGAAATATAATAGCTTCTATGGAGCAGAATTTTTTTGCCACTCCTCGCGTCGATGCGCAGATAAGAACAGAAGTTCCCTTTTTTAAAAAAATTTTACAAGAAAATATAAATAACGAGGAAGTTTTCCACGGATACATAAATAAGATAAACGAAGCCTGGGGGCCTATACTAAAACAAAATTTTAAAAGACTGATATCACATTACAATGATAAATATAATATGAATCTTTTGTTACAATTACAAAAACAAAACGAAATGATTAAAATGGCGGACGAATATAATGCCCAGGGATTATTTAGCGATCTTGATGATTTATCGGTATCCGGAAGCATAGCTTCTCTTACAAAAACATTTAAGTCTAGCGGTATAACTAAAAAGCGCCCGTCTAGACGGCGTAACTAATCAAATAACAAATCTTCATCGGAATCTGAATCTACTTCGCCGAATTTTCCGGGGCCAGAATTTACAGATGGTTTACCTTGAAATTCTGAAAATATAGGACGCGAAACCATAACTGGCTTATCTTCAGGAGGACAATTTGGGCGTTTTACATATCTTACATTTGTTACACCAAGAGAATTGACGTATTTTTCTGGTTTATAATCTCGTGCATATTGTTCTCCGTATTGAATTCTCATACGTTCTTCTATCTGTGGAATTGACATATCAGAAACTTTTTTGCTCTTCGGTGCAATAGAAACTACGTCCGTCGTGTCAGAAATGTCCATCATATTAAATTTTTCTACCGGACTAGACCGGCCTTCTAATTCTGGAACAAGTACCATATCTTCATCGAGATCATAAGAACCAACTACGTCAAAACTTTCTTGCGAATCAGGGAGTATTTGTCCGGCTTCTTGTAACCATTCCGGTTCGTCGTCATCCAGAGTCCCAAAATAAGTATAACCATCGAGTCTTATTGGATCGTAGATTTTACTTATTCTCGTCGTTATATCTTGCGAAACACCTTTAAGAGCCTCGTTTAATTCTTCTTGTATATTTTCCGTCGGTGTATACAAGCCGGCTTCAACCGCCGACTGTATCGCATTTGTTATCTTCTTAAATTTACTATTTAATAATTTTTTATTAGTTAAGTCTTTTATGAATGTTAATTTGCCATCTACTGCCGTAGATGTTAAATGTAAAACTGAATCTCCTTCAGAACCATAAATAAAAACCGGATACATTGTTAATCCTCGCGAATACAAATTTGGATAACTCGTACTCATTGCCTGCGAGGAGCCTTGTTGAATTTTAAGAGCTTTTAACATTGGTTCTGTTATCTGAACTTCGTCTAAAACCGGAGTAACCGGGGTAGGTTCTGGGGTAATGTCAATCGGTGTCGCTGCAATCGGTAAGGGAGATACTAATCCACTGGATGGATAATCGGCTGCAACTTCTACAACTTCTGCTGGGGCTCCTAAGAAAGTTTCCATATTTTCCTCTTTTAAAAATTCAAAAATTTCGCGATCTTCTTCTGTACAGAAATCTTTAAATTGAGGAATGGGTACATTCTTTTTAACCCAACCTACGTCTCCCACGTCGGCACCTGGCGTAACAGACGTGTCGTCATCTTCTATCTCCTTGAATTCGTAGTATTCGACTCCGTCTTTCGAAACAGACTTTATTAAGTACCCTGTTCCGTTGCATTTTTTGCGATATTTGTCTAAGAAAATCTTACCAGTTGCTCTTTTTGGTCTTTCTAGTGCAGGACTTACGACTCCGGTTGGAAGAGGATCAGACGAAGAACCTTCGCCTGGTTGTAATTGCTTTTGTGTACCATCAGGTAAAGTTACAGTTTGAATTGGACCCGAGCCCGCGGCTGCTGCGGCTATGGGTTCTTTGCCTTTTATTACAGATGTATCAGGAATACCAGACTGATCTAGACAACTTCTTATTTGATCTTCCGATAAGTTACTTAACATCCAGTTAATAATTTCCTCAGTTGTTTTATCTTCAAAAAATTTTAAAGTTTCTGCACTCATTTTATAATTATCATTACATTTTATTTTTATAAATTAATTACCTTTATCAGAGACGGTTTTTAATGTTTGATTTATAGATTCTGGATTATTTACTGCAATTTCAAGTAGCTCTTCTAGGTAAGACTCTGGATAAACATTATATCTATAAATTAAATCTAATACCTTTGCGTTTATTTTTTGCTTTTGTGATTCTTTATTGAATTGCTGTGCTATTTCTCTTTTAACTGAACTAGACACTAAATTTTGTACTGATAATTGTTTTATACATTTAATTAGTTTCATTCTTTTAATGGGGTCTTCTCTAAATTTAATTTTTGCAGTACCTGTTTCGTTAAAATAATTTTTACGAAGCACGGGCAATAGTGAATAATTTTGATACAACTTAGTTATATATTCCCTTATCTCCCCCGATATTTGTAAATTTTTAAATGTGTCAGGGGATTTCCAAGGTTTT
>Ga0181404_1000281_pt1 | contig 15519 bp, 16 predicted proteins | sample 27SPOviralmetaG_FD_130133 | JGI IMG/M metagenome (GOLD analysis project Ga0181404, IMG submission 130133) | Marine viral communities from the oligotrophic San Pedro Time Series (SPOT) site, San Pedro Channel, CA, USA - 27 SPOT_SRF_2011-10-25 | ecosystem: Environmental > Aquatic > Marine > Strait... | reverse complement strand
TGCATTATAAAAACAGAGGCTTTAGAATTGTTGTTATAACAACGCGGACAATGCCGCATAAAGAAAGCCGAAGGGAATCTGCATTTACCGAACTCGCTGACGATGTTCTTTGTGCTGGAGAGGTTATAGAAATCGTTAGAAAGCTGCAGCCCGTTTACACGGTTGTTAATAATTCGCATGAAGCTTATGATCAAGGTTGGGCAATAAAAGAGGCTGCGCCAAATACAAAGTTAATTTCTTTGTTTCATATGATTCTCAAAGAACCTTGGGACTTTGAGAAAAGCCTTCAAAAAGGAACCCCTTTTGATTTGGTACTAACAGTTTCGGATAAGCTTAAGAGCGAATTGATTGAAAAAGGCGTAAATAAAAGAATGATTGAAACCCTTCATTGGTTTGGGTTTCCTGAGATAAAAAAGACTTGGCCTTTAAAGAATACAGCAAAAGATCCAAGGTATATTCTTTGTCCGTTTCGGTTTCACTTTCAAAAACGTCCTAAGTTTGTTTGCGACATTGCTGCAGAGTTGGCAAAGATTTTACCTGCTGCTTATATGCCGGTTTTTAAGTTTGTTGGAGACGGGCCGCTTTATTCAGACATTATAGAACACGCAGCGAAACTAAAAATTAGTCATTGGATTCAGTTTAAACGAGGTGTTGACTATAGCGAAATGCAGGCTCTTTACAAAGGAGCCAGCGCACTTGTTTGCCCTTCGGTTGACGAAGGTATACCTCTTACATATTTTGAAGCAATGCAGTGGGCAGTACCAATGGCTATTAGCAATGTTGGTGCGGTAAGCGAATTGGTTCCTTCCAACTATTTGATTGATTTTGAAACGGAAGATGAAGCAAAAGAATATGCCAGACTTTTATTTCTGCATCTAACAGGGCAAAGCAGAGCAGAGATTCACGCTGCTAGGAAGCGGGTTAACGAAAAGTTTTCTAAGAGTATTTGGGATGAAAAGGTAGAAAGATTAATCAGCTCGAAACCAAGTTAATTCAACTTTCGGAAAATTTAAAAATGAAAGAAAAACACTATAAATTATCCTATTCCTTGACTGGGAAGTTTGTATATTTTCACGTTCCAAAATGTGGAACCAGCTCGTTTTTAGACATTCTAGAAAAAGGAGATTTCAAATTAGAGGAAAACGAGAAGTATCATTCCGCAAAAGACCGAAGGCATGTAGAGTTTGCAAAGTATAAAGACATCTTTGATTCTTACTTTAAGTTTTCTTTTATTCGCAACCCCTACCAACGGTTGGTTTCTTGCTGGAATGATAAGATTAAGTTCGATCGTAAACCTAAAAAGGGCCGGGATTATTATTATAAAAAATTTGGAAATTTATTAGGGTACAGCTTTCTTGAGTTTATAAGATATTTAGGCGATCATCCTGACAATATTCTTCGCGATCTTCACTGGAAGCCATATAACGAAATTTTGCCGATTTCTAAATTAGATTTTATTGGTAGGTTAGAAACTGCTGAACAGGACTTCGCTTTAATTTCAAAAAGGTTGGGTCTTGAAGGTCATAAGTTTCCAAATCTCAATGCGAGGAGTTACGAAAAAGAAAGTTGGAAGGATCATTATAATGATGAATCATTTAAGATTGTTTCAACGATATATTCTGAGGATATTAAATTATACTTAAAGTGTTTGGATAAAGGGGTAGAAAGGTTAGTTGGATGAAGTTTACAGCACACATTGGTTTAGGTAAAACAGGAACATCAGCTATTCAAACAAGTCTTAACGATTATGAAGGCGCTTTGAATACGGAAGAGAACTGGAGTTGGCCTATTCTGGCAAATGGTAGAAAGGTTGATCACGAGTGGCTTGATTCTCCGCACAGCACTGAAAAGACTAAACTGTTGTATGATACCATTGTTGAGCATTCAGAAAAAACCGGATGTGATCACGTTGTTTGGTCTAATGAGGCAATCTCTAATAATCGGCAAGCTGTTAAATTGTTTAAGGAGCTTTCGATCTGGTCGCCTGATTTAGATGTTCAAATTATACTTTACGTAAGAGAACCTGGCCGGTGGTTAAAGTCAGCATGGGAGCAGTGGGGGCTCGTACACAAAGTTCTTAGAGGTAAAATAGTTCTGTCGCCAACAGACCCTAGGAACCTGCGCCCTCTATCTTTTTCTCGATGGGTTCACGAATGGGGGCGAGGAATTTATAATAGCTGGAGGTGGTGGAGGGGCATCGCTGACATTAGACCTTATAAAGAAGGAGAGGATATCATTGATGACTTTTGTGATGTCACTGGCCTAGACCTTCCACGGCTTCGAGCGTATGAAACCCCAACATCAGCGGAGGTTTTATCCCGAGCAATTTACAATAACACTTACCCCGGCCCAGTCACCCCCCACAAGTTTGACTTTTACACAACATACGATAGCCTCGACGATTATTCAAAAAGATACTTTTCGTTGAATAATATAGAAAAGTTCCAGCGGATTCTAAAAGCAAACTCCGACTTGTTTCCAGATGCCGAGGTACCTGAAGAACGTATAATAAGCGAAGATGATTATAAAAGATTGCTTGATCAGGCAATCATATTCTCGATTGAAGCCATTGGTCGGATTGACCAGCTTGAAGGTAAGCTGAGAAGACTAACCAAAGAAAAAGAAACTGAGGATTGAAATGGGCGAAACCAACAACTTTAGATTAATTGCCGCCATGCCTCGAAGCGGATCCACGCTTTTGCTTCGACAATTCAACTCATGTCCCGACACTCTTTTAATGGGTGAATCTTCAAGAGCTTTGATTGATTTATTGAATTTCGCTAGGAATTCTACCACCTCCAGGCCTTTGACCAAGCCGTATCACAGAGGCGATTGGGATGAGCTCGAGGCTCGTGGTCGGTTCCTCGCGTGGTATAATACCTTTGATGAGGAAGAGATTCGGGATCAAATTGTTAGGTTGATGCAAACGTGGCTTAACCCTCTTGGTAATAAGTATTGGGGATGCAAACAAATTACATTTGGAATAGACCACGATTTAATGGCGACCCTTGACGCTTTAGTGGGTATCTTACCAGGAGCAAAGGTAACCATTCTTACCAGAGACATCGAGGCTGTAGAAAAAAGCTGTGAAAGTAACTGGCACATGATTCCCTCCTACATATACGAACAACACAAAGCTTTACTAAAATCCAGAGACGAAAAACGTTCCTATTTGAGTCATTTGGAATACACCGATTTGACAAACCAAGACACCATGGAAAAGTATTTCAGGGATCAAGGACTACAAACTGATAGTGATAAATTGGCAGCAACCATAGCTAAAAAAGTAAGATCAGCTAAAAAATAAGGTCAAAAAACTTTCAAAGAAACTCAAAGGCGAATAATCTGTTAAAAAATATATTTAATATAAAGCTAAGATGCCGAGTTGTATAAATACTTGATACCACCGCAAATATGCAAGAGCCCCAAAAATCATTAATACAGGCCTTTTTAGATGGAGGTTGGTTGGTTCCACTTATTGGTGCAGCGGGTATGATCGCAAGAATACTTTCTTCAAAGGAAAGTATTACCGCCCAGCTTCTTTGCAAACGAATTCCAGCAGCTGCTATATCAAGTGGGATCGCGTGGTACATACTAGAGCAAACGTCAATTGATAGTTTGTATAAAGCAATCATTTATGGAATTGTTGGTGTTATATCACCAGAAGTAATTGAAGGCATTGTTACTTTGGCTAAAAGAATCGCAAAAAATCCTTCGCGCTTTATTCGGAAATGATTGATGAAAACCTTTACTAGAATATTTTTGCTTTCAATCGTTGGTATCTTTTCATATAAAGCTTTACTTGGAACTTGTGTTTGGTATAGAGAAAAGTTTAATGATCTTGAACTGCCATCTCAAATGCTAAAGGATTCCACTGATGATATTCTCATGGGTCTTGTGGTCTTTATTACCGTTCTGCTGTCTTCTCAAATTGGTAGAAGAAGGTGTAAGTAATAAGAATTAAACTATATAAATAGTTGTATGGCTAAACCAACAACTAGAACCGAATTAGCTGACTACTGTTTAAGAGCGCTTGGAGCTCCTGTGGTTGAAATCAATATTGATGACGATCAAATTGAAGATCGTATTGATGAAGCGATTCAATTTTGGCAAGAGTATCACAGCGATGCTACCGTCAAAACATTGATCAAACACCAGGTAACTGCAGCTGAACTCACGAGTAACGAAATTGAAGTTCCCGATGCTGTTATTGCTGTTGTTCGGGTTCTTGGTTTTGAAGACTTTACCAGTGCATCTTTATTCAATGCGAAATATCAGATGTATCTTAATGACTTCTTTGGAATGAGAAACCCCGGCGGTCTTTTAAACTACGAGCTTACTTCTCAATACATGAGCTTGGTTGAAGATATTCTCAACGGGCATGGAACACAAATGGCTTTTAACCGTCACAAGAATACTGTAAAGTTTTACGCGGACATTAAAGACCATGTAGCAGAAGGCGAATTTATTATTTTTGAAACCTATCAAACCGTAGATCCTGCTTCTTATACAGATGTTTTCGATGACATGGGTTTAAAAGAACTTCTTACGCTTCTTATTAAAAAGCAGTGGGGTCAAAACCTTAGTAAGTTTGAAGGTATGCAACTTCCAGGAGGAGTTACAATCAGTGGAGCTACAATATACGAACAGGCTACTGCTGATATTCAAGCGCTTAAAGAAACGTGGCAGCTTAAATACGAAGAACCCGTTGACCTATTTATCGGATAATGGCAACTAATCAATACTTTCAAAACGGATCTAAGCAAGAGCAAGATCTTTACGAGTCGCTGATAATTGAGGCCATTCAAATATATGGTCAAGATTGTTTTTACATTCCTCGTAAAATTGTTAAGCGGGATCTTATTCTTAACGAAGATCTTATAAGCGCGTTTGAAAAGGCTTATCAGATTGAGATGTACGTTGAAAGCGTTGACGGCTTTGAAGGTGATGGGCAATTACTTTCTAAGTTTGGTCTTGAGATTCGAGACAGCGTTAACTTGGTTGTTTCAAATCTTCGCTGGAATCAACTTATAGGTCGACACGGGTATTCAGAGAACAGTACTCGTCCGCTTGAAGGAGACCTTATATACTTCCCCTTGACCAAAGGATTGTTTGAAATCAAATTTGTTGAGGATAAGAAACCTTTTGCTCAACTTAAAGACTTGCCTATTTTTAGACTTTCTTGTGAGTTGTTTGAATACGAAAGCCAAGAGATTGATACCGGCATAAGGGAAGTTGATAACATACAAGCTGTGGCTGGTGATTCTCAGATTTTAGAGTATACCAACAATGACTCGCCTGAGCAGTTACTACAAGAATTTGAAACACTCAACTTTACTCTTCCGAGTGGGGTTACAGGTTCGTGCGAGTTCTTTAAGTACAGTACTACAACCGACTCTCCGCAGCTGCAAAGGATTCACGTAAGTCCTCCTACCTTTAACGATGGGAAGTATCACACGTTGGTAACGGGAACAGTACTCACCGGCCAAACATCTGGAGCAAGTGTAACCGCTAGCAATATTAATCTGATAAGTGATGGAACTGCTGATGATGACGAGCTTTTTGGAAATGATCACGGAGCTCAAAACTCGACCTTTAGTCAGGCTGTTAACGTTGGCGACTTTCTTGACTTTAGCGAAGAGAATCCGTTTGGAGAACCTTTTAACTTCTAAGTATGTTAGGTAACGAATACTTTTATAATGAAACACTAAAGAAGATTGTGTCTATTTTTGGCACAATCTTCAATGACCTTGAAGTGGCCAATATTAGTGGAGGGAAGATGGTTGGTGTTAAACGGGTACCTCTTGCATATGCGCCGAAAGAAAAATATTTAGCGAGAGTCAAAGAAGAAACGGAGCGGGACGTTGCGCTCAAGCTTCCCCGCATGTCATTTGAAATGACAGACATCTCTTATGATGAAACCACAAAGCTGAATCGTTTAAACAGAACAATTCAAACTGATGCTACAAGTAGTCCAGAAAGTAAAGTTAAAGTATGGCAACCCGCTCCTTATGAGTTGGGATTTGATTTGAATATCATGTCAAGAGGACAGGATGAAGCTTTGCAAATAGTAGAACAAATACTACCGCACTTTAGTCCACATTATTCTCTTACTGTTAAAGGTCTTGAAGGTCCTGAAAGTAAAACTGATGTTCCTATTAGTCTTGTAGGTGTTAACTTTGAAGACGCATATGAAGGAGACTTTGAATCTTCTCGCCGACTTATAGTTTATACTCTAACATTCTCACTTAAAACAAAGTTTGCGTTTTACCCGTCGTCAGTTGGCCTTATAGAAACGGTTGATACTTTCTTCCACGACTTTGACACCAACGGCGTGTATGTTGATGCTGGAGTAAGAGTAACTGAAACCAGTACGGTTATTGGAACTAAGCCTGGAACCTAATTAAGATTATGCTTGGACACGAATACTTTTACAATGGAACCATAAAGAATATGGTTGCTGCTTTTGGTCAAATGTTTAATGACATTCAAATAGCGCAGCTTGATGCTGGTAAATTAATTGGCGCAAGGCGGGTTCCACTTGCTTATGCTCCAAAGGAAAAATATCTGGTCAGAGTTGAAGCTCGGGCGGAGCGGGACGTTGCACTTAGACTACCCCGCATGTCGTTTGAAATGACAGGATTGAGCTTTGACCAATCCACCAAGTTAAATCGTTTAAACCGAAATGTTCAAACTGACAGTGAAGGAAATAAAGTTAAAGTAAATCAATGCGTACCATACACTCTTGATTTTTCACTGAACATTATGTCAAGAGGACAGGATGAAGCTCTTCAGATACTTGAGCAAATTGTTCCGCATTTTAATCCTAATTATACTTTAAGCGTTAAAGGTCTTGAAGGTCCTGAAAGTATAACAGATGTACCAATAACGTTATCAGGCGTAAGCGCAGAAGATGCGTATGAAGGAGACTTTGAATCTTCCCGACGTCTTATAGTTTACACACTAACCTTTAGCGTTAAAACCAAGTTCACGAGTAACCCTCAAACCACCGGTCTTATCAAGTCCGTGGATACTTTCTTTAATGACTTTGATACTTCGAAACGTTATACCGATGCTGGTGTTAGGGTAAGAACGGGTTCAAGTACAGATACACCCGAATCCAACACTGTTGTGATTGAAATAGGTGGCCCTCCTGATCCAAACGTAATATGGGATGATTCCCCATAACGGCTGGAAAATATTCTGATAAATAAAATTAATTATGAGTAAGAAGGATGCGATGGTCGCCGCGTTACAGAAGAATCTGGACGAGGTAAAAAAGACTTCCGACGATCTTGCTACGATTGATTCTTTGATTGGTCCTTCTGATGCTCAGCTTGTGGATGAAACAGAAGAGGATTATCGTTACGCTCGGGATCGAATAAAAAAGCTTATTGAAACTTCTGAGATTGCTATTGATTCCATGTCGTGTCTTGCTGCTGATGCTGAACATCCGCGAGCATTTGAAGTTCTTGGTACCCTTATCAAACAAGCTGCGGAAATGAACCAACAACTTTTGGATCTTCAAAAGCAACGTAAGACTCTTGTTAAATCGGATGATCTAAAAGGTAATGAAGGTGGATCAACCACTAATAACGCTATCTTTGTTGGAACCACTTCTGAACTCCAGAAGTTCCTTAAAGGATCGGATAGCGAGCCTATTGATGTTTAATCCTTTGATCCCTTCGGGAATTAATTATATCAAAACGCAAAAGGCTTGTAAAGGAAAAAAGAAAAATAATGTCTAGTCCGCTGTCATATAATGGAAACCCTCATGTAAAGGCTGACGGCGTTCAAGAACAATTTACTAAGCACGAGATCAATGAATACATTCGGTGCAGTAAAGATGTAGCTTATTTTTGTGAGAACTATGTAAAGGTTATTAGTCTTGATACAGGCCTGACGCCATTTGTTCTGCGGGGTTATCAAAAGAAAATGGTTGAGCACTTTAACGATAACCGTTTTGCTATCATCTTAGCCTGCCGCCAAAGTGGTAAAAGTATTACATCAGTTGCGTGGCTTCTTCACTATGTTATATTCAATGCGGATAAAAAGGTTGGCATTCTAGCAAACAAAGGTGCGACGGCAAGGGAGATGCTGGGTCGACTTACGCTCATGCTCGAGAACCTTCCGTTCTTTTTGCAGCCAGGCTGTAAGGTTCTGAATAAAGGTAGTATTAAGTTTAGTAACAACTCCGAGATTATTGCCTCTGCAACAAGTGGCGATTCGATTCGTGGTCTTTCAATGAACTGCATCTTCTTGGACGAGTTCGCTTTTGTTAACAGAGCGAACGAATTCTATACTTCAACTTATCCCGTTATCTCGAGTGGAAAGGACACAAAGGTTATTATTACCAGTACTCCAAACGGGATAGGTAATATGTTTTATAAGATTTGGGAAGGCGCGATCCAAGGCGCAAATGAATTTAAACCTTTTAAGATCAAATGGCAGGATGTCCCAGGCCGTGACGAAAAATGGAAAGAAGAAACAATTTCCAATACAAGTGAGCTTCAGTTTAAACAAGAGTTTGAAGTATCATTCATTGGTAGTTCTCAAACACTGATCGACTCTGATGTTCTTCTGGGAATGCAGGCTCAAAGTCCGGTTAAGATTCAACACGAGATTAACTACTATGAGGAACCTGTTGAAGGACACGAATACATTCTTTGTGCAGATGTTTCCAAGGGTCGTGGTCAAGATTACAGCACGTTTTCCGTGATAGACATTTCTCAAAATCCATTTAAGCAAGTTTGTACATACCGGAATAACACTGTTTCACCACTACTGTTTCCGAACTTTATAGTACGAGCGGCAAAGGTTTATAACGAAGCATTGGTGATTATTGAAAACAATGATGCTGGAATGGTTGTGTGTAACTCGGTTTACTATGACCATGAATACGAAAACACTTTTACTACAAGCACTGTTAAGAGCAACGGAATTGGTGTTACAATGTCCCGTAAGGTTAAAAGGATTGGTTGCTCTAACTTAAAAGATCTGATCGAAGATTCAAAGCTTCATATAGTAGATCCTGAAACCATTTCTGAGCTTAGTTCATTCGAGCCCAAAGGTGATAGCTATGCTGGTAAGGGAGGTACGCACGATGACTCTGTTATGAACTTTGTTCTTTTTGCTTGGTTTGTTAGTACTGATATATTTGAAAGCATGAGCAACATGCAGCTGAAGGATCTTCTTTATCAGGAAAAGCTACTGGAGATGGAAGAGGATTTACCACCGTTTGGTTTTATGGATCAAGGAGTCGATAAGCCTGAGTCACTCGATCATTATCAGGATATCATTCAAGAGATGGAACGTTGGAGGTCTCTCTAAAACTTAAAAATAATAAATAGTATTATTGAAATAACCTTATAATGATTCTTAACACTTATAAATTAATTACACTGAAAGGATAACACATGGGATTTTTAGTATCACCAGGTGTCGAGGTCAAAGAAATCGACCTTACAGACATCATTCCGGCACAGTCTACCTCTATTGGTGGATACGCTGGTCACTTCAGATGGGGACCGATTGGAGAAGTCGTAACCGTCAGTTCGGAGAAGGAACTCGCAAGAATTTTTGGAGCCCCCTCAACAGAAGACGCCACACTCGAACGGAGCTTTTTAGAAGCTGCTGCATTCTTGAAATACAGCAACAACTTGAAAGTCGTCCGGGCAAACGCAGCTACAGCACTTAACTCGTATTCTAGCCACGGAAATGATTCTCCTGAATCGGCCGGATTTACTATTAGTACTGTAACAGAACTCGAAAGTAATCAAGCCGCTCTTAATACGCTTGGCGCACACGTTGTTGCTCGCTATGCTGGTGTTCTTGGTAACTCACTCAGGGTTCACGTTGTTACTGAAGCTAACTATGGCTCTCAACCCGCAAGCGTTCAAGGAGCACTGCAGTTTAAACCTGGGACAACAGCTTGGGCTGAGGCGCTCACAGGTGAGGAAAATGGTACAAATTCACCCGAGACTGGCGTTAAGGATGAACTTGCGATTGTGGTTGTTGACAATGGAGCTGAATTTAGTGGCGTTAAAGGAGAGATCCTTGAAGTTCACGAAGGTCTTTCCATTGCACGTAATGCTAAAAACCAATTTGGCGAATCGAACTACTGGGCAGATTTTATTAATACTAATTCCTCACTTATCTTTGGTGTTAAGGATACAAGCACAGACAAAGAGCTTACTGCAGAATCTACTGCGTCAGACACAGACCTTACTTGGCTTGATGCCGACTCGACTGCAGGCGGCGATGCGAACCTCGATATATACGTAGATCTTGCAGGTGGTGCTGATGCATCCACTTACACGAATTCTACTGTTGTAACCGCGCTTGAATTGCTTGAAGATTCGGAAACCGTAGAGGTTAACCTGCTCTTTGCTTTTGAAGATGGCGGTGATGAAACTGATACCAAGATTAAAACTATTGCTGATAGCCGTAAAGATCTTGTTGGATTTATCTCTGCTCCTCTTGCAGTTAAGGATTTAACATCCGACTCCACTAAGAAGGCCGCAATCACGACTCACTTTGATGCTATTAGTTCTAGCAGCTATATTGTGTTTGACAGTGGTCCAGCTTATGTTTATAATAAGTATCGCGATGCATTCGCATTCATTCAGCTTCACGGCCACATTGCCGGTCTTTGTGCTGCTACTGATGATACTAATGATCCTTGGTTCTCTCCTGCTGGTTTTAATCGTGGTCAACTTCGAGGTGTTACACGTCTTGCGTATAACCCTAAGAAAGCGGATCGTGATGAGCTTTACCAAAAGCGAATCAACCCTGTTGTTACCCTACCTGGGCAAGGCACGGTTCTCTTTGGTGACAAGACTGCTTTAACCAAGCCAAGTGCGTTTGATCGCATTAACGTTCGCCGTCTCTTTATTACTATCGAGAAAGCGATTGCTACTGCAAGTAAGTTTCAACTGTTTGAACTTAACGACACGTTTACCCGCTCTACTTTCCGTAACGCTATTGAGCCATTCCTTCGGGATGTTCAAGGCCGGAGAGGTATTACTGACTTTCGCGTTGTTTGCGACGAAACCAATAATGGCAGTGCGGTAGTTGACGCAAATCGTTTTGTGGCAGATATCTTTATCAAGCCTACACGTTCGATTAACTTTGTAACGTTGAATTTCGTTGCTACTAGAACTGGTGTATCATTCGAGGAATTAATCGGAAGATAAGCAATAAGGATATAAATAATAACAAATAGTTAGGATAAAAAAATTATGGCTACTACCAACACAGGTATTTCAAAATTCAAATCAAACTTTCAAGGTGGCGCTCGACCCAACCTGTTTGAGTGCAGGGTTACATTCCCTGACAACAATCAGGCTCTTAGAGAGCAATCTCGATTTTTGATTAAAGCAACAAGCGGTATCCCTACTAGTGCTATTGGACAGATTGAAATTCCCTTTAGAGGAAGAAATCTTAAAATCGCTGGTGATATGACTTTTGCTGAAGCTTGGCAGATTACTGTTATTAACGACGTTGACTTTAACCTTCGCGATGCGTTTGAAGGTTGGGTAAATCGTATTAATAACCACGAAGCTAACGTTAGTGATGACGCTATTTTCGGGCAACACTTGGGCTACATGCGAAACATGGAAATGGTTCAACTTGACCGAGACGGTGACGAAAATGGTATTAAAACATACACCTTCGTTGACGCGTTTCCAACAAACGTAAGCGCTATTGCACTTGCTGCTGACTCGAATGACGCGATTGAGGAGTTTACAGTTGACTTCCAGTATCAATACTGGACAGCTGAAGGAGTTACTTCTTAATTAAATTATTCAGTGTAAAAATTAAAAACAGTTATCTCGGGGGGTGTATTCCTCCCGAGATAATTTAATGTATATATAAATTGTATGAAAATATTCGGACTTGACATTTCACGCAGAATAAAAGATATCGACGATAGCGAAGAAGAAAAAAAGATATCGTCTTTTGCTCCTCCTATTGAAACGGACGGAAGTCAGGTCATTTCAGGGAATAGTACAAGTGGTTACTACGGACAAACACTTGACCTTGACGATGTAAGCGTTGGTAACGAACGCGACGCTATTCTTAAATATCGCCAAGCAGCATCCCAACCCGAATGTGATAACGCTATTTCGGATATCATTAACGGAGCAATTGTCGCTGATAACTCAGGTACTCCGATCAATCTTGATACCGATGCTCTTGATGTTCCTGATAACGTTAAAGACTTGATTCGAGAAGAATTTCAAAACGTTTGTAAACTCCTTTCGTTTAACTTCAACGGCCACGATATTTTCCGCCGGTGGTACATTGACGGTAAACTTTATTATCACCTTCTTATTGATCCTGAGAATATCAAAAAGGGTATTCAGGAAGTAAGAATGATTGATCCTCTTAAGATTAAAAAGATTAAAGAGATTAAAAGTAAAACCGATCCTGACAGTCAGGTTAAAACTCATTACGTTGCAAGAGAATACTTTCTTTACAGCGACAATTTAGGATCAAATACGAACGCAATTAAAATTGATCCAACAAGTATTGTTTATGTTCCAAGTGGTAACCTAGATGATGCTGGTAAGTACGCGGTTTCTTACCTTCACAAAAGTGTTAAACTTGTAAACCAACTTCGTATCATGGAAGATGCGTTGGTTATTTACCGTATCTCACGAGCCCCTGAACGACGAATCTTTTACATTGATATTGGTAACCTTCCAAAAGGTAAGGCAGAACAATATGTTCAAGGTATCATGAGTAAGTATCGAAATAAACTTGTTTACGATGCAACAAGCGGTGAAGTTAAAGATGACCGCAAAGCCATGAGTATGCTGGAAGACTTTTGGTTGCCACGGCGAGAAGGTGGACGAGGAACAGAAATTACTACCCTTCCTGGTGGTGAAAACCTTAGTCAGATTGATGACGTTGTATTCTTTCAAAAGAAACTTTATCGCTCACTGAACGTTCCTGTTGGTCGTCTTGATGTTGAAGGCGCTCAGTTTAGTGTTGGCCGAGCAAGTGAGATTAGCAGAGAGGAAGTTAAATTCCAAAAGTTTATTAACCGTTTAAGGAAGAAGTTCTCTGCACTGTTTATCGAAATGCTTAAGGTTCAATGCCTGCTGAAAAATATTTGTACCGAATCTGAATGGCCTGACATTCGTGAGTCAATCTCTGTTGACTATATTGAGGATAACTTCTTTTCCGAACTCAAGGACTTTGAGATCCTTGGCGAGCGCCTTAACATGCTTGATCAAATTCAACCTCATATTGGAAAATATTACTCAAATAAGTGGGTAAGAAGTAACGTTCTTAATATGTCTGAAGAAGACGTTGAAAGAATGGAAGCAGAGATCTCTGATGAACCTGAAGAAGAGGAAGACGATCTGTTTTAAATAGAAAATATGTAACACTTTAAATACTTAAGACTTAAAACAATATAAATAACAACATGACCGATATTAAAAAATTAATCACGTCACTTGCGTTGGGCGATAAAGATGAAGCTGCTTCAACCTTTAACGACTTAATGCAAAATAAAGTTAAAAGCGCTGTTGATACCAAAACGGTGGAAGTTGCTGATAAGGTTTATAATAACAAAGAAGAAACCAGTGTTAACGAAAGCACTGAGCTTTCCGAAGAAGCAGCTGAAGATGCTCTTTACGAATACGCGATTGACGGTATTCTCGAAGATGAAACCATTAATATCTCTGAGATGTCTGATGAAGAAATCGAAAAGATTCTTGAGGATAGGTTTAATACATTGAGCGAAAAGGACAGCTTGCTTAAAAAGATTGGTAAAGGAATTGCATCTCGTGTTACCGTTTCAGGTCGCGCTGATCGTGCTGCGAAAAAGGCAGAGAAGGGTGAGAAAAAGATTGCTGATCGTGCAAAACTAATGAAGGCTAAGGCTACGATGAAAGCTCAGAAGGCTCTTCGTAAAGCTCAAAAATCGGCCAAGCGAGCAGGTAAACCTGTCCCAAGAGGTTATCAAGACGCTGGAATTGAAGACCCAGAAATTGTATATAAAAAGGCCATTGCAAAGGCTAAGAAAGCAGATGGCGGCGATTCTTCAGACGATGCTGAAAAGGCAAAGAAGGAAAAGGAAGCTGCCGCTGAAAAGGCAAAGAAGGAAAAGGAAGCTGCCGCTGAAAAGGCAAAGAAGGAAAAGGAAGCTGCCGCCGCTGCTGCTGAAAAGGAAAAGCAGGAAAAGGAAGCTGAGGAAGAAAAGGAAAAGGCAAAGAAAGATGCTGCCGCTGATTCTGAAAAGAAAGATGATGCTGACGCTTCTTCTTAACAATTAAAATTTAAAACCAAATCAAAAAAACAAATGAGTGATTTCCATAAATCCTATGACAGTTTAGCTCAAGCTGCTGAAGCGATATTTAATCGTAAAGAAGAAGAAGCCGAAGTAATTGAATCTGCTGAAGAAGTTGAAGAAGTTGAAGGAGTTGAAGAAACGATTGAAGAATCTGCTGAAGTTACCATTTCTTTGGATCTTGCAAATATACTGACTGAAAGGCTTCGTGCTGGCAGCGGTAAAACAACAGTTGATGTAGATTATATTGGTGACAGTTATTTTACAAACGTTTCTCAGCGCAAGTTTAAACTTAAGATTAAACCAACTAGTAGATCAACAGCTGACATCACTGGTGAAAAGAAAGACATCATTGCATTCTTACAAACAGATGATTACGGAATGGAAGATGAAGATATTAAAGATCTTTTTCCAGAGCTGTTGCGTTAATCGTTAAAGAAGAAGTTAATTACTAAACACCACTATGAAACTTATTACCGAACATTTAGAAGATCTACAATATATCACCGAAGAAACAAATGGTAAAAAAGAAACCTTTATTGAAGGTATCTTTATGCAGGCTGATAAAGTAAACCGTAATAAAAGGGTTTATCCAAAGGCAACACTAGAAGCTGCTGTTATGCGCTATGATAAAGATTACGTGAAAACGGGTCGCGCTGTTGGGGAACTCAACCATCCCGAAGGACCTACAATTAATCTTGATAAAGTATCCCACCGCATTACTGAACTTAATTGGAACGGATCTGATGTTATGGGTAAAGCACTTATTCTTGATACTCCAATGGGAAGCATTACGAAAGGTCTTCTTGAAGGTGGATGCCAACTTGGTGTTAGTTCACGAGGCATGGGATCGGTATCAAATAAAGCTGGTGTAACAACTGTTAATAAAGACTTTATTCTTGCAACAGTGGATATCGTTCAAGACCCCAGTGCTCCTTCCGCCTTTGTTGACGGTATCATGGAAGGTGTTGAATACTTTTTTGAAGGAAACGAAATTGTTTCCCGCGCGGCTGAAGAAGCCAAAGCTGAAATGGAAAGGCTTACTGCCGCCAAACTAACTTCTTTACAGGAAAGCTTGTTTACAGATTTTCTGAAGAAGATATCGTAAAGAATTTTTTACATTATGGATGTTTTGATTATAGCATGGGAAATTACTGACTAATATGAGACTGGGTAACATACCCCTCTCCAAACATAATAGAAAACAAACATGG
>Ga0181404_1000280_pt1 | contig 15532 bp, 16 predicted proteins | sample 27SPOviralmetaG_FD_130133 | JGI IMG/M metagenome (GOLD analysis project Ga0181404, IMG submission 130133) | Marine viral communities from the oligotrophic San Pedro Time Series (SPOT) site, San Pedro Channel, CA, USA - 27 SPOT_SRF_2011-10-25 | ecosystem: Environmental > Aquatic > Marine > Strait... | reverse complement strand
GTTGGTTGTGTGTGTGTTTGTGTGGTTGTGTGTGTTTTTGTTTGTGTGTGTGTTTGTGTGTGTGTGTGTGTGTGTGTGTGTGTGTGTGTGTGTGTGTGTGTGTGTGTGTGTGTGTGTGTGTGTGTGTGTGTGAAAAATGATATAAAGGTTTAATTATATAAAGAATAAAAGCATATAAAGAGATAATTATATAGTTAGGTAAGTTAGAATAATTATCTTTACATATAATAAAGATGGTTAAAGCATTTACTGCCGAAGAATTAGCTCTATTAGAAATGAAACCAAGTGATCTAGATCCTATTAAGAAAAAAGAACGTGAAAGATTGAAAGCTCGTCAATATATGGCTAAAAATCGTGCAAAACAAAGAACTGAAATGGGTAATGAAGCATACAAAGCTATGAGGGTTCAAAAAATGCAAGTTTATAGAGATTCAAAAAAAACTGAATACTTAGAAGCTGTTAAGGAAAATACTACTGATCCTAAAGAACAAGTTATTATTACCAAAACTATCAAAAAAATCAAAGAACAACCTACTAGACAACCTTCTAATAGGGTTAAAGTTCCTACTGATAAACGCATTATTAACCCTATAGTTATTACAAAAGAACAAGATAATGAACTTAAAGACATTGTTCCTGAGTGGAAAACGGCATTAATGAAAGAACATCCTAACTACAAAATTAATAGTAAAGAATATATGAAACGTGCAGGTTTGACTAAAAAGGCTTTACCTAAAAATCTTACAATTATTGAGGGTGTTATGAAGAAAGTATTTAAATATGAAATACCACAAGACCTTAAAGCGGTTATCACGTTTATTTTCAGAGGTAATAATATTGAACACTTAGCAGATAAAAATCATATCAATATTTTCAAATCAAAACTCGATAAATATTTTCATAAGAGTAAAATATACAAAACTATAACTGATATATCTAATCATTATTATGAAAATGCTATAAGTGAATCAGCAGGTAGAAACACTTTAAAAGGTAAAATGGTTGCTTTGGCTAATCTTTTTAGTAGGGTTGATAGTTATCACGATACTTATCAACCACTGACTAAATTAGCTAATATTTTAGATAAAGAATATTTTCATAAATCTAAAGATAATACTATTGATCCTAAAGATAAAGATAAATTAATAGCTCTACGAGATAATTACGACATTGATAATGTTTCTAATAATAAAAAATTAATTGAAAATAATAATTTAACAACTGAAGAAAAAGCTTTAGCTAGTATGTATTTACTTCAGCCACCAAGGCGTAATGAGACTGGTTCTTTACGATTAACATCTACAGGTATTACTGAAAAAGATGAAAAATTACTACAAAAAGGCAATTATATTGTTATGGATGGTGATGAACCCGTTAAACAAATATATGGGGATTTTAAAACTGCTACTAAAACAATTGGTAGAGTGGAAAAAGAAATTATGGGTGTTCAATCTTTACCAATTATGCCTGAAGTTGCGAAATATCTAAAACAACATATTATTGAAAATAAATTAAAGCTTGGTCAATATATATTCGGTAGTCATACATATACTACTGAAAACCTAAATATGAACAAAAAAATTACTGAGGCTATGTTTAAAATTTTTAAACTAGAAGGCATATCATCTAAAGTATTAAGACAAGGTGCTAGTATGTTTAATCAACAGTCTAATAGGAGTCAAAATGAGAAAGAAATCTTTGCAGAAGCTATGGGGCACAGTGAAACAGTGCAAAAAGCTATTTATAATAAAGTAAATCTTGATGATGTTCCAGATGAAGAAGATAAACGAATGAAGCAGGTTAAAAAAGGAAATAAGATACCTTTAGAAAAGAAACAACAGGCTACTGATGTAAAAAATAAACCTAAAGTTCAATTGAAGGCAGTAGAAAAAGTAGGTAATGTTAGAAGGTCTTCAAGAAAGAAGAAGAAATAAAGTATATAAAGAAATAAATATAATCTTATATATAATAAAAGATGTCTCAATTCAACGATTTACCTATAGATATACAAATAAAAATTAATCATTTACTTTTTGAACGAAATGATAAAAATATATACCAAATAAAAAAATGTGGTAATGGTAATGGCAAGGGAGTATGTAATATTTTTAATTTTTTAACATTAGATTTAAAACAATATGCATATGATAACAGAAAAATAGTAAAAATGTGTTGTGGTGAAAATAAATTTAAAAATATCCCAATAATGATTGATTACTCTTTTGGTGATAGTGATAGTGATAGTGATAGTGATAGTGATTAAATAAATAAGTAATATTATAATACATATATGCGTGTTTTTTAATTTTTTTTTATATTCATTATAATAAAATGCTCAACAATAATTTTGATTCCTTTTTACAACAAATAGATCTAGCTCAGGAATATATAAATGAATTAGCCATACAAATTAAATGTATTCAAGATGCTTTATCTAATTTACAAGATGAAATTAAACAAAATATAGGCAACGTTAAAAAACCGAGAAAACCAAGAACTACCCTCAATTCTTATAAACGCTATGATCTAAACATTCCTTACTCATTAAAAGATAAATATAAAGAAAAATACGGAGATTTGATACAATATGACGGTAAAAATTGGTTCTATATTGGACAATTAAGTAAAATGCCAATAACCTTAAAAAATGTTAGGATATAATTAAAGGTATATAAACAAATAAAAATATTAGGTATATATAAAAGAGATAATGACTCAAGGTAAGAAATCTAATTTAACCGCCTTAGAAAAATACGAATTAGCAAAAGAACGCACGAAGATATGGAAACAAAAGAAAAAGGAAAGTGATCCCGAGTATATGCTGAAAATTAGAGAATACTCGAGGGAATATGCTAAAAAGATGAGGGAACAAGCATATGCTGAAAGGGCTATAAACCAAACTTGAAAAAGAAACAATATGAACTGTGGGTAATTTTATTATTTTTTTAATCATTTTATACATATAAAAATGATAAATACTATTTTGAAAAGCATATAAAGAAAAGAATATATAAACTAATTAAGAAATAAAATAATCTTGCTATATATTAAATATGGCTAATAAATATATGGCTCAGTCAATTACTGCTATTTCCAAATATTATGCTACTAAAGATCAAGAAAAAGAGTTTATACACGTTATCACGAATGAAGAAGAATTAACAGAATACAAAAATAAATGTCTTGAAAATAATTCTAAACAATCTGTTTTGATGGAATATTATACAAGTGATACACCTATTAAACCCTATTTTGATATTGATATTAAAATTGATGGCTCAACAAAGAAAAAAGATTTAAAATATGCTGATGACATTACCAGAACTTCTTGTTTAATGGAAATTGAAAAATATTTTAATAGAAATGATTTAATTGTATTACAAAGACCTATTAGAAAACAAAAAGATGGACAATACAAAATATCATATCGTGTTATAGTTAATAATGTTATGACTAATGTAAGCACTATGAAAAACTTAGTATCTACAATACAAAAAAATAATACTCTTTTAGCAAAATATTTTGATATCAATCCTTACCGTGAAGGAACTAATAAATTATGTATGCTTGGTGGTATTAAACCTTTTGATAAATCTAAAGATAGTGAAAAAGATAAACCAAAACCATTACAATTTTTTGATGAAGATGATTCTAAAAAATATACTATATTTGATACAGCTATTACATATATTAAAGATTGTTTTAAAAAATATTATGACACCCCTATTGTTTCTAATGACGATTCTAAATTATCTAAGGATGAAAAAGATTTTAAAGATATGGTTATTAAACAAGCTACTAATGATTTTGAAAACGATGATAAAGAAACAGTAGATGATCGTAAGAATGACTACTTCATTAAACAATTTAAGAATCATTTATTAGCACTTAGCAATGAGAGAGCTATAGAGTATAACGATTGGTATAAAACTATTTGTATAATTGTTAATTGTTATGAAAAATATTCTTGGACTCGTGATACTTTGTATGACTTAGCACATTGTTTTTCAGAAAAAGCAGGTGATAAATACGATTACAATAGTGTTGAAAAAAAGGTAGCTAGTGCTTCAACTTCTACCAGAAATGATAAAGTTGGATATTTAGCATTGATGAAAATGTTAAAAGAAGACAACAAAGAATATTATGATGAGAACATTACTAAAAATTATTATGAGAAAAAACTAGAGTTTGAAGAAGAGTTCTGTGTTATTAACAATCCATTATGTTTTTATAGAACACCGAAAATACCTAGAGTTATTACAGAAAATAGTTCTTTAGGTGAAATTAATCAGCACCTTACAGAGTTTGAATTGAAAGTGCAAAAAAGAGCTGTAAAATATCTTAAAAGAAAAGAAGATAAAAAAACAGGCAAAATATATTATGAAAAAGAATCATTTCTGAAAGATTGGTTAGACGATGAAAAACGTAAAACTTATGAAGGGTTAAGATTTGAACCAGCAGGACTTACTGAATTAGAATCTAAATATTATAAAAACTTATTTACAGGCTTTCAAGCAGATAAAATAGAACTTACAGTTGATGTAGATTATACTAGGATACAACCTATTTTAGATCATATTAAAATTGTCCTTTGTAATAATAATGAAGATCATTATAAATATGTTTTGAATTGGTTTTCTAGAATTATTCAAGATCCTACAAATAGACCACAAACGGGATTAGTATTTTATAGTAAAGAACACGGTGTTGGTAAAAATATATTTACAAACTATTTTGCTAATGAAATATTAGGTATTGATCTTAGTGTAAGTGCTAAAAATATGGATTCTATTTTCGGTAGATTTAATAGCCTGTTAACTAAATGTATGTTTTTAGTTATGGAAGAGGCAAGCGGTGATGTTAAAAAGTTTATGGAAGATTTAAAAAATTGTATTACTGAACCCACTATAACTATTGAAAAAAAAAATATTGATCGTGGAACTTATCGTAATTTTGTAAATGTATTATTTAATACAAATAATGAAAATTGTTTTGATTTTGATGATAAGGATCGTAGATTTGTTATGTTATCAGTTTCTAATATAAAAAAAGATAATAAAAAATATTTTGATGATCTAAATAAATGTATGAGAAATAAGCAAAATACAGCTTTATTTATAAAATATTTAAGAGAAGAAGTTAAATGTGATTGGACTACAGCAGATTTTCAATCTAATAGACCTATAACAGAAGCTTATAAAAAACAACAGCAATTAAGTGCTAAAAATTATATGAAGTTTATATCGCATATTATGAGTGATGATGGTATTACTTATGAATGTGGCGATGTTAAAAAAAAATGCATATGGAAAAAATACGCAGGTAGATTAACAGCTTGTGTTAAACAAAAAGAACTATGGGGAGCATACATTTCAATGTGTAATAACTACAAATATACAGCTTTTCCATATGATACATTCTTCAATAGACTAACAGATGATACAGGGATTACTTTAGTTATTAGTCATAAAACTAAATGTTTGAAAATAGATAAATTGAAAACAGAACAATGGGTTGAATTATTTAGAAATACACAAAACAATTGTATTGAAGTATGGGACGATAGTTTAGTAGAAGAAGTTGATGATTTTAGAAGTGATTCAGAAGATGAATAATACCCCCCTCAATTCATTCATTATATACCCTCCTCAATTATTTTTATTCCCCCTAAAATGTTTAAAATTGCATTTTATTATTCCAATTACCCCCTAATATTTTAAAACACCCCTATTTCTTGAACTGATTTTACTTTAAGAAGTGTCATTATGGGGGATTTGGGAGGGGTAGAAAATCCTTATAGATAAAAAATTATATTTTTTTTAAATGAAAAAATACCCTCTAAAAACCCCCAACTCCCCCTCTTTGCTTGTTATTATACCTTTTTTACTTGTTATTATACATATATTTAGGGGGTATATGTATATATTTAGGGGGTATATATAATATATTAAGGGTGTTTTTATAAATAGTGGGGGGTTTTATAATCCATATGTATATATTTAGGGGGGGGGGTTAAAATAAATTGTGGGGGTTATTAAATCTATAAGTAAATAAATGTTATACTGTAGTTGTTGTAAGGAACGTATAAGATCACCTAGATATAAATACCTACATATAAATAAAATCAAGACCGATATAGTAATTTGTGTAGAATGTCATATGATGAAGTATTTCTTAAAGCCTGAACAATTTAAAAAAGATTATCCAATCATATATAAAAATGAACTTAGAAAAATTGCTGGATCAACAACGAGAATTAAACAAGATATACACTAGTTATAAAGTAGTTCAATTTAGAACGATAGATTACATACAGAATGTTAGTTTCAGTAATGAAAAAATGAGAGATTATCATAGACAAAAGTTTAAAAAAATTGAAAAACATTTATTGAAATACGAAAATAATATTACAATGTTCAAAAAATACAATAACAGATATTAACCTTTTCCATTAATTGTAATTCCTTTATTCCAACCACACATAAAGCGATGTTTAGCGTTTAAACTATTATTTATAATAAGATTACCGTATTTTTCTTTAGTGCAATATTCAAATAGTTGTAAAAACTCTTCATAAGTTAATAGATTACTCACTTCATCATAGTATGATTCTAGAACCTTATTAGAAGCATTAGCAAATAATTGAATAATTGTAAGATTATTACGAACTATAGGTGGTAAATATTTAATTTGTTGAACGCAGAATATTAAATTAATTTGGTGATGACGTGCTTTTATTGTAAGGTTATTTATGAAGTTTCCTTTCTTCATACCGATAACACTATTAGCACTTCCAATAACATCATCCAGAACCCATATATACATATAGTTTTTAAGATCTCCAAAAACTTGTTTAGGACTTTTAAAGTCGTGTTCTGTCAGTGTGAATATTTCAGCATTAGTTAATTTTAAAGGATCTATTTTAAGATATCTTTTATAGGCTTTTGTGTAAGCTTCTTTAGCTTTAACTTGTTCTTTTTCCGCTTTTATAGAATTGAAAATATCTATTAAAACCTGCTCATTAACATCTTCATATATATCATCTTCATCAAGACTTTTCAATGTATTAATAATACTATTACTACTGTAAAAACTCGTTGGACTACACCATATCGTTTTAACCGGCATAGGTTCTCCTTCGCAATCTTTTACACCATAGCGTTCATATTGTTTAATATATGAACATATACTATAAGTTTTGCCTGTATTAGAAGAACCTATAGATGCCATTCTAAAAAAAAAGCTACATAAGTCGGGGTGGTTTGGTGTTGGTTCTCCTTTCTTCTTATGTTTAATTACAACGTCTATATCTTTTAAAAGCCTTTCTTCAATCATATTTATATTAATATGATAATAAAAATAAATAAATCTATTGTGGCATCAATAGCTTAGCCATTTCATCTAATCTATCATTTAACAGTTTATTCTTTAAATTATAAACAGCTCTATCATCTACTATATTTTCATTACGTTCTTTTTTATTACTTTTTTTCTTTTTAATAATTACTTCACCATCGCTAGAATCACTATCACTAGATGATACATATTTAATTACTTTTTTCTTAACTTTTTTAATAGGTTCTTTTTCTTGTTGTTGAATAATTTCAGGATCATTGATAGCTTCTTCATACATTTCCTTTTGTTTCTGTATTTTTTCTCGTTGTCTTATATCTCTAGCATTTTTTACTTCTTCTTTAGCTTTTTTAATTAGTTCAGCCCTTTTTTGTAAATCAATACCGACAATAAGATCTTTACGTTTTTGAACTGCAATAGCCCTTCCTCTGGCTAAAGTCTCTTTTTGTAATTCAGTTAGTTTTCGGGCAGGTTTCCCCGTGCGTTTAGATATTTTAACTGGTTCTTCAATTACTTCTTCTTCTACTTCTTCTATCTCTTGCTCAATTTCATAATTATCTGCTGGTTCTTCTATAATTTGTTTTTTCGGCATCCTTATATCTTTTAATATATATTTAGAAAAAAATTCACTAGAATATAACCCGTTAAATCTTATTTTTAAAATAACTAGCAATCCACAAATATATAAGTTTTAAATACTCAACTATTTGTTTATTATAGTCAATATTGATAGGTTTTTTTATGATTTTGAGGTTAATCTGACACGCACCCGATGCTCCATTATCATCACTAACCAATTCACGATCTTGGTTAGTAATTAAAAAGGTAAATTGTTTAATGATATTTTTTTTTAATCGTATAGGTATAAGGTTTTCTGCCGTGCGTTGATATAGAAACTGTTCATAAGGAAGAACATTTAACAATAATTGAAAACATATATCACTATGAAGTATATTGATACTATTATAATTGCAATACGATTTATTAACTAGTTCAAAATCGCTGTTTTTAGATAACTCAATATTAAATAAATTATCATTGTATAAATTGATATTCCTATCACTAGTTAAAACCAAACTAGAAACACCTTGAATATCATAAACTTTATATTTATCGAATCCAAATAAAGGACTAGCATTACCAAAAAAAATGTATCGCTTATTGACACTGGTAGAAGCCATAACAATTTTAAAACGAGTAGTGTCTTCATTAAAACTCATAACAAGACCAATACCAAGTGTTGTAGCTTTAGTATTAAAATCAGTTTCCAAATACTGAAAGTTTGGATTACCTTGATCTAAAGTTAATACAGTAGTATCGTATGTATGATCAATATCTTTAAAATCAATGGGGATTTCTGTTTTTAAACGAAGATTATCAATAAAATCAATTGTGTTTTGATTCATACCTCCTAATTTTTCATCAAAAATAACAATAGTATCGTTTATATTTTTACTAATAGTAGAAAGACTATTCATAATACTTATTTTATCAAAAGTGATAAACCATTCATACTTATGGTTATCTGTTTTTTTATAATCGCAAAGAAAATTATCAGGTAAATTGATATCAATGATTGAAGTGTTTAAATTATTACGTGAGTCAATGTATAAATCAAAAACTTGATCCATTTTACTTTTGTATTAAGATTAATTTTTAAAAAAAATATGTTGTATAAATAAAAACAGCAAAATGACTTTCAGTGAATCTGGAAGTTTCCTAAGTGATGAGTTTGTTATTAAAATGGGTAAGCAGATTAAAAATATAACTAAACAAACAGTAGAAATTCGCCCTTCTAACTCGCAGACAGTTTATAAGAATGATCAACGTATTTTATTCCAAATTCCCTATAGTTCTACATTTTCGTTAAAAGATATAGCTCTGCATTTTGATGGAGAAACAACTGGTGCGTTAGAAGGCACACCACCCAGTGGCTCTAATGGGGTTCAACTATCTTCACTTTTTCCAAGAAATATGAATATTTTCAGTGATATAATAGTTCGTATAAATGGTAAAATTGTGAGCTCATTTGCTAACAGATACAATGATGTTTATTCAATTCTAACTCAGTTTGAGGCGCAAAACGATGCTTCCAAAACAATGTTGCAAAACGGAGAACCTGAATTCAAATTTTATTTGAATGGTGATACTGTAGAATCTATAACTGGTTTAACTACTACTACCGGAAATGCTGATTCTCTTGTTGATAAAAATTCGTTTGTTATTACTCAATTCTGTGGTCTATTAGGAAATGGCACTTCGTCTTCCTTCCTTGATACACGAATTTTAGGTGAATGCACAATTGAATTTGTATTAGCACCTCCATCGGTTCTTATGTATGGTTCTGGAAAAACATTGGCTGCAAGAACCGCACTGACGGGCACTACTACTTCAATTGGTTATGAATTGAAAAATGTAAAACTTTCAATGCAAAGATATAATCTTGATAGTTCGTATTACGAGGGTATCGATCGTAATCTCTCATCTGGTTCTACTTACAAAATAGCTTTTGATCACTACGATATTTTCTCCAAATCCGCCACAGCTGATAATGACTCGTTAATGTTTAACATAAATGCACACGATATCAAGAATATGTATGGATTTTTCACAAATGCGGATCGTGGTGCGGAACAACGTCCAAAATTAGAGCATCTTGCTGAAGCAAATGCATTTTTTGACTCATATTGGTATGAACATAAAGGGACTACTTTTGTGTCGGGTCAATGGCAAATTGGTTCTACTTTAGTGCCACAAAATGCAATGGGAGCACCTGAGTGTTTATTAGAACTTGTCCGTATGCATAACCAAAAACAAAATAGCAGTGATACTCGTCTAACTAAACTAACATCACTTCCTGCATTTCAACGCAATTATTTCGTATGTCCTATTTCTTTTGAGTTCTGTGAAGATAAATCTGATACCCGTATCATCAGTGGTTTATCAACAGAAGGCTTACCATTAGCGATATCTTGGAATTATAAACTAACTGCTCCACCAACCGCTGGAAAAGTTAATGCCAATGTGATGGTATCAACCACTCGTATTTTAACTATCAATAATGGAGCGGTTGTAGATATTGAATTATAAAAAAAAAATAAATGTATATAATAAAGCAATGGTATTTTTAGCACATTTTGCAAAAGATAGTTTGAAAGAAGATTTAAAACGTTTTGTTAATTCTAAGGATAAACAAACTTCAGTAAAACAAAAATCATTTAAATATGAAAAAGAACCCTTTAATGAATACCAGGAAGAGTTCTATGAAACAAATGTAAAAAATTATAGAATAGATGATCGTTTTGATAAAAAACAAATAGAAAAAGGCTCACTACCGCCAAAATACAAGATGAACATAAATTATCCTCATCTTAAAAAAGACGTTAAAGCTTGGTCCTTATCTTGTTGTTGAGTTATGACCATTTGGATATAACTAATAATTTTTTTAGTTAAATAAAAATAAAAAAAGTTTTTATTTATCTGATATATCTTCTACACGGACATAATGGTGTAGATTGATAATTGTTTTGTTTAAATCTTGACTTATTTGGTTTCAATATGTCAGGTTCATCTAGTTCATTGTAAATATTTAAAGATATTGAAGCTTTTTCAAGTTGATTAGATGATATGATATGATCAACTATAGAAATGGATTCTTGGACATTCACAGTAGTTCTAGGAATTTTAGGCAAGCTATAATCAACTGCGTATTGTGATAGTTCTAAAGCATAATCAATTTGAACCACAGTTTTACTACCTAAATCGTCAGTGGTAGATGGATTAGACAGATTTTCTGCTACAATTTCTAATTCTAGTGGAACGACTTTATCATAAACATCTGTAATCCTAATAACTAGATCAATTGTGCAAGGATCTAACTCATTTACAGGTTCAAAAAAATCTGCAGGCACTGTAATAATATCACCTATTTTATAACCATAGCCTCTCATATTTTTTTCGTTTGTAGGAAATGTTATAGTAGCCGAACCATCTCCAACTCCTCCTGCTCTTTGGTAAGAAACATTTATATAAGCACCATTATCTGTAGTTAAAAAATTTTGTAGTTTAGATTTCCTTTTTCCATCAACAGCACCTGATTGAATTGTAAATGATTTTATGCCACCAAAAGCATAAGAATCATCATTATTAATGAGTATTTTCTGTCCAACATTTGTAGCTGAATCATCATAACTAGAAGCATTGATTTGTCTAACAGCCATTAAAACAGTTAAGTCATTCGTATTGTTTTGTCTTGTCATTAATATATCAAAAACAATTTCTCCATTTTTCGTTGAATCAGCGACTTCTTCAAACTCCTCTGAGATAGAGTCAGTGAATTGAGTTGTCTCATAAAAATTATTACCACCTGATGAATTCCAAACAATTTTATTTGCAGTGGGAAACCCTTTTCCAGAAAAAGTTCTGTCTCCAATATTAGTAAAAGAAAGAGCATAAAAATGGTTAAAATTATAAAGTTGTTGAGTAAAAGTCATATATTGAGTCCAATATTCATTCCATTTAGTATTGACGAAATCAGTTGCCTCCTTTAAACTAGTTTGATTTCCAAAAGAATCTGTAATTTGAAATGTAGAAACACTATCTCCAGTAGCAGAAGAACTAGGATTGAATGGAGATTTTGATGCAGTATGTAAGAAAAAGTAAAACAAACTTGCATTATTGCCATTTACAATGGTAGATAAACCATTAGATAACCTTCTTAATTTATAATCTCCTGCTTTACCCGTAGTTAAAGATGCATTAATAGAAATTCTATCATTTAGGTAAATTATATAATTAGGTAAATGGGTATCATATAACTCATCTTGCAATCGTTGCAAAGCAATTTTAGTATCAATCAAATGTTGAGTATAAGAGTTTTCATTTTGTAATAATATATTTTTGCTATCATTTAATGTAGCTTGAACAGCAATTTCTTGATTGACTTTCGTTTCAAAAAAAGAATCACCTACACTTTTTACTTTAAAAACAACATCTTCCACGGCAGATGATCCAAATACAGTTTTATCAACTGTAATTAAATCATCTTTTTCAAAAGTAGCTCCATTACCTCCATCAATGGTTTGGAATAAACCTAAAACATCTTTACTGGTTTTATTGAGAACAACTGAAAATGTTAGATTATATACAAACGGATGATCCGAAGGTGATAAAGTATTACCACCTCTAGAAACAGTATAACTATTTGGACTACCAAGTTCTTTCAGATAAATATCTATTAGAGTATCAGTGCTTGTTGGACCATCACGTGCAGCATCACTAGTTCCTGACTCTATAGAAACATCTAAATCACCGCTGGCAACCAAAGGTCCAGACAAACTTAAATCTGGACCAATGCCACCAGTTAAAAAATTTGTTTGTGAAACTGTTTTTTCAAATACGTTGGACACATCAATATCTACAAACTCTAAAGTAAAATTACAATTATTCATAAACGACGAATTGATCTTAAAATTGTAAAGATCCTTTGATGTAGAAGAATACTGCATATTATTGACTTGAGAACTAAAAATAGGTGAAGGATTGTTTATATTTTGGTATGAATTAAAATCGTTAAAATCAGGTTCGATCGCATTTGTCAAAATATTAATAGTTCCATTATCAATATCAAGGGAATTGGAATCTTGTAAAACCGGAAAATTGATATTTTCTATATAAATACGTGTATCTTCTTTAAATGATGAATTATTGAAATTATTTAAACCAAGATTTAATTTAACATTTAGTTTATTAGCATCTATTTTTGTTATGGAACAATTATCTCCTATTTTCAGATTTAATCGCATCTTTTATTGTTTTGAAAGATAAAAAAAAATATTATACTCAAACCTCTTGTATTGATATTTGGTCTGAATCATCATCTTCAGGTATTTCAATGTTTAAAGTGTGTTTAAGTATATTTTCAAACTCACTATTACCGGTGCTTTTAATTTGGTGAATATAGTTTTGGGTTAGAGTATTTAATATATGAGGTTCAATATTTTCATATTTTGGATCAATTCTTTTAAGTTCTGTTATCATAACATCAACCATAGCTTGTATATTAGCTTCTTTATTATGTAATTCGTATTTCATTGTTTTTATTTATACACAGAAAATAAAATACACTATGAAAACAACTCAATACGAAAAATATAAAACATATATGAAAGAATATTTACGTGAAAAATATAACACAGATGATATTTATAAAGAACATAAAAAACAACAAAATAATTGCTACTATCATCAAAAAAAATACGAAAGAAATCAAATATGCATATCTAATAAACCTATACGTATTAATTTTAATTAAACAAAATTACCTACATTTGCATTAGCTATAGGACTAGATGGTTCAGAAATACCAGAACAGCCATTAAGTTGAATAGGTTTATATCGATTCTTAAAAATAGTGATAACTTCTTTTTTGTATTGCTGAGGAATGTCTTCAAAAGCAACTTGAATAATTAATGTATCATATTTTTCATTTAATATTGGTATATTTTCTAAATCAGTATTGGATTCAATATGATGACTTAATTTCATAAAATCATTAGACAAGTTTTTAAAGTTCTCGCATTTCTCAGCAACTCGAAGTTGATTAAAAAAACTTAAAATTAGAATATTACAACCATTAACGACAACATTCGCAATTCTCATATTTTCACCAGAACCATTAAAACTATTCATAACCACCATAACCGTCGCAATTATAATAATAGGTATTTGAAATAAAAACCTTATGAAACTCCAATGGCTATTTGCTTTGGTGCATAATAAAGCTAAACATTCGCTTTTATCCAATAATTTCTGTTGGGTCATTTATTTTAATATCATATATTAATAAGATAATTATAAAAATGTCCGCTTTAGGCAGACAAAGCGCTAGAATAGATTTAAACACAGCAACAATGCAAAGTATTATTGAATTAACGGAAAGAGTTGAAACAGCTGAATCGTCTGTATCTTCTTTTAATACAAATCAAATAAAAATTAGTGCTAATTTGGGGATACCATCAGAAGAAGCAGTTTTTAATGATGAAGGTTTAGAAATAACCCCCCCTATAGAAGCAACAGGTTTAAATCTTAAAGTAGAAAAAAATGAAACTGATATTTCAACTATAAATACTAAAATTGGAGATAATGAATCTGAACCAAAGACAGGTTTATATTTGGATATAGCAACAAATAAAACTGATATTTCAACTATAAATACTAAAATTGGAGATAATGAATCTGAACCAAAGACAGGTTTATATTTGGATATAGCAACAAATAAAACTGATATTGCTAGCATAAATACTAAAATTGGAGATAATGAATCTGAACCAAAGACAGGTTTATATTTGGATATAGAAACAATTAATACAACAATAGGAGATGATACATTAGATCCAAAAACAGGGATATTTTTAGAATTACAAAATCTTAGAGAAGGACACGAAATAATACCTAATTATTCATTTAATGGAACTTATTATATTCTTTTAGACATTTATACAACCGGTAATGAAGAAGAACATTTACCTATGAGTATAAATAACTCCGATGACAAGCATTTAAATGAAGTATTACTTGATATTGAAAAGCAACTTTTTATTTTAGAAAAAAATAGATTATTATCAAGGACAATGTTAACACAAATTGGTTTTGGTTTTGGTGCAACAGTTCTAAGATCAATGGCAGGTGCGCCTATATACTTTAATACGAGGTCATTAGATGCTTTAGGTATAACAGAAGTTGCACAACCAGAATGGGCAAGTTTAGATGGAGCAGAACTATTCGATATAAACACATTATCAATACAAGCATCAGAATGGCTAGCAAATCATATACCAGATGATATTTTAACTATTTTATTAACAGCTTCAGGTAGAACTAAAGAAGAGTTTATTACTGACATAATTCAAGCTCAAGATCCAGTAGCTTATATGGAATCAGTGCTAGGAACAAGAGTTTGGATAACACGAGGTGGGGATTTATATGTTAAAAGAAATGATGATACTCATTTTCCAGGATCACCGTTAGAGTTTACTGATTTTGGCTTAAATGTTAACAAAGTAATTACAAAAGCAAATAATTTAGCTAATATACAATCAATAGGAACAGGATTAGATCTATCAGAATTGCATACATTGAGCGTAGATTTAAAAGCAAATGGTGGAATAGAATTATCAGG
>Ga0181404_1000279_pt1 | contig 15544 bp, 20 predicted proteins | sample 27SPOviralmetaG_FD_130133 | JGI IMG/M metagenome (GOLD analysis project Ga0181404, IMG submission 130133) | Marine viral communities from the oligotrophic San Pedro Time Series (SPOT) site, San Pedro Channel, CA, USA - 27 SPOT_SRF_2011-10-25 | ecosystem: Environmental > Aquatic > Marine > Strait... | reverse complement strand
CAAATCATTTGGTGACGCAGCGTTTGCTTCTCTACAGAAAGACAAGCAGATACTTGAGGGTTATGTGTACGCTATTCGTAATGCTGCATGGCCTGACTGGATTAAGATTGGTAAAGCTATTGATGCAGAGGATAGGCTCAACGGCTACCAGACAAGCTCACCTATGCGTGACTATGAGTTGATACATTCAGTTTACTTTGATGATCGTAACAAGGCTGAGCGTGACGCACACAAGATAGCTGATCGTAAGGGTGAACGTAAAGGTGAATGGTTTAAGATAACAGAAGAGCAAGCACTAGAAGTATTACAGGAGTTGACACTTGACTGAGGCACTAGCAGCAGCATCTATACTTGCATTTTTAATCGCAGGTTTTATATACATTATAGTTAGTGAGATGAACAAATGATTGAAGCAACATACATAGATCACATGGGTACTGACTTGACAGTAGCTAATGCTGCTCGTGTAAGTTTTGGTAAGCAGAGTGAGATGGATACGAGTGACGTATGGGGTCCACCTACCTTGAAAGACAAGGACGCTAAGCTTATCAGCTATCTTGCAGAGCACAAACACATGTCACCCTTTGGTCATTGCTTTGCCAGCTTCCACATCAAGGCACCAGTGTTTGTAGCTAGGCAGCTAGTCAAGCATAAGTTCCTACGCTGGAATGAGATTAGCCGTAGGTATGTGGACAGTGAGCCTGAGTTCTACATTCCGACAGAGTGGCGTGGACGTAATGAAGATAAGAAGCAGGGTAGTAAAGGTATAGTTGACTTCATAAGTTCATCACTTGCACAGGATATGGTAGAAAGTAGCAAGCAAGATTATAATTATTTATTATCCAAAGGTTTATGCCCAGAGCAAGCACGTATGATACTACCACAGTCTATGATGACTGAGTGGTACTGGTCAGGTAGCTTGGATGCGTTTGCAGACATGTGTAAGCTACGCTGTGCGTCTGACACACAAGTTGAAACACAAGAGGTAGCCAAGCAGATCAGTGTTAAGATGCATGAGTTGTTTCCTGTGTCTTGGATGGCATTAGCAAAGGATAAAAGATAATGGCAGGTAATATTAATGGTGCAATTAAGGCGTCAGCTATTGTAGCTTTACTGATAGCTGCACCACCAGTATTGATAGCTATGACGTATGATGAGTATCCAAAGTACTGTAAGCTATCTATATTACTACCATGCATAGGAGTTAAGGATGAGTGAATACATAAACAAACCAGTTAAAGTAACAGAGATAGAAGAACATGAAGATGGTAGTGCCACACTACAAGTAGAGTGTGACCCTGAGACATTCGCAGCTATCTTTAATGCAGGGTTTATTGCACTTGTTAAGGCTGGTTTAGAAACAGAAGGAAGTAAAGATGTACGCAGTGGAGATTGAAATTGATGAAGGTGAGTATACTTTTGTACGTAAGGAAGATCCTTGGACATATGACACAGAAGTACATATCTTTAGCACTAAAGAACAAGCAGAGGCAGAGGCTAAAAGGTGGAACACAGGGCGTGTAGTTGATTATAAAAAATACATTGGATCTTAATAAGGAATATCACAATGAGTATGGTTGGAACAATAGAAGATATGCGTTGGGAGATTAAACAACAACAAAAAGAAATAGAAAAACTAAGGAAGTTTATAGCTAAGCATAAGCTTATCAGAGAGTTTGATGAAGAAGAACGTAAGAGAGCACAAGAGAGGATGATAGCTAATGGAACTAGCACTTATTAGAACACTGATGGACAAGGAGTTCTACGATAATAACAAAGGCATCCGTACTCCTGATGAGTTATTCACTAAAGATGTACGTATCATTAAGCGTACATTAGACTACGCTATGCAAACATATGAGCAGGACTTATCACCAGCAGAACTAGAGTCACTGTTCTTTACACGTAACACCCTGACCACAGCTAACAAGGAAGCATACAAGGATCTATTCAGAAAGATATACAAAGAGAAACCTATGTCTGACTCTATTGCCCAAGAGGTTTTAGGTAAACTATTTCAGCAGGTAGTAGGTGAAAAGATAGCTAACATAGGGTTCAAGTATGTCAATGGTTTAGAGAGTACACTAGAGCCTATACGTAAGCTTATCTCTGACTATCAGGATGACTTCATGCCTAACTTAAAGGTAGATTGGGGTGACATAACTATTGATACACTACTACAAAAGTCTGACATCCAGGCCAAGTGGCAGTTTAATATTTCTACACTAAAGAGAAAGGTAGAGGGCGTATCAGGTGGTCACTTGGTACTGATTGGTGCTAGACCTAACACAGGTAAGACATCTTTCCATGCCTCTATCATTGCCTCTGAGGGTGGCTTTGCTAGGCAGGGTGCTAAGTGTATCGTGCTGTGCAATGAAGAATCATATGATCGTGTAGGTGCTAGGTATCTGAGTGCTGCATCTAACATGTCTATGGAAGAAGTCAAAGGTAACTATGCCTTAGCTGCATCACGCTACAAGCCAGTGTATGATAACATCAAGATCAAGGACAGCACAGGTAAAGATATGAATTGGGTAGAGGCTCTAGTCAAGGCTTACAGACCTGACATATTAGTGCTCGATATGGGTGATAAGTTCGCCAGTAAGGGTAGCTCTGAGTCACACGTTTATCTAAAGGAAGCAGCGATACATGCACGTAACATAGCCAAGCAGTATGACTGTGCTATCTTGTGGATGTCACAACTGTCTGCTGATGCAGAGGGTAAAGTGTTTGTAGATCAATCAATGATGGAAGGTAGTAAGACAGGCAAGGCAGCAGAGAGTGACCTGATGCTGTTGCTTTCTAAGAACCCACAGGTAGAAGGACAAGAAGAGCAAGACACACAGAGACACATTAACGTAGCTAAGAATAAACTTAAGGGTGGATGGCATGGTGTTATACACTGTGAGTTAGATGGCTCTAGATCAAGGTACACAGTATGAGAAGAGTTCTAGATGTAGAAAACTCTATCACCTTACGTGATGGTAAGATACACAACGATCCCTTTGAGGCCAGCAATACACTGACTCAGGTGGGTGTACTGTGCTTGGATACTGATGACAAGAAGCTGTTATGCTTTGACCATGCAGAGGCTAAGGATATTGATGGTACTAATAAGTGTACGCTACAGAGGGTCTTAGATAGTACTACTCTGTTGATTATGCACAATGCACAGTATGATCTTGCTTGGCTGTGGGCTAATGACTTCAAGTATGATGGTGACATTTATGACACTATGCTGTCTGAGTATCTATTGTTACGTGGACAGAAGGACTTACTTAGCTTAGAGCATTGCGCCCAGCGCAGACAGTTAGAGTACCAGAAGGATGATACATTAAAACAGTACTACAAAAAAGGATACAACACAAATGAGATACCTCTGGATGAGCTTAGTCATTATCTTGAGTATGACTTACGCACTACTGGTGAGTTGTACAAAGCCCTTGAAGCAGACTATCAAACCCCTGCCAGCGCCTCCCTACATAACGTCAGAGACATTACCTTCCGCACCTGCAAGTGTCTCGCCAGAATGTACATGCGTGGTTTCAGGGTGGATAGAACCGCCCTTGAACACGTTAGAGATGAGTTCCAACAAGAACACAATGACATTACAGTACGATTGCAACAACAAGTGCGAACACTCATGGGAGACACACCCATAAACCTTAACAGTCCAGAGCAACTATCACAGGTTATCTTTAGCAGAGAGATACACAACAAGAAAGAATGGGTAGATCTATTTGAGTTTGCTAAGACACCCCAAGACTTTAAGTCTGTTGTAGAGAGTAACAGTAAGCTAATACTTAAGACGTTTGCTGTCACTTGCCCTGAGTGTAGAGGCAGAGGACATACATATAAAACAAAGAAGGATGGTACAGCATACAAGAAACCTAACAAGTGCACAGCATGTAACGCCAGAGGCTACCAACTAAAAGAGTTACGTGAGGTTGCAGGTCTACAGTTCAGAGCACCAAGTAAGAAGTGGGTCAGTGCTAATGGTTTTAGTACAGGTAAAGATAAGCTTGATGTCCTTATAGCTAATGCAAAAACAAAAGGTATGAAAGATGCAGAACAGTTCCTTACAGATGTTAAAAGGCTTAGTGCTATTAGTAGTTATCTCTCTAGTTTTGTGGATGGTATTTCCACCTACACTAAACCCAATGATATACTCCACGTTGGGCTTACCCAACACATCACAGCAACAGGACGATTCAGTGGACGTAAACCCAACATGCAAAACATGCCAAGAGGGGGAACCTTCCCTGTAAAACGTGTGTTCATATCTAGATGGGAAGGTGGTCACATTATGGAAGCTGACTTTGCACAGCTTGAGTTCAGAGCCGCAGCTTTCTTATCACAAGACCCTGTAGCTATGCAAGAGATTGACACAGGGTTTGATGTACATGCCTACACTGCCAAGGTTATCACTGATGCAGGTCAGCCTACTGCTAGGCAAGCAGCAAAGGAACATACTTTTGCTCCCCTCTTTGGTGCTACTGGATATGGTAGATCTAAGGCAGAGGCAGCATACTATGAACACTTCAATGATAAGTATGAGGGTATAGCTGCATGGCATAAGAACCTAGCTAACGAGGCGCTTAGGTTTAACAAGATAACAAACGTTAGTGGCAGACAGTATGCCTTTCCTAATGTAGTACGTAAGGCTAATGGTGGTGTGTCTCACTTCACTATGATAAAGAACTATCCAGTGCAGGGTTTTGCAACAGGTGACGTTGTTCCCCTTGTACTGATTGAACTAGAGGCTAGGCTTGAGAAGCTACAGTCTTGTATTGTAAACAGTGTGCATGATTCAATGGTAGTAGATGTACACCCAGATGAAAAGGAGTATGTACTGGCAACAATAGATTCACTTAATGAAGATCTAAATCAGTTAGTAGAAGAAGCATATGATGTAAAAATGAATGTACCTCTACTATTAGAAGCTAAGATAGGTAAGAATTGGCTTGACATCAAAGACGTTTAATGGTATAACTTAGTCTCTTTAACGTTGAAAGGAATAACAACATGAGCAACTTAGCACCACTACATGTGGACAACATGAACCTAGCAGATGCAATGGGCTTCTCTGCTAGTTCATCTAGTAGTAATACACAGTCAAGTCTGTACCGTATTACAACAACAGTAATACAAGAGGTCAGCCCAGAGACTAACAAGATTGTATCATCTCCTGTGTTTAAGATTAAGAAGGGTGTGGATGAAGAGTTCTTAGCACGAGAGGTAGAGGTACGTCTGTTTGCTGAGCGTCAGCGTTGGCAGCGTTGGGATAGTGAGAACAATACATTCCAAAAAACTGTCATGTCTACTAATCTAAATGGTGATCTAAAAGATACCTTAGGTACGTTTAACCTTGGGCGTCCTACAGGATACGTCAAAGACTTTAATGCACTACCTCAAGACATGAAAGATCTTATGCGTAGTGTCAACCGTGTAAAGGTTATGATGGGTATGGCTCGTGTTATTGATCCATTCACAGAAGATGGTGGACCTATCACAGATAACTATGCAGAAGAGATCCCTTTTGTATCTGACATCAAGAACCGTGACAGTTTAAAGTCTATTGATGGTGTAGTAGGTAAGCTTATGGGTAAGCGTATCTCACCAGTAGAGCACACTGTTGCATTATTAGGTGACGTACAAGCTATGCCTACAGGTGTAAAGTATGCAACTATTGTAGCATCGATGGGTGAGCGTGTTGGTTTCTCTGATGGTGACAATGATGTACTGGCTGACTTCCTAGACTACGTAGAGAAAAACAATGAGTACATCTTAACTAGGTGGGAAGAAAACCACACTGCTAAGCTAAGCTCTGAGGATGCAGCTATTGTATCTAACATCGTAGACCTAGAGGACTTTGAGTAATGCAGCACCCTGCAGAACTAGCAGTGCATTCCTATCTAAGGAAGTCTATCAGTGATGAGGCAAGTATGTCTCAGGAAGTTATTGATAAGGTAGCTGAAGATATTAAGGATGCACTGCATAAGCAGTTCAACTCTGAGAAGAGAGTATTTAAAAAGAGGATGTCCAACATTGGGCGTCCTAAGTGTCAGCTTTGGTTTGATAAAAATAAGCCTGAGGGTGCAGAACCTTTGCCTGTATCATTCAAGATCAACATGGTCATTGGTGATATAGTTGAGGCTGTATTCAAAGGACTACTCAGAGCATCAGGTACATCATTTGATGACAACGATAAGGTAACACTAAAGTTATCTAATGGTGGTGAGGTTAGTGGTGAGTATGACATGGTACTAGATGGTAAAGTAGATGACGTTAAGTCTGCTTCACCGTGGTCATTCACTAATAAGTTTGAAGACTTCCATACACTAAACAAGGGTGATACATTTGGTTATGTGTCACAGCTTGTAGGCTACGCTACTGCTGCAGGTAAAGGCGTAGGTGGCTGGTGGGTAGTCAACAAAGCTAATGGTGAGTTCAAGTACGTGTCAGCCTCTGAGGTAAACAAAGAAGAAGTACTACAAAAGATAGAGGATACCTATGATTACCTAGACAATGATAAACCCTTTGAGCGTTGCTTTGAGGCTGAGCCAGAAACATATCGTGGTAAGGCTAGTGGCAACTACAAGCTAAGTAAAACGTGTGGCTTCTGTGCACACAGGCACAAGTGTTGGCCCACACTAAGAGCATTACCTTCTCAGGTATACAGTGGAAAGAAAACACCACCAACAGTAGAATATGTCAGCTTATGGAGTGATAGATAATGACAAAAGTAACTATTGATGAAGTAGAATATGAGACAGAAGATTTCTCAGAAGATCAACAGGCTCTAATCAATGAGCTACAATACAACTCAACTGTACAAACGCAGTTGAACTATGAGTTAGCCAGTGTTCGCACTGTAAGTAACATCTTAGCCAATCGTTTAAAGGCATCACTTAATCCAGATGAAGAAGTAGATGACAACGAAGAGGCGGCATAGCTCTAGACGGTATCGCAGTGGCTTAGAGAAGACTACCGCTGCGTACCTAAAAGACAATCAAGATAAAGTCAGGTATGAAGTCTTAAAGATAGAGTGGGAAGACCTACGCTACAGGACATACACACCTGACTTTGTTTTGGATAATGGTATTATCATAGAGACTAAGGGTATATTTGATAGTGAAGATAGAAGAAAGCACCTAGCAGTACGAGAGCAACACCCAGAGTTAGATATAAGGTTTGTATTTAGTAATGCTAAAGCAAAGCTATACAAGGGTGCTAAGAGTAGGTACTGTGATTGGTGTGATAAGTCAGAGTTTATGTGGGCGCATCGTGTCATACCAGAATCCTGGCTTAAAGAAAAAGGAAAAGTTTTAACTTTAAAACGCATCCCTTTCAAGGGAGACAAAAGGATAGAGTAATGTCTTACACATTAAAAGATGATGAAGTAGCTATACTACTAAGACCTGTAGAGTTTGATGAGTATGGTGAGTGGTCAGGTGAACTTTCTACAGCTTTATCAGTAGGCCCAACTAATAGATCTAATGAGGAAACAATAGCTTACCTTGTACATCTGGCTACTCTTATGGGAACATTCTTAGAGATGGCACAAACGGATGAAGACTTATATGATTTAGTAGAAGAAAAACGAAATGAATTAATAGGGGTTGACAATGACAGAACAACAGAGTATGAAGAAGTAGAGGGTACGAATGGTAAAGTTGTACGCTTAACTAGATTTACTAAAACACAGGGTAACGCATGAGTAACACACATGATGCAGTAAACAATCCAGTACACTACAATCACGCTGGTATTGAATGCATTGATGCAATAGAAGCTATGACTGAGAACATGTCTGGATCTATAGCACCACATGCAGCTAACGTACTAAAGTATATGTGGAGATGCGAGTATAAGAATGGTTTAGAAGATATAGACAAAGCAATATGGTATTTACAGAGGATGAGAAAACGGTGGACGGACACACACAAATGAGAAAGTTTAGTGTAACATTTGTTCTAAAGGTAGATGATGATAACAATATATTCTCAGCTTTAGAAGAAGCTCACGTAGATGATATATATGATCTTATTCGTAATACATTCTACGATATAGATGATGTAGAGGTAGACAACTTAAATATTAAGGAGAGAGTGTGTTGATTAATGAGACTGATTTAAAAGCGTTTGGTTACTTTGACATGTTTCAAAATAGTCCAATCTATGAGAATGATCCTGTCAGGTTCTACTCTCAGTTTGTAGAGGATAAAGTATTTACTAAGGGCCGTGAACGTTTAGTAGAGAATACTCTTGGTTTAGTAGGAGAAGCAGGGGAAGTATCTGAGAAAGTAAAAAAACTGTTTCGTGATAAAAATAGTTTCTCAGATGAAGATGTATTAAAAGAATTAGGTGATGTATTATTTTATGCTACAGCTTTAGCTAACATCTTTGGTGGTAACTTAAAGACTATCATGGAAATGAACATGAAGAAGCTAGATGATAGAGAGCAGCGTGGAGTTCTAAGTGGATCAGGAGACAACAGATAATGGATAACTATTTACCAACAGACTACCAAAGCTTTATCGCTCTGTCTCGCTACGCTAAGTACCGTGACGGTAAAGGGCGAGAGTCTTGGTCTGAAACAGTAGAACGATACATGGATAATGTAGTACGTACTAAAGCTGGCAAGGACTCATACGTAAACAAAATACGTGATGCTATACTAAACCTAGAAGTAATGCCATCCATGAGAGCTATGATGACTGCTGGCCCTGCCCTTGAGCGTGACAATACAGCAGGTTATAACTGTAGCTACCTACCCGTAGATGACCCTAAGTCCTTCGATGAGGCTATGTTCATCCTCTTGTGTGGTACTGGTGTGGGTTTCAGTGTTGAGCGTCAGTTCATTACTAAGCTCCCTGAGGTTCCTGAGTTGTTCGACAGTGAGACTACTGTTGTTGTTAAGGATAGTAAGGAAGGTTGGGCTAAAGCTTTCAGACAAGTGCTTGCACTCCTATGGGCTGGTGAGATCCCTAAGTGGGATATAAGTAAGGTACGTCCTGCAGGTTCTAGGCTTAAAACGTTTGGTGGTAGGGCATCAGGTCCAGAGCCACTTGTTGATCTATTTAGTTTTGCTATAAAAACATTTAAGGGCGCACAAGATCGTAAGTTATCTAGCATTGAGTGCCACGATCTTATGTGTAAGATTGGTGAGATAGTTGTTGTAGGCGGTGTACGCCGTAGTGCTATGATATCTTTGTCTGACCTAGATGATGATCGCATACGTCACGCCAAGTCTGGGCAGTGGTGGGATGAACCTGAGAAAAATATTTATCGTTTTGGTTACAGGTCATTAGCTAATAACTCTGTAGCTTACACTGAAAAACCTCATATAGAAACATTTATGCGGGAATGGCAAGCTCTAGTAGCAAGTAAGTCAGGAGAACGTGGTGTATTTAATCGTCAAGCAAGTAAGAAGCAAGCTGAGAAGTATGGTAGGCGTGATCCTAACTATGAGTTTGGTACTAACCCCTGCAGCGAAATCATCTTACGTCCGTATCAGTTCTGTAATCTTACGGAAGTTGTTGTACGTGCAACAGATAATATTGAAGACTTGGAAAAAAAGGTTCGCTTGGCTACGATTCTGGGAACCATACAATCCACCTACACCAAGTTTCCATACTTGCGTAAGGTGTGGAACAAGAACACAGAAGAGGAGCGTTTGCTGGGTGTGTCGCTTACAGGAATAATGGACAACCCACTGATGACCTCTGCTAATAGAGGATTGGAGAAGACCCTTGCACACCTTCGTGGGATTGCTGTTTCTACTAATGCTGAATGGGCTGACCGTCTTGGTATACCTGTTGCTGCTGCGATTACATGTGTCAAACCGTCAGGAACAGTATCACAACTGGTGGATAGTGCCTCTGGCATACATGCTCGCCACAGTTCCTATTACATCCGTACTGTTAGGGCTGATAACAATGATCCGCTAACACAGTTTATGAAGGACAGTGGCGTACCTAATGAGCCATGTATGCAGAAGGGTGACAGTACAACTGTATTTAGTTTCCCTGTCAAAGCACCAGCAGGAGCTATCACACGTAATGATATGACTGCCATTGAACAACTAGAGACATGGCTTACATATCAGCGTCACTGGTGCGAACATAAGCCAAGCGTAACGATCTCAGTACGGGATGAAGAGTGGATGTCTGTAGGTGCATTTGTGTATGAACACTTTGATGAGATGAGTGGTGTGTCTTTCTTGCCACACTCTGACCATACTTATCAACAAGCACCATATCAGGATTGCAATAAGGAAGAGTATCAAGTACTCTTGTCAGAGATGCCAGAGAAGATAGATTGGTCTAAACTCTCTGAGTATGAAAGCGAGGATAACACGGTAGCAATGCAGACTATGGCTTGCACTGGTGATGTTTGCGAAATAGTAGACTTAACATAAACCCTAAGGAGAAGTAACATGACAGGTTTTGAATTTATAGCAGTAGCAACTATCAGTATGGCAGCTATTGGTGAAGTAGTAAGCTTAGCTTCAGAGCACGGCCCAGCAATTATTGATCAAGTGAAGAGTTGGTTTTAACATGTATGCTTTACTGTTAGTTATGATGTTTGAAGGTAAGGTACAAGTACAAGCCTTTAATGGTTTGTTTATGGATAATGCGTCTTGTGTTGAGGTTGGTTCTACAATGGAGAAACGTTTAGAAGATTCAAAACCAGGACCATCAGCTACAGCTAGAACATACTGCTTTCAAATACCAAAAGAAACGTAGATTGGATATCGAAGAAGAAGCTAAGAGACACGTTGAAGCTAAACAAAGAGAGTTCTATGATAAGTTAGTTACTCTGCTCATACCTGCACAGAGGCACATTAAAAATAATCTGAAAGAGTCAGACATAAAAGATAGATCTCTTGAACGATTAGATGATGTAGCTATAGTTGCTAGGTTTGCTGCAGAAGAAACAGGACTAAAATAAAAAAAGGGGGCTGTCATGGCCCCCTCTTCTTTTGTTAGTTACCTTTGGCTATATAATTAAGATGTTCAATGTAAGAGTTGTACATCTGTAACTCTCTAAAGTTAAAGTCCTCTAGCCTAGCTTCCACACCCTTAGATTGCATAAACTTCATAGCCTTTGCTCTCTGTTCTTTATTACCCTTTGTAGATGCTTTGTAACGCATACGTTCTATAAAGTTTGTACCTGATGTACTATCTAAATGATCACGTATAGTACCTCTTGCTTCATTAAGCACAGCTTTAAGTCTATCCCTACGGTAGCTTAAGTCACCCTCTATAAATCGTTTATCTTGTATAAGCTTACTCATCTTTGTTTCTAACAGAGGTGCAATAGAACTATTAAAAATTCTATCATACTGAGTCATCTTAGATCTACTGTCTGCTGTCCATGTTTTCATCTCAGCCATTGAATAAGCTTTCTCAGCAGCGGTACGTCCTCTCTTCACAGTCAAACCAAAGATGCGGGATAATGGGTTAGGGTCATAGATCTCACCCTCACGAGTTGCTACTCTAAGTTGCTCGCCTGTAAGTGTGTCTGTCTCCCCTATAAAAGCTTCAATGATATTATCAAAGTATTTAGTGGCTTGCTGTGTAAACACTGCACCACCACGAGCCTGTCTAGGATCTTTTGCTATGTCAGTCTCAGTCATAAACCCTACAGCACGATTGACTGCATCAAGTGGTCTGAAGAAACCTGCTCCTATGTTACCAGCACTCTTATATAAAGAGTCTAGTCCAGCCTCACGAGAACCTTCTTCACCTGTTATAAAGTCAAACACATTATAAAGGTCATTAGCAAACTGTGTATCTCTAGCAACCTGACCAATGGCAAGCTGGTTAAGTAGATCTTCTCTTACTTCCTTAGTAATAGGCTCACCTTTACGATTAAGATTGGCTGCTCTACCTGCAGCTAAGAAGAATGAAAAGGGAAATACGTTACGTACATCTACAATAGTACCACCACCTGCATCTATTTCGTTGTAAGCTAATCCTTTTTCCTCTTGCTTCTCAGAGTAGTGCATAGCTAAACCTAATGATGCAGACCCTACAACAGAACGTGATACAGCTTCCATAGATGTTATATCTCTTTTACTCTTACGTATAATTCTAGATGCTGCAGGTAAGAAACTTAAAGGACTCCACTGATACGCCGTAGCCACAACATTATTCATAAACCTACCAAAGGGTAAGATAGTTCCTAGGCCTGGTGTATTGGATGCTTGCTCTACCAGCTTAGCTACGCCACCTAACATCTGATCGTCTGTAGTATAGTCTTTAGAAAATACAGATCTCATAGTAGTGTCTAGTGCTGCACCAATAACATCATCATCTAATACTTCCAAGTCACCTTTCTGCAATACGTCTGCAAGTGTACGATCAGACTTTAACCTTAGGTACTTATCTAGATCTGTCATAAACATTTGTGACTTAGTAAAGCTATCCTGTATGCGAACACCAGTTATATTCATAGCAGCATCAGTAAAGTTTTCTATACCAAACTTACCATAAACAATCTTATTACTTTCATCTATACCATAACGCTTTGAGCTACGCTCTACTGCTGCGCCTACAGTTTCAAATAACAAACCTTTAACATCTTTGTGTTTATTTAAAAAGTCCATATATACATCATGTGTAGTGAATGGGTCTAAAAGGTTACGCATTTTTTGCATCTGTATCTGCTTATAAATATCAGACTGCCTCCCTAACTCACGGCCTATTTTAGTCCTATTACCACCAGCACCTAGAGAAGCTATACCTAACGCACCGCTAGTCAGCAAATCAGATACAGTTTGACCAGCATAGTACTGACCAAAACCCATAACGTTAGCTGATGTTGTTGCAGGTGAAGATACAAGTAAACGCTTCCATACGTTTTGACCATACACAAAAGGCTTAGCCCTACGTGCTAAAGCGTTCTCGCTTTCTAGTGCATCTCTTATCTCTTTATTATTTAATGCATTTGTAAGTGTCTCATTACCAGCTACAACCCCACCATCTACAACCCGTCTAACTCTAGACATAACAGATAGAGTCTTACCTGCTCTGCTTATCTCTCTAGCCATGACATCACCTATGTCTACAGCCAAACCATCCAAGTCTCCTAAATGTATGCCTGACCTAACGTACATCTGTGCAGAGTATTTCTGTAGATCTGCTTCATCCATGTACCTAACTATATTAGTCATTACATCTGATACAGTAGCACTACGTTTTAGTTTAATACCATTGTCTTTAAAGATCTGGGTTAGTCCTGACTTACCGTCTGAACCAAACATAATAGACTCAAGCATAGCCTCAGGCATTGCATCATTACCTAGTTTACTTGTACCTCTTTCTACTTTAGCTGCCCATGAATCTAAGTTTTCTTTTATTACTTTTTCTGCTGACTTCTGTGCAGTTGCATTAAGCAAAGGAGAACCTATGTTGTTCTTTTTAAGTTCTTTAATTCTGTTCTCTATAGCTTCTATTTGTTTAGCGTCAGCATTAGAAGCTTTTAACTTCTTAAGCTTTTCTTCTAGATTATTTATAGCTTTAGTGGGTAGTTCTTTAGCACGAGATCTTGCATTAAGATCAGCCATAGATGAACCTAAACCTGAAGCACCTTCAAATTTACCAAACGTATAGTGTAAACCACCACCTACGCCACCTAGTAAAGTAGAGAACAGTGTTTGTGTTTTACTGTACTCATCCTGTGCTCCTACGTCTAAGTAAATATCTTGTATAGCATCTGTTTGTATGGCTGCAGCAAAGGCATCAAAGGCTGTAGTATAAGCTACTGCTTTTTTACCAGCAGCTTTCATACGCTCTTTAGTAAAAGCTTCTATACCCTCAGAGGAACCTTTTATAATAGCTTCTCTATATGCTTGTTGTGCGGCAGCTTGAGAGGCTTTAGCAACAGCACTGCCTTTCACACTATTAGCTATCATCTTTTTAGCCATAGCGTCACTGGCTTCTTCAGCGGCTTTCTTAGCGGCCTCTTTAGTTGCACCTGATCTGGCTGACTTCATTGCAGCATTAGATGCAGCTTTTTTTATTGCCAACTTACTAGCCTGTGTTACGCCCAGCGCAGATGCCTTACCTACACCACCAGTAAGAACTCCTAAGTAGTTAGTAGGATCTTTAATTGCAGCAAATACATAATCTTTAACACCATCAACTGCACCAAAGAAGCCATCATTAACAAAAACATTACCTAGTTGATCGTATAGTTGATAAGCCTCACCTGCAGCAGCCTTATCCTCTGCAGAACCACGAGATACAAACATCACTTCCCCTGCTGTAGAGATAGTGTTTGTATTAAACTTACGCATGTGATCTACAAAGTCTTCAACAACATCTTCAGGTTTAGCTGTCTTATAATCAACGCCCTTATTACGTGTCATGTAGTTACGTATCTTGTTTATGTTTTCATACTGATACAGATCTTTTTTCTTTAGGCGCTGATCTTCTGGCATGTCACTTTCAAAGACCTCAGAGTTACCATACGTTGGACCCTTTACATCTTGAGCAGTAGAAGTCCGTTGCATAAACTCTTCGTATGTTTCCTCTTCCTCTGTGTTTTGTTGAGCAGGAGAAGCAGTACGTTTCATAAACTCTTCATAGGTTTCTAGCTGAGACATTTAAGCACCCACCTCTTGTATTACTTTAGCCAGATCTGACTTTGGTATATTTTTAAAACCTTCCCAAACACCACGTAGGTTTGCTATCTTGCTATCTAAATCATTACCTCTGTTAATAGCATCCTTAGCTAAGAAAAGAAACATAGCGTCCTGTGTCTCTTCATTAAATACAGTATCACCCGGTAAATTCATTTGCTTCATAAGGCTTCTTAGTGTAGTGCCTACTATCTGATACTTACCCATAGGTGTAGATGTCAAACCCTGTGCACGAGCTTTAGTGTCCTTGCCTAGCCTAGGCTTAACCCACTTACCATACTCACCACTTGGCTTAGAAAAAGCCACCAGTTCATCTAATGTCATATCAGTTACACGCACATCACTAAAGGGTGTATCACCTACTTCAGCATTAGCATACAAAGTATCATACGTACCAGCCTCTACTTTTTCTAGAGATTGCTGTGTTACTGAATCCTCACGTAAGCTTGCAGATGTAACCTCTGCCTCTTGTTCATCTGAGTGAGGGCTACTATATGCATCATATCTACCCATGTTATTTTCTTTCCTTAGTTTTAACTCGTCTATCACCGTCATCATCGGTGAAAATAGCACCAATGGGTAAAGCATCAAAGGCAGCATCCATTTCACTTTCATTGTTATACTCCGTTAAGTCTGCTGAAGTATAACCTAGTTCTCCTTCTTTTGCAACTACATAATGATCTTTACCTGATATATTTACACGAGTTCCAGGTACTGCAATGTCTAGGTTTTCATTAGCCTCTTCTAATGTATCAAATGTTTTTACACCAGTACGTGATAAAAGCTTACCTGTTATTGGGTCATGGGTATCACCATACTGTTCATCCCAAGCCTCAGGAGTTGGGAACCTCAATGGTGCATCAGGATTACCCATAAGTCCTTCTCTTACATT
>Ga0181404_1000273_pt1 | contig 15694 bp, 14 predicted proteins | sample 27SPOviralmetaG_FD_130133 | JGI IMG/M metagenome (GOLD analysis project Ga0181404, IMG submission 130133) | Marine viral communities from the oligotrophic San Pedro Time Series (SPOT) site, San Pedro Channel, CA, USA - 27 SPOT_SRF_2011-10-25 | ecosystem: Environmental > Aquatic > Marine > Strait... | reverse complement strand
AGGGGCTTGGGACAGGTACTGCCAAGCTTGCTCAGGGCTTTGATCCATCAGCTGGCTGAAGCCACCCCAGAAGTCGTTAGCAACGTTCACCTGGCGACCGGGTGTAGGCATCTCCATTTCGGGACGCTGGAAGGACTCGGGAACACGACCTTGCTCTTGAGCGATGATTTCCTGCTCGAACTGAGCACGGGCTTCTTGCTGCTGACGGGCAGTAGTTTCTTCAGAAGTTTCAGTCGGATAAGGGCCTTCAGGTCCGAAGAAGTCGTTGACATAGTCAGCGAGCACATCGGGGTTGGTAAGCATCAGATTCATTGCTGAACGCTCTTCACCGGCAGCTTCAAGCATCAGGCTCATGGATTGACCGCGCTGAACTTGCTCGATAAGGGCATCCTCAACAGCACAGGCGTAGGTGTTCAGGAGCTGGGGAGCCTCGGCACCAAAGTGCTCAAGAACCTCAAGGGATTCATCAGAGATCTGGCTGAGGTAGCCGTCACTTACGGCGGGTGCGCTTTGCTGAAGGCTTGCGGCTTGCTGTTGCAGCAGACTGGCTACTTCCGATTCCGAGTAAGCCTGGGTTGAAGCTTGGGGACTGTAAGTCGCCTGCGCCGAATACGGGGCTTGCTGCTGGGTTTGGGGTGCTGAAGCCCATTGCGCCTGGGTATTGGCTTGAGGCGTCGGCGTTTGATACGCCGAGTACGGAACCTGGGCCTGGGAGGGGCTGCTTGTATTCAAGCTTGCGCTCAGCGCCTGAAACGCCTCCTGCCATGGGTTGCCCGCCGGAGCCGAAGCCTGCGGGGCCGACGCCACCGGAGCCTGAGCCATCGGTGATGCCTGGTAGCTGGGTTGTTGGCTCATCCCTGACGGGGCGACTGATTGCGGAGCGACGCTTGTCGGCATCGCTGAGCTCTGCGACGTCTGTGTCGCTACTGCTTGGCTTGTACTTTCCACTGTAACTTAACTCCTTACGTAAATAATCAAGAGATCTATATAGGAAACCTGTTAGATCAAGGTTGGGGTCTGACGCCAATGGGAGATCAGGCGTCTGTGGGTGCGGCAGCTGATAAAGGTTGCCAAGCATTCCCACGAATGAATTGATTGCTTGTTGTGTTTGTTGGACTACCCGGAATGGGAAGCCGGACATCATTGCTGCTCGCTCTTCGTCAGTTTTATTCGGGAAGAGGTATTTGAGAGCTTCGATGGAACCGACACCTGCTTCTTGGAGGTTGCGGACAACGATGCTGTTTTGCAGAATCTCATCAGCACTATCTTCGAAGACTTCACCCATCCAACGCCAGGCAACTTTTGTGCTGCCATCGGGGATAAGACCGGTTACACCGTTTGGCATTTCGCCTGACTCAAGTGTAACACCTAGTAAATTAGTCTTTTTCTTTTCGTATGTTGCCATTTGCTTGAGGAACTTTTCATTAGCTGCCTCATATTCTTTTGGATCTTGAAAGTCTTCCATCAGTGGGATTTCAGGTTTCTTCAGTCCCATAGCAACACCAAAGCTTTCGTCGAACATTCGTTCTTCGTGCTTAATCATCATGCCAAATAGTTTGCACAGTCCATAAGTAAATAGTGCTCGTGCTTTCTTTTCAGCTGTAGACGCAACACGTCCGTAAAGTGTTTTGATTTCGTATGCCGTAGATGCTGTCTGAATGTCTAGGTCATCCACACCACCCAGAGCCAGGCGAATTTCTTGCCTGTACTGTTTGATGTACATGTTTTGGTCACCACTAACGCTGTCGGGCGTCAGGTAGCTAATACGGTCTGTCGGTTCAAGGTTGGCGATAACACGAGGCACTTTGATTTGCCCGTCTAAAGCAGAGGTTCCACCAAAGGGTTCACTAACCCTTGTGCTGCTGCGTCCCATCGCTGCAAAGCCCGCCTGGGAGCTGATGGTGGGGCGGAAGGTGCTCTCGTCACCAGCCTCAATAATGTCATGCTTCGGGCGACTCGAAATGAGTGTGGGATTACCGTAGAACTTCAAGTTCTTCCGTACGTTTTTGACCAACTCATCGTGATACATAATCTGATTAGACAGCCATTCAAATTCCCCGTTACCAGTTGCTTCACCTGTACAGTCCATATAGTTGAAGATTTCAACTGCAGGAATAAAGCCAAGGCTGTTGGTTAGGATTTCTGTTTGACCCATTTGAGTCATAGCAGGACCACCCATTGCATTCTCGAACTCGATCTTTTCATCTGAGACTGTCTGTTCGATACGGTCTTTGAATACTTTAAGTCTGATGTACTTTTTCTTACCACCACGCTTACCAGGGTCAGCCATAGGGAAGGCTTCCATTGCCTTCTCTTCTTGTACGTTGAAGCTGTAGGTCAATACAACACTGTTCAGATCACCAGCCTGGTCACGGTAGGCACGATAGTTTTCTTTTGGAAAGTACAGTAATTGATAGTTGTCACCACTAGGACGGAAGTAGAACAACCCTTGTCCATCACACAGGAAGTAATCTACGATGCTGTCAAGCTTCATGTCGAGCATATTGTGCTCGCACACCTTATGTAGGAACTCTTTACGGTATCCGTAGCTATCTTGCTCAGCAAAGAATTCAACACCACGGCGCAAGATGAACATCCGCATCTGAGCTAGATGCGAACTAACAATCATCGTATCAACAGTTAAATCCCCACGACGCTCTTTAGCGGCCGTGAGGATCTGTTGAAAGCCACTATCTACTGAATTCATCTCATTATCTCTTTTCTTCTAGTCTATAAGACTTAGAAGCCGTCAATGATTTTTTGACCATAAGCTTCAAAGTCAGGCGTTTTGACCTTTTCAGGAGCTTTAGGTGAATTCCATTGGGGAGCCTTGCCAGCATACATATCGCCAAAGATGTTTGCACCCATCATTGTCGACATATCAAACATATTTTGTGCGCCTGCAGAGACTCGTTTGTCTAGTGCGGCAGGGTCGATATATGCGTTCTTTCCTGCACTATCGATTGCATTTTGTGCAATGTTTGCAGTACTTTCCTTATAGTATTGTTGATTCTGACGGTTTTGATCAACCTGACGATCTACTCGTGACGCATTAGCAGCAGGGCTGTCGTCTACGTCATAGAGCCCTGCCATCGTGGCGGCAGATACAGGAGTGTCTTTAGTCAGGTCGCCTGAACCTTGATAGTTTAAAACTCTGCTGCTTCCACCATAGGTGCGGGAATTATCAATTGCCTGTTGATTGATTGCAATATTTCCGTCGCCAGAAATTTGAGTTTGTTGAGTACCTCCTCCAATTGCTGTATCTGCTTGCTGAGGACCAGAGGCATTACTGTTATCACCAATTGCTGCAGAACCTTCTGTCTCCTGAGCTACAGGAGTAGGTGCAGGAGCAGGTGCAGGAGCAGGTGCTGCTTCCACTACAGGTTCGGAAACTTCTCCTTCCGCTTTCTTAGCTTTAATCGAATCTTTGTACTTACCCAGGAGTGCTTGCGCTTTTCCGCCAGATGCTCCAGGACCATCACCGAAGTCATGGTTTTCCGCATAATCCACGATTTCTTGTTTGCTAAATCCACCTTGCTCATTCATTCGCTTCATATCCTGAGCACTTAGGCGATTTGTACCTTTCTTTGCGCCAGCACCGCCGGCAGCAAGGTCAAAGTTTTCAATCTTTTTAACGGTGTATGGATTGTTGTCTTGTCCTGGATAGTCCTTATTAGGAGCTCCCATATCTGTAAGTTCACCACCGGAATAATATTGCTGTCCTTTTTGATATTGTCCATCTTTAGATTTAGCAGCAGCGTCCTTTACAGACTCACTAGCTTCTGCTGCAACAGGCGTATCAGCTTCTAGAGCTTCGCCAGCCATACGTTGCTCACGACGAGCATCTTTAAATTCTTGCTTCGTATTTTTACTCTTATATTTATCGCTCATATCGGCATAATTGTTGCCAACCAGATTCTTAGCCATTTTGACTACAATTCAAAACTGTCTTTATTGTAATCAATTTGCAAATTTCCTCGTCTTAAGAGTCCTCCGATAGTAAGGACCATTGAATCCACAGTATCATCGTGTTGACTATGTCCGAAGTTTAATAGCTCTTCTTCAAGTACTGTCCACTTACGCCACTTATTCCATACAACCCGTCTACCTTCGTACAGACCCAATACGCCTCTTAATCGAGCAAGTTTATCGCCTTTAAATCCCTTGACTGGGCTTACAGTAAGGTTATACAGAGCACGGTTCTCATGCATAATTCGTCTAAAGTCACCCTCAAAAGATGTTTGGTAAGCCACTGCTTCAGGCCAAACCATACACGGTGACATTGTTGGAAAGAACTGACCTTCGTCGTTTTCCATCAGAATATTCCAATCAGCCAACATTTCGCAGAGGGTGTCCATCTTTTTGATGTTGCCCATTGTGCGTTCTCGCCTTTGGTCTATCAGGTAAATCTTGCCGTCTTTAATTCCTCCGAGTGTGAATACTGTCCAGTCATTCTTCTGTGAAAGTCCAGCACTAAGGTCAATACCAACACCAAGGCAGTCGTATTCATCAGGCACTTCACCATGAACAATCAGCTCTGGTGAGATACCGACGTCTGTATTGCGGACAGCTGTGTTTAGATACTGGTACGCAAAGGCGACACGGTCTTCCTGCTTACGTTCGTTCAAGTATTTCATTGACCAGAACTCAGGCCAGTACGACGTTTGCCTACCGTCTGCATCAGTCTTTACCGCTTGCTGAACAATCTGTTTCCAATTGTTCTTAGGCACGAAAAGGGTTTGGTGGATATCGTCAAAGTGAAACCTCGTCCCAAGACAGATCGCCCTAGCGCCTTGGAACATGGTAGGAGCGATAACGTTAGACCACGTTGATTCCATCTCTCGCCTAATATCCGGATTGTTGATGGATGCAGCTGACTTGATAGGGTCATCAATAAGAACAAGTTGGGATCGCTTCGAGGTAATAGCACCTTTGAGACCACCACATGCAATAGTGAACGCTTCCTCACCAGCAGTGTCAATTCCTGCGAAGTCGTAGTCGATCGACCAGTATTCGTCGGAACGTTTGATCTTCGATAGTCGAACCATAGGAAAGACCTCACGATATTTTGGAGATGTGAGGATACCTTTGATAGTTGCTGATTTTGCACGACTAATGTCCACCATATAAGCGATGTACAGAATTCGCAGCATTTTCTTTGCAGCTGCATGTCGTCCAATCATCCAAGCAGCGAACAAACCAAGGACAGTGCTTTTCGCAGATCCCCGGGGTGCGAGGATCGATGTATTTGGTCCGCTGACGCCTATTAGACATTCGCTATCTTCTCCTGTGCATAATTGGTTGTGCCACTCCATCATGTGCTTTGCAGGTTTTTTACCCATAAAGCAACAAAAATCGTAGAAACTATCCCTTGCTCTTAGTACCTCTTCGGAAGGTGGTTTAGTTGTCACCTTCGTAGCGGTCATCAATGCCGCTCTCTTAAATGCTAACGAGGAACTTGCAATAGCCATATTGATACTTTTTTATTAGTGTAACTATTACAGTCTGCCCTCTGCGTAGCGTTGTGCAAAACGTTCTTCTGCTCTAGCTTTAGCACGCATAATCATCGCACGCCTTCTATCTTCCTCGTAAGCAATACCAATAGCTGCTGCTATGCGAGCTGCTTCTTGTGCTCGGCTCATCATAAAAAACTTCTCAACGCTGACTCCAGGAATAGATGGTAGTCGTGCCAGCATTGTGCCCTGTGAACGGAGTGTGCGTACATCCAATCCTGGAATTTCTCCTGGAAGTTCTGGCAGATCTAGATCAAGCATTGCTCAACTCGCTATACACTTTTGCCCATACTGCATTTATAGCATTTTCAATGGGCTCAGCAAACTGAGGATCATCTTTAAAGATTGCAGTAATTTCTCGCATCACTCGGTCTGCACCTGCAAGTACCAATCCCCGCTTATCCGTGGATCGATTCATTCGTTCAGATGTTTCAATATGCGATCTAAGCTCTTTCTCCAATGCAGCCAATCGTGCGGCTCCATTATCGCCCTTGATTTCACCTGAGGTAATCGCCATTCTAAGCTCTTGTATATCGGCGTGAAGAGCAGCAATCTCGCTATTAAGTATTTCACGGCGGTTTAATTTTTTGTACTTCATTTTCACCCACCTATTTAGGTCAGTGAATGTGCCTGGATATCCGACAATTCCTGCATATACCCAAATCTCAATAATTGAGGGAGTTACCTCAGCAAATTCTCTGAAGTCTTCTGAGTCAGAGGCAGGGATGGTATCCAACCACTGCTCCACGTAGTTCAGATATACTTTGCCGCTTTTGTCTGACTTGACTGTCATCAGAATGCCCTCGCAGTGCTACGGGCGTATTGATGCATATTGGCTCGATCTTTAGCCTTCAAACGTGTCTCATTATCTTGTGTCTTCCGTGTTTCATCACCAGTTGCGCGGGTGTTATCAATTGTGCCCTGTGTATTAACCTTGGCAACATCAACAGTTTTATCTGCTCCATACTTGGATGCATCAGCTGCTGCTGTAGCCTTAAACTTATCACCTTCTAATTGAGTTTGAGCTACGTCTGTAGTTGCTTTAGCTTGTGTAGATGCAACAGTTGTACTTGCACCTGCTTGTGTTTTAGCTACATCTTTACTGGCACCTGCTTGTGTTTCTGCAACTGTTGTACTAGCACCGGCTTGTGTCTTGGCCACATCTTTTGACGCACCTGCTTGTGTTTTTGCAACATCTCGACGAGCATCATAATCACCTGTTGCAATTTTTTCTCTTGTCTTATTGTTCTGGGCGTCTATCAAACGTTGCTGTTCTCCTTGCGTTATTTTACCCAGCCTATCTTGTTGACCTTGTGCCGCTATTCCAAGCCTACTTTGCTCTCCCGATGCACTGACCATTCCTAAATCACGGTCGTGCTGAGCATTAGCAAATTCATTCTGGAAGCCGAACTGAGCCTCCATCTGCTGCATACCATAGTTGAATTCATCCTTCATCAAAGCAGCTTGATTGCGCTGCTCAAGATCTGCCTGAGCTTTCATGTTTGTCTGAGCGAGACCAGCATTAAATGATCCAAGCTGCTGAGCCAACTGAGAGTCCAGTGCGGACTGAACCATATTGCCTTGAAACGCACTCTTCATTAGTGCTTGGTCACTTCCAGCTTTTGGCTTCGAACCATAAAAGTCTTCCATTACGGACTTAAAGTTGAACAAGCCAAGATCAGCCTTGTAGTCTTCTCTTTGTGTCTCGTCGTCTTTCTTTGCCATTACTTAGATAATGCGCTAATAATCCTATTCTACATTTTACCTACAATATAGTTAATGCATCTTTCGTGGTATGTTTAATAGTATCGGCAGGTCAAGTAACTTCGCGCAAGCTGGTAAGTCCGCCGCAGACGATATGGTACGTAGCTTTGCTGCTGCTCGACGTAATTCACCTGACTACGGGAAGCTGGCAGAAACTGCTGCAACTATTCGTTCTAATGAGAAACAAGCTGCTATGAAGGCACAGGCAGCTGTTACTAAGACAGGTATTCAAGCTGCTGGAAATGTTAAGTCCAACAAAGTAAAAACCAAAGCTGAGGGTGAACTTAAACAAGCTAAGCGCAAAGCAGGTGCATTAGCTACTGCCGGGAAAATGTTTGGTACGGCTGGTTCATTTGCTGGTGAAAAGCGTACAAAACGTGAGGTTGGATCTGAAGATAGTTGGTACGACGAGCGGATCAAAACACAAAAAGAAAAAGCTGCCGATCTTAGAAAACAAGCTGAAGAATATGGAACTACTACTGAAACTACTGACACCACTACTTCTACTGGGAACACAGGAGGTGGCAAGCCTGGGAAAGTAAGCAGTACCGCTGGGACAAGCGGTGGTGGTCAAGAAACAGCTATGCAATATATGAGTACGCTTACTGAGCAGGGATATACTCCTGTCCAGGCAGCAGGGATTGTTGGTAATGCTCAATATGAAAGTGCTAACTTCACGGCACACGAAGAGTTAGAACCTAATGCATATGGCACAAGAGGAGCAGGCGTGTTTCAGTGGACTAATGCTGGTGGCTCTAATCGTCGTGACAATTTTGAAAACTGGTCAGCTTCACAAGGTTTAGACCCTAAATCATTTGAAGCCAACTCTGGCTTCATGCTTCACGAAATGCAGGGCAACGCAGGTAACCACTGGACTGGTGGTATGAACGATGAAGGCTACCGCCAGATCGGTGATTTGAATACTGCTGTCACTTCATTCCAAAACAACTACCTGCGTCCTAATAAGGACGTGGCAAATACTCAGCAACGTTTGACGTATGCTCAGCAAGCCCTAAAGAATTGGCAGAATAGCAATAGCTAATCAGAGAGCAAAGGCTGAACCAAGTGATGCCAGTCCTGCAGCCAAGTTCTGCATCATTGCCTGGCGATCCTTACGGTCAAGGCGTTCCATACGCTCGTTATATTCCTGATCAGCCCTGCGGTCACGCATCTTTTGATATTCCAACTGACTAGCTTGGCTGTCTCTACTAGCAGCTAACTCTTGCAATCGCAGTCCATGTGCATCTTTTCCTTGTTGAAGCAATAGCTGAGTCTGCTGCTCTGCTTTTGTAAGACCTGCCTGTATTCCTGCTAGTTGAGGCGCTTGTGTTTGAGTTAATATCGTTAGTTGATCAGTCATACCTTGAGTACGATCGTTGTCTGCCTTAGTTTCTTTATAGTTTGCAAATGCACCTCGAACTTGCTCTGAACTAAGATTTCCTTCAGGCAGCTTAAGCTGTGTTCTACTTTTACCTGTACCTCTTAGTACCTTCAAAGCTTCTTGATGATCATCGTATGATTTGACATCATCTGCTACTTTGCCAGCATCTACGCCAACCATACTTCCACCAACGCTTTCCCAAAATCCAGGTACATACTCTCCTTTCCGCCCCTCGGTGATGGATCCTTCAATCCTATCTTTCATCCAACCTTGCAAGAAGTCGACTGGCATTGGTCTAATCGTTAAATCCTTTTTCTATTTTACACAGACACTAAAGCTTGTTTTGCTTCAAGACGAGTGACACGTGCCTGAAGCTCTTGGTTAGCTCGCACAAGGATTGAAATCAACTCAATAGGGTCAATGCACAACTTGTTTGTAGTGCCATCTACATAGGTAGCATCAGGCATAACCTTTTGATATTCCTGTGCAATAAAGCCGTAATGCATACGCTCAGGTCTTGAGCTGTACTCTTCTTTGTAGAAGTAGGTTACAGGACGCAGTTCACGCAGGATGTCGCAGGCATAATCCAGCTCATCAATCGTATGCTTTGTTTCTTCATCTGAAAGCAAACCAATTCCAGCAGCAGCAATACCACCAATTGCACTCATCATCCCAGCTTTCTTAGTTGCACCTGCTTGAGCTTCCATAGCTTCAGCTTGTGCTTCAGCAGCCTCTACCTGTCCCGCTGCACTGATACCAGCTTGCGTCATTGTTGCTTCTGCATTCATTGCTGCTACACGCTCTTGTGCACGATTTTTTGCTGCAGTTCCAGCAATTTTGTCATAGTCAGGAGCACTGTCTCTTAGCGCTCCATAGATAGAACCAACACTTACTGCATCAGCAGCGGATCCAGCATTAGTTGTTACGCCAGCAGATTTTAGACCTTGTGGTGTAAAGTCCGGAATATTTCTTCCACTAGATGCTGCAAATCTCATAGCTTTACTAATTAATCTTTTTCTATTTTACTATTTGAATTTACCAGGTAAAATCAGTAGGTAAATCACTAAATCCATAACCTGCAACTGTCTGAGTACTGTTATACCCTAAGCCTGAACCTGAAGAATCCCATTTCATTGTCGGTGTACCTCCACCACCAAACAGTCCTGCACCACCGGCGGCGGTAATACCAGCTGCGCCAATCTTACCAATCATTCCCATCGTTGCTGCTTGGCTTTGTGCACTAGCCATTGCCTGTTGTGCTGCTCCTGTAATTTCTGCCCCTTTTACATTCCCAGCTGCTGAAATGCCAGCTGCTGCTGTTTTACCCATAAGGTCTGTAGCAGCTTGACCTTCTTTGCTCCTTAATGTACTGGCTTCAGAAGCAATCTCTCCATAATCAGGTTTGTCTCCTAGGAAACCTTCAATACGAGTACCGGCAAATCTCATTGTTTCTTACCCTTACTAATTGATTGTATCAATTTGGTTCTCAAGGGCATTGCGACGACGGCGCTCTTGCTCAACTGCATTGCCGATACCCATTGCGCCTAAGGCTGAACCAAGTCCAACAGCAAGTCCACGACGAGGACCACCTCGTGCTCCATATGCCGTGCCAAGAATCGCTGCAGCTGTTGGCATCACTGCTGTAGCTATAGGAAGGCTTTTACCTAAGAATTGAATCTCAGGACCGTGAATACCTTCTGAGGTTGCCTTAATAACCCCTGTTGGAAGCACAACCTGTCCATCATCAAATGGATTGGCGTCACCCTCATTATCAAACTTAAATGCCTTATATCGCATATATTCGTCTTTAGATACATCAGGACGTACTTGCTTGAACTCATCCCAAGGCAGTAGACCACCAGTCCTACCTAGCAGGTACTTAGCGGCTACTTCAGCGACAGCATTATCAGTCTTACTTGGATCCTCATCACTTGGAATTACTGCTTTATATCCTTCAGCACCACCGAAAGGGTTTAGCAACCCAACGCCTGCGTTCACTGCCAGACCGGAAGGGATAGCAAGCGCTTCAACCATTCCAGGTGCATACTTACGCTTCCTGTAAACCTTTGACTTGACTGGCTTACCGTTACGACGCTCACCTACATCTTCATAACTTGTAGTTACACCTGCAAGTGGTTTATCCGTTGGACCAAGTAATCCTGCGTTCTTAGCAGCTTGTACGGAAGTAATAGGTGTACCACTAGCATCTATTTGTATATCTGCTGCATACAAGTCTGGAGCAACCTTTCCGAGGAGTGCTTCCTGTGTGACGTTGGCTGCAGCTTGTGGAGCGTTAAGCAACCACCAGATGCTACGTCCTCGATCTTGTACTACATCAGATGCAAGTGTTCCCAGTACTTGTCCTTCACGTGTTGCACGATCAGGTGACAAACCAATGCCCATTTCATTACGAGCTTGAACTTGTGCTGGGTTTGCCATACCCATTAGTTCACGAGCCATTGTGATGGTTCTATTTGAACCCATCATCTGGTCGATTTTACTAGCGTCGGTCTCTCTACCTTCAGCAGCGTACCCACGCTTCAAGGCTTCACGGAAGTCTTCCTTTCCTAATCCAAATGCTTCTGAGGCACCGGTGCGTACACGACTTAGATAGTCCTGTGCGTTTTGTAGGTTATTAAGCCCAATCATCACGCCAACCCATTTTCAGCAAGGAATTGATCATAGAGCTGCCGTTTATATGCTTCATCTGAAGCTGCCATTTGTTGTTCAGCAGGGGTCATTCCACCATGCTTGGCACGAATAAGTGATTCAGCAGCACCATATCCGACCTGATCACCAACCATACCGCCGATCAGTTCAGTACCCAGAATTCCAAGACCTGACTTCGGTCCTAATGCACCACGTAATCCAAGACCACCTGCAACACCACCAACTGCAGAACCTGCACCAGCCAGTGCTTTATCAACAATATCTCCTTCTGTTGTAGCTGCAGCAAAACCACCAAACAACAAGTCAGGAGCAACTGTCATTGCAATATCTTGTTTTGTCATTGGCACGCCAAGGTTTTTCTTGAAGCCTTCTACTGATAAACCTCGTCCCAATTTGTTGACCTTATCTCCAGCAAATCGTGCAACGCCCTTGGGCAACCCAGCTTTCGACAAAGCTTTGTAAGTACCCATTCCAGCCTTAGCGGCTTTCCCAACCATTGCGCCACCTTTTAGGGCTGCAAGAGCTGCTTTTAGTTTTACTCCCAATGCAGGGATTGCAAGTGCTGCAGGTAATGCCATCTTCTTATTAATTACTGTGGCGGTATTCCCATTTTAGCTTGGTTCCATTGCATACCTTGATTGGTCATTCCAAACTGCTGCATCCAGTTCTGAACACGAACTTGCTCATTTGGATTGTTCATCAACTCAAGTGCACGAGCGCCCATTTCACCTGCCATACGGCTGTTTCCTTTTGATAGCTCTGTGCCTCCTCTAGGTTGACTTGCACCCTCAATGGTTGCAAAGGTTTCAGGCGTTTCTACAGAAGCGTCCTGATTAGCTCGTCCTTGTTGAATTGATTCCTTTGAGAATTCCATCAGCCTGCCTCCTGCTGCTCGTTGCCTGTAAGCGCATCAAGCCCCAGCACTGAAGCTAAGACTGCTCCGCTGACTACACCAGCGTCCCTCATTGCAATATTACGGTATGCACGATTCCGGAAGCTTTCTCTGTTCTTCTTACGTCTACCTGCAATAGAGGCTGGACCTTCAGGTGAACTCATGTAGTTACGAGTACTTGGCTCAGGTCCTTGATTAGGGCCATCCAGACTGAACAGCTCACGTCGCATATCTTCTGGCATTGGACCGCTAGATACAGCCGTACGAGTAGGAGGCTTCATTCCGCCACTTCCTGCATCAGACATAGGAGCAGGTTGGTTGCCAGTAGGAACTCCAGGATCAGGTGCAATAGATTGTGCTACAGGAGCTTGTTGAGTTGGTTGTGGATTAGTACCAGTTTCAATTCGTGTTTTCGCCTCAGCAAAGAATTGATCATCCATATTGTTACGGAAGGGTGTTTGACCCATTACCGCTGCTTCCCGCTTAGCTCTATCTGTTAAGTAGCGTTGTTCAACTCCAGCAGCTGTTGCAGCCTGGCTAGCGCCGTATTGGCTTGCAAGAGCAGCTTCACCTCGTCCACGGTCTTTACCCCTAATAAAGGCAGCCCTAGGAGCTCCTTCGTTTGCCAGGGCACCGATCAGAGGACGTTGTGCATCTTCCCTTGCCATACGTGCACCTTCAATCATCTGTTTTGCGTCTGGCATCAGGTTGCCGTTCTCATCAAGCAACTTGCCACTGTCACGGAGCGAACTAACCAATGCTTCTTCGCTAATACCAGCCAGTCCAGCTCTGGCACTCTTAGCTTGCTTACCACGACCTACTTTTTCGTTCACAATTTTCTGGAGAGCAGAACCGCCGTCTGGGCGCATCTCTCCAACGTTCATCTTCAGATCATCACGCTCATTTACTGTTCGATTTTGACGTGCAGCAAAAGCTTGCTTATCTGCTTGGTTGATATCGACTTTGGAAGCCGCTTCACCTTGATATAAGGCGTTTGCGAGGCGTGAACTCTCCGAATCACTGTATCCGAGCTTGTAAAGCACATCTTCAACAGTCGGGTTTTCTACTCCAACGGTTTTACGTGTTTCGGGGTCAAAACGGAAGAAAGTATCGCCTTGATCTTGACCACGAGCAATAATTGAGCCCATTGCTTCGTCAAAGTTAGCCAGCGTCCTTGGATTACCAATATTTTCGTATCCGTAGCCTTTCAAACCGCGAATACGGTCACCAAGGAGGGCCATTTCATCATTGATACCTACTTGAGGGAATCCGAAGGTAGTTCCGCCTTCACGTCCATAAGCAGGGAGGTTACGACTAATGAAATCCTGACCAGGAGTGGGTTTTGGAGCATTTAGTACCTGATCGCTTGAATCGACGTTGACTTCGCCAAGCTGAACCAGACTTGAGTCTTCATATCCGTAATACTCACGCACTTTCCCGTCTTTATCGGTCAATGGAATAGCACCACCGAACTCAGAGGGGTTTACAGCTTGTACAACTTGGAAATTACCGACAGCATCGTGACTGGCGAAAGGCATTGCTCCACCAAGGCTTCGGATCTCGTTAATGCGTCCAATATCAGCATCTGCAAGCTGTCTGGGCAATCCGCCGAACTTATTGCGAATTTCAGAAGCTTCACGAGCAGCTTTTGCATCATTAATCAACGCAGCGGCTTCAGGACCACCACGTTTGCCGCGTGCACGGCGTCCTTCCATTTCTTGGGTCAATGCTGAAGCCAATTCGACGTCACGATCGAACCGCTTACCTCCTTGGAGACCTTCTTCTGGACGAGCTTCCCGAACACGACGTGAAATACGCTGATTAATTTCTTGATCGGTCAAATCTCCACGACGAACCCTGCGATCCTCAGCAGCCGTACGTTCTGCCTGACGACGATCAGATTCTTTCCCAATAGTTCCCTTTAAACGACCTTCAAGCTTATTATCCAGCGCTGTCATAGCAGCAGTGTCTGCTCCAAAGCCTTCATAGCCAGGACCAAAACGATCTTTACCTTCACGCAGACGATTTAGTGCATCTGAAACGCCTGATGTGGAAGATGAAGGCTCACGACCACGTCCTTCTGCCTGTTCTTCAAATTCACTGTCTGTATAGAACTCATCAGGCAGCATATCGTTTCGAATCTTCTCTTCACGGGTATAACTTTGCTCATCATCTTGTGGACGACGACCTCCACCCATATATTCCGGATCTTCTCCGAATGCAAAAGCTACATCGTCTATTTTGCTTTGATAATTCCCCTTAGCTTCGAATTCTCGCTCATCTCTACGCAGAAACTCTTCTGCTGCACCACGATTTGTCTCTCGTGAACCCTTTTCATCAAAACGACGACGTTGTTCACGACGACGAGTTTGCATTTTAGTTGCAATCGTCTCGTCATCGCTTAATCCAAGCATTCTCCCGGCAGCAAGCACTTCTGCACCGTTAATAAGTTCTTGATTTCTCTCTAAAGTCACGATGTCGCTATCTGAAACCTACATCTATTGTAGATACTTTGGTATTACTTATTATCTTCTTCGTCGTCAGGTTTTTTTGTAGATTCAATGATACCTGTCACCCATGAGTCCCGCATCTTCTGGGCACCTTCGCCACCACGCATAATTGTGTTCCGATCTTTCAAGGTGATCTCCTTGAAATCATTTTCACCTTCTTCACCAGCCTTTGGATTGACGTGATAATACTGATTTTTGTGCATAACTATGCCTTGCTGCCCTTCAACTGCCCGAAGTGCCTCCATACTGTTGAGGTCATCGTCCAAGAATGCAGCACGACGCTCTAGATCCGGCTTAAAGTTCTGTTCGAGCTCTGATTTTTCCCGTTCAGCGGCCATTTCGGCGGCCCGTACCTTGCGCTCGTACTTGTTTTCCCAGTTTTGAAGCTGTCTTCCGCCCCTAGGCTTTGGAGGAATCTTGTTAATTTCCGGTTCTTGGGCAGCTTCGTTGGGTTCAGTGACCTTAAGGCTGCCAGGACTTACGATTGGCGTGGAACCAGCAGTCCGTTTCCATTCAATTTCCCCAGATGCGGGCATTTGAACAAATTCTTTACCGTATTCCACGCCAGATCCGGCGTCAAAGACGTTACTAGTTAGATTCAAAGGAATATCACTATACATATCCTCCGGCAATTCCCGAGAAATTTTGATATCAGAGTCTTTTTGGAAATATGGATTAGCAGATGTAGCAGGCAGCTGGGTAGAAGAGAATGGGTTCTCAAGTCCATAGCCTTTACCCTTCAAATTCCCAGACGCAAAATATTCATTGACATTTTCCATCGTCAGTGGAGGAGGGCTAGTGCGTGTACCAGTAGAACCGTTACCGTCAGGGGCAGGGGCAGAACGTCCGCTTCCATCACCATCTTGTTGAGTTGGAAAATATATCGACTCTGTGTCTTTGTAGTTAGCGGGCAGTCCTGGGACTTCGCCCCTTGCTCTACGCGCATCTACAAAAGCCTTCGCTT
>Ga0181404_1000272_pt1 | contig 15711 bp, 7 predicted proteins | sample 27SPOviralmetaG_FD_130133 | JGI IMG/M metagenome (GOLD analysis project Ga0181404, IMG submission 130133) | Marine viral communities from the oligotrophic San Pedro Time Series (SPOT) site, San Pedro Channel, CA, USA - 27 SPOT_SRF_2011-10-25 | ecosystem: Environmental > Aquatic > Marine > Strait... | reverse complement strand
GCGTCCGCACGTTTGATCTCACGGTTAGCAGAACTTTTAGCTGAAGATCGTAGGGGTAAGTACTCACCACCTTTAAACCGGAAATCTGTTCTTACATTTATAGGAATAGGTGTGAATCCTGTAATGGTACGAGCTAATTCTTCATTGGCTGTAAAGTCTTGACCTCTTGTTCCTACTTCTCCTGTGAGACCACGAAGCAATCTACCTTTTTGAAATTTTCCAGACCTTTCTTCAACAAACATTCGACCATATCCAGGGATGTATGTACCCATAATGTGGGTAATACTTTTGGACATCTTATCGCCAAAGCTATCTCCAGACCCGTATACTTTAGAACCCGTTTGTGTTTCTCCATCTCGACCAATCCATGCTTGTGGAAGAACATCCCGAACTCTCTCAAAGAAAAGAGATTCAGAAAGAAACGGATCGGCGTAGCCTTGAACCAAGCCCCAAGATGAAGTTAGGATCTGATCTGCTTCACTCTTACCTAGCTCACCTCTTTCGTTATAGACCTCAAGAGCTTTACGAACAGGATCTGTAACAAAGGCATGAGGGAATACATAACTCTGATCAAATAGTTCCATCTTTCCACGACCATCGTTACTAATCACACCTAACGCATGTCCTCCATAAAAGTCTGCGGCTAATGTTTTAGCGGCTTCAAGTTCCTGTTCCGTGGTTCCAGTTGCAAGCATTGAGGATTTGGTTATAGCAGCAGGCATAACGGTAGACATTGTCAGGTAAGACATCAAACGTTGTGACCCGATCCCACGAATCTGACGCTCTAATATCCGTGCATTGTCTGGGCCCAAGGCTTTGATCAATTGATCATCTGCTTTGAATGAAAGCTCTCGCACCCCACGGGACAAGGTATTAGCTGCGTTACGAATGTTTTCTGAGGCAAACGATGTAAAGTTACCGAAGACAGGGATTGCATCAAGGCGACGTATTGCTTTACCAACACGGCTATACACAGGCATCGTATCTTTTACTGTATCTCCCGCCATGGTGAGTAAGAAATTTGCAGGAGAGGCATCTAAAGACAGTGATCCATTTCGTTTTGCAACCCCTTGATCAACTAAAGATTTTTTAATAACTTCAAACACCCCTGGATCTTTGACATTGTTTATATCTATACCCGCTTTTGATAAAGCATTTGCTACTTTACCTTGCTCTGCAAACACCGCCATCAACTTAAAGTATGAGTCTGAATCTGAATACAAATTCTCAAGTTGTTTCATAAAAGGGATGAGTTTGTACGAGGCATCATCTGCAAAAGATTGTAACTTTCCGGCAACTTTAAAATCTTTAGCCATGTCACGAAAATCTCTCAAGGCACTTGTCACAAGGCTAGTGTCCATAACGCCCAACGCACCAAGTTCACGGCTTAGTTTCTTTAAACCCACATCATCTAACGTATCAGCATTTGCAGCAATCAAACGAAACGTGTCAACAAAATCAGAGTTGCGACTAAGATTTCCATTCTGTGCGAGGGCGATACCGTTACCTGTAATGTTTCTGATTTGAGATATTAGATTAGGAACAATGGTCATACGTTGAGCTTGACCTTTAAGAAGCGCACCTACTGCCACTGCTTGTCCCAACTCATCCAGTCCTAGTCGAGCAGGAGTAGTCAGGGCTTGTTTAACTTCTGGTGTAACAAACATGCCAGTAAGATCTGCATAAGGACCAAAGAAAATTGTAGGTTGATCCGTTGCTTCAAGTTGCTCGTATCCAAGACTTCGTAAATAGTCTTCATCTCGTACTATTTGATCCCCTGAAATAGCATCTGGTCTATCATAAGCACTTCGAATAACTAAGGGTCGTTCACCTTTAGCAATGTTGCCAAGAGCATTTTCAATGTTTTGTCCGAAAGTATTTGCTACACCACGATAAAAATTTAAACCCGCTAATGTTGTGGACATATCTGAAATAGTTTTAAAGTATGCTTTTGCAGGATCAACAACCTCGCCCATAAGTTCTCTAGTTGAAGGAAGTTGAGTTAGTTCCTCAACACGTTTGATAAACATATTATCTGTTATACTTACAGCACGACCAGGTAAAACAACTTGTGATCCTTCAGCAGCTAAAGCTTTTTGTTTTTCACGCAAAGCTTGTTGCGGAGTAAGCTTTCCATCGGAAACATCAAGATCTAAATACCGTAATAGTTTTCTTTCTGCAAACTCATCTAAATCAGCGTCAGATACAAAGTCTGGTAGATCTTTTCCACCAAACAAATCTGCATATTCTTCGTTACCTGGCTTTTTAAAACGAACATAATTTTTCATTTCTTTCAAAGCAGCGTTGTATTCTGGAGTACCAATAACCAAATCTTTATAATAATTTTCTGCATTGTCATACATGTCATAACGGCGACGGATGTAACCACCCATAGAATTTTTATGAGCCTGTATTTCTTCGACAGCACCTTTTAACATTGCAGGATTGCCAGTTCCACTAGCCAAACGCTCTTCTAATTCCAAAAGAATTTTATCTTGATACTCAAGGTCAAGTTTCAACATTCTATCCGCTGCTTTTTTAGCTTGGTCGTTTAACCCATCAAGAGCAGTATCATCACCAGTAGTCAGGAACTTATATAGTTGTTGCTTGATTCGCTCACGGGTTTTTTTTGTTTTCTTTGGAAGTTTTACCACCGACATAAACTGACCAGTGGCTTTCTCAAAGTCTTTGTAAAGGTTTAAAGCTTCTCTTTGCGCGGTATCCCCCACTGCTTTAACATCAAGAACTTCTTCAATCATCTCGCCGTTTGACATACCACCAGGTTTAAACCATGCATCAAATGTTTCTTTTGATGTCTTGGCACCAGGAATACGACTGATCAATTCACCGCCTGTGTTAAACACAGTCGCAGATGCACGAGCCAAGGAAGAAGTCACAGGAGAAACACCCGGTAAAGTTCCCGCCGCTCGTGCCGCTGCACCAACAACAGGTAATCCAACATCAAAGGTAAGACTTGCCAGTCCCCCCTCTACGCCTCTACGCAAACTATTTCTTAGACGAGCAAGTCCTAGATCGGCACCAGATAGATTCTCTGTGCGTTCAGTCTCAAGGGCCGCGTCAAAAGGATCGGGTAGTATATCAAACGAATCAGAGATTGTAGCCCTTCCGTCAGGACTGAACACCGCCTCAAAGCCACCAGTTGCAAGAGCCGTGGTTCCTATCAAACGGGTACGGCTTTTCAACATGGATTTGCCAACCTTAGATCCACCAAACTTCTCTGCGGACCTAAAGAATTTACTCTTTGCAGGAGCAGTTACGATCTTTGAACCTTGTGCTACTTTGTTTGCTCGACCAAGCCACCCTATTATTGGAATGAAACCAAGACCAAACCCCACTAGCTCTTCGGTGACATTACCCGCAGTTGTTGTAGGGTTAAGGTTGTATTCTTTTTTAAAGTTCTCAAAAGCTTCAGTGACAGGGCGAGAGTAGTTTGTACCAAAGGCAGAATCAAATCCAGCGGTTCCAAACTCTGTAATACCTTGTGCCAAAGTTACAGGAGCAGCGGTTATGCCTCGACCTACATCTGTGAACTGTGATTCTTGATACGGTTGTATTTTTTGTTTTGCTTGAGATTTAAGACTATCTGCAAGCTCTACATCACCCGCATCAAATGCATCAATAGCTTGAGTTTTTAAAGTCTCAAACTCTTCTTTGTTTTTAAACTCTTCTTTTAAACGCTCCGCACGTTCCACATCCCCTGCTTCATATGCTTCGATGGCGCGATTACGAAGTTCGTTAAGCGTGACCATGTGTCGTGACCCTTATTGGTTGAACCAGTCTGATCCTTTTCCACCACCCTGTTTTACTCCAAACCGTGGAATACCTAAAGCTCTGTAAAAAGCTTCTGCGTTTGCTTCTCCGGCTCTTGTTATAAAGGCCTCGCCTTTTTCATCCTCGTTTAGGGTATCATCGGTTAAAACATCAGCGTATATTTCCGAGAAAAATTTGCCATTTTTAGTATCTAAATACCCAGTTGGATCGTCATACGTGGCTTTTATTTCAAGTTTTGCTTCGTACTTTTCAAGCTCTCGTTTATCTTGTCTTGTCTCTTTATTTAACTGTAGTTGTAAAGCATCGTCTCTTGATTCTTTATCTGTTGCAGCTTGCAACGCCAACATCTTGATTTGGTCGGTACGTTTCTGACGAGTTGCTGCATCACCGCGAAGTGTTTCAATCATGGTCATAGCCGCTTGTCCGGCATCCCCAGTAGCGGCGTAGGTTGCACCATACATTGCCAATGCAAACCCTGTGTTCTTTTTCTTTTCTTCTTCATCATCACCTAAGATTTCAGAGAACCTAGATACATACTTGTCAAAGACATCGTCAAACGCATCACCTGTTTTGACCTCTTTAAAATCGTTTATAGCGGGGACTAATATTTCATCAGCATTGGTCTGAACTTCCCGTTTGTCCTTGCCGCCCTGAACTTCTATGAACTGATCCAATGTTGGAAACTTTGGTTTATCTGGAGCACTTGTACCTTCCAAGTCTAATGCGTCTGGTCTATTTGTTAATTTAGGAGAATTTGCTTTTGCTTCTGATTCAGTACTAAAACTCTCAATAAACTTTTCTACTGGAGGTCTTATCAACACTTGATCCACCAATTTGGATAGATTTCCTTCATTTGTATCTTCTGGGCCTCTTTCTTCTAATATTTTATTATAGTCTTCACGTTCTTTTCGGAGACGTTCTTCTAGTTCAGTCTCTGTTGACGTATTAATATTTTCGCTTTCCGTAATAGCTTGCCCTGCTGCTAAAGCTGCATTGGGATCAATCTCATAAGTTTCCGAAGACCCAGGAAGGTTGACGCCAGGAAGATCAGACCGACGCTCTGCTAACAATTCAGCTAACTGTTGAGAGGATCTTGTATCCGAACCACGAACAGGTAACGCAGATGATGTTGTAGTCTTTTTAGTTTTTTCAACAGCATCTTTTCTGCTGCCACTGGTAGAATCTAATGATGTAACTATTGGAATGTTGCTTATGTCCACCCGACTGTCTAACGACTCAACATCTATAACAGTTGACTCCGATGATCGAGCTGCGTCAGGGTACATCTTTTCAAAACGCTCAAAGTCTCGCTCAGTCATTAACACTGGATTAGTCGTAACACCTGGAATGTTTACATATAGATATGAAGGAGGTTCTGATGATATCGTTTCAAACGCTGTGTCTGAACCAGTAACTTGAGGGTCTTCACCATATATCTGTTCTCTAGGAACAGACGTGTCACTCTCCAAAAACCCGCCTGCTTTTTGAGCTAAGTATCGTGCCGCACTTCCCTCTTTACCAAACAAAGATGAATATGCTGAAGAATCAATTATTTCTGATAGTGGTACGTCCTTAAATCTTCCAGTTAAAGAACCAACCTCTCCTGGGTCTGGTGCGCCCAAGAGACTAGATAACTGACTTCCCTCTTGCACCCCGTCTCGAACCAAACCTCGGTAGTACTTTTCTGGATCTGCTTGCGACATAACCCCCCTTGGACCTACAGTAGTAACTGTCATGGGTGAGTCGATACCAGGCGGGTCGTTGTATGTATAGCCACTTTGCCTTTGTCCACTATATCTAGCAGGGTATAATAATGTATCGAGTGTTTTTCTTGCGCCGCTTGGATTACCGCTGACTGGTCCTTGAGCTAGAAACCTAAGAATATCTTCTCTAGTTATTTGACCACCGTTTTCGTATCCAACAGCTTGCATCATCGGTTCAGACGATGCCATGATACCGCCTTTTCTACGAAGCTCGTCTCTTGCACCACGGTTAAATAGTTTACGGTTTGTTACGCTCATGAGAATACTCCCGAGTTCTGAAGTCCGCTATAAGCTAATGCCGCTCCCGTAGCTTGTTGGAATGGAGACGGCCCAGGAGACATAGTTGTCTGCGCAGTGCCAATCGGAGCACCTTGCAACACATCTGAAAAGAAACCAACTTGTTGATAAGGCAACATCGCATTTGCTCTGGTTGCATCCATTTGAGATTGCTGTTGACCTTGCTGCTGTGCGCCAAGTTGTGAGAGTAAGTTAACATCTGACTGATTCATTTGCTGTGCCATGCCGCCCATCTGAGCAGACTGCATACCAAGCGAACCAAGTCCCTGACCCATTCCTGAAATCTGTTGCTGTGCGCCAAGTCCGGTAGTGATTCCACGAAGACCAAGATCTGCTGCCTGACCTGAGAGTTGACCCGCACCTTGCGCTCCCTGCATTGCCATCCCTGCACCTTGCATCCCCTGACCAGTTCCAGATAGAGCTAGTTGACCCGCACCTTGCGCTCCCTGCATTGCTTGACCAGTTCCAGACAATCCAATCTCTCCTGCACCCCTTGCAGCTTGTAAACCTAATTGCCCGATGTCTGTTCCAAGTCCCCCGGTCTGAGTTCCGAGTTGCCCAAACAACTGACCAACGCCCATTTGACGTTGTTGTTGTTGCTCAAACGCTTGCGCCGCTTGTTGCTGTGCTGTTTGATATGCTTGGCTGCGAAGTTGTGAGGATATACGTGCCTTTTCTCGTGCATATCTATCATCAATTTTACCTAACGCAGCATCTACCGTGTCAAACCTTCTGTCTCCGCTAAAGGCACCTTGCTGCAAAGCTCTTGATTCCAAGTTTCTTTCCATGGCGAGAGCTTCATCACTTCTTGCTCGATCAAGATCAGCAAGGGTTGCATCAAGAACTTGCTGTGTAAAAGGATCGTAAAATCCTTTTGCAGACATTGGGTCGTAGCCTTTTGCAGCACCACCAAGAAACTCACGACCTTGTCGTATAGATGCCAACCCCTCTTCTTGAAAGGGTCTTGCCATGGCAGTGACATCACGGAGTTCCCGAGCCGCTCTTTGTGCAACAGACTCTCCTCGTAATCCGGCTGCTTCACCTCGTAATCCGGCTGCTTCACCCCGATCCCCTGCGGCCTGTACATCTCTAGCGGCTTGTCTAAGTTCACTTTGCCCTGTGTCAACTTCCCCTGAGATCTGACCCGCTAAAGCTTTAGACGCATCAATTGCACCCTCTACAGTTTGAATACCTTTACCAAGGGCTTTATCTCCACGTTCTAGATATGGCTTGTATGCACCGATGCCCTCTTGAGCCAGATCAAATGCTTGTTGTTGCATGGGACTAAACCCTGCAACTTCATACTCTGGCATTTCCCCTGTAAATAATTCTTGCGCTGTTGGTAAAAGACCTTCAATATAGTCTGGGTTTTCAACCATCTCCCCTGTGTCGGGGTCTTCTATAAACTTATCTCCAAAGCCATAAAGAAATGGTTTTGCTTCTTCGGGTAACTCCCGAATAACTCGTTGGATTTGTTCTCCGCCGCTACTTCCTTTTCCCATTTCTTATGCCCTTTGCATTTTTAAATACATTTCAGCTGCTGCTTTAGCACGGTTGCCATTCTTAGCATTGCCAATAATCTCAGAAGCACGTTCATAATCTCCATTAGGGTCCATTGCTGCAAGATCTTTATGCGATAGTACCACCTCTTGTGTGGAAAGTGCAGCCTCTTGTACAGGTTGTCCATCTTGATAGATCATTGCAGGAATTGAATCACTTGTCGGAGTCCCTGGACCTTCTATGCGACCCCCTTCGACGGCACCAAAAACCCTACTTGCCGGAACGTATCTACCACCGGGACCGTAGTATCCTCCACCCATATATGGTTTACGTTCTGGATTCTTAGGCTTTGGCGCAAACATACTTAACAACATCAGATTACCTGGAGATAGTATTCCATCTTTCCCAGTTAAACCGCTTAAAAGAGAACCAATACCTTTTTCTTTCATTGTGTCTTGTAGTGCGCCTGTTTTTGCAGCATCTGCTGTTGTGCCTGCTCCTGTTCCCCCTAAACCCAGAGCACCACCTACACCGCCTATTGCAGCATTTTTTAAAGCATCACCAAAATCGTCTCCTGATAACAAAGAACCTATTCCCGATGTTACGGCAGAACTAAGCATTGGATTTCCAACAAGTGAAGTTCCAAGTTTTGCGAGAAAAGGTACACTGCTTCCCGCCAAAGCCGTGCTTAATGCAGGAGCAAGGAAAGGTGCAAGGAACTGAATCATAAGGTGCCTCCGTCCATAGCTTGGGGCATTGTTACTGTAATCGCGGTGTGTCGTTTAGTTTCTGCTGTCCAAGGTTTTCCACAATCGGGACAGTTTCCGTCAGGATACGATGCAACCTCTTCAGGTGTGTCTACTAAGTTATCACAATAATGACACTGTAGTTTTTCAACAGACGTTGCTGGTCTCCATCGACCACCATCCGGCATTGTAATTACTGTTTCGTCAGACATGTTGCACCTATGTAGTTGTTACCGTTACTGAACCAACAGCCCCAGTCCCTGCTGATCCACGAGCATGTGGTATATTTATTTCTGTTATCTTAACATAACCACCATGATTAAAGATAGCCCCAGTTTCTAAAGCAAAACTATCTGTTTGCAAGTTTGTAAATACACCGAATGTATTTCTTCCTTCGCCAGGGTTTTGTACTTGTTGAACATAAACTGAGAATGCACGTACAACTTCAGCTATATATTGTTGGTTATACTCTCTTGGAGCATTTGGAAAATATGGTATTGCAAGGTTTCGTGACATTACCTTCTTCCGTCGCTGCGAATATCTATTCGAGGAGAACCAAGCCTCCAACCCACACCCGTGGTGCTACTATCTACCTTAACGGCTATCGATCTACCTCTCAATCGTACATGTGCGTCTTGTGTAAATTGTTCTACAGGAACAGAAGCTGTCTTTTCCACGGCTTTAGAGTTTGTTTGTAAGTAGTTTCCTCCAGGGAAGTTCCTAGCTTTTAATGTAAAGTTTGCAGTTGGCGGTAAAGCAGTGGATGATCTAAATGTAAGATCGGGTATTAACCTTTTGACAAAAGAAAAACTGTCCCCCTCTCCCAGATCAAACTGACTTGACTCAATGTATGCACTTATAGCTGATGCAGGGGACGTGCTTCCATCGTCAAAACCTATCTCATGATTATACAAGTAACCATCTCTCCCAGCCGCTATTGGGTTTTCTTCCACACCTCTATCAATCCACGCAGTTCGTACCATTGTGCCATAGTACCAAACGTTTTGTAGATAGTTATATACAACGTAGCGATCATTGTTATCAGAACTAGATGACGGGTAGAACCACCACACCTCAGAGAAAGATGAGTTTACAGCAGCAAAACATTTCTCCGCTTGTGAAGAATTAAAATCAGAAAACACGTAATCTTTTACAGAACACGGAAGAGTTTGAACCCCACCGTTGTAGATGTAAAATTCACTTTTACCCATCCAATACACTGTGTCTTGCACCGCAGCTACAGAAGAAGGACTCCGTATTGTAATGTTATCCGAGATCATGTTGATGCCAAACGTAAAGGGAGGCCCAACATACTGTAGTGCGTGTAAAGAAATGTCTGTAAAAACAAGTATCTGTTGTCTTGTCTCAATAGCCGTTACTATTTTAGATCCTGATCCTATACTCAAACTACCTGCACTGTTGTCAGCCGTTGAGTTCCAGTCTGTAATGTTTTCTTGGTCTGAAAAACGTATTAACAACGGGTCTTGTGTCCCTATATTTGTTGCAGGATCACACCCGAAAGCTATCACATGCCTGTCTACATCTGACACAATAACTTTGGTTGCAATAGTTGGAGCTTGATTAGCTCCTGCAAGAGAACTTATTGCAACAGCCGGATTGTTCGTAAGACCTCCAGATGGTTGCCAGTAAAATATCCCACCATTCATTACGTTTATAAGTAGGTTTTCACCAAAGTTATCATGCGTCCATATTCTTAATGTATCGGTAATTAAATCAACAGATGCAGCCGAGTTCCAAGTTCCTCGAGACCATGTCCCTGCGCCCCATCCTGTGCCAAGCACACTGGTATCTAAGCCTACGTTTATCTGATATTTACCAATAACAGAACTCCCACCGTTTCCACTATCCGATGCGTTTGCTACGACTGGAGTTGGAGAATACTGTCCGTTTACAGTTATACTGCTCGTTGTTCCTGCGGCTCTTGCTTGAACAGTATAGGTAGACGAATCCGTTATACTAATAATCTGATACTCTTGGTTTAAAACAGCAGCGGTTACGTTACCACCTAAACTAGCGGCACCACTAAACGTAACGAAGTCATTGACTACCGCACCATGGCTTGGATCAGACACTGTAATTGTTGAAGAACCGTTTGATGCAGAGAACGTTACATCTCCGGCACTGGTGGTAGATCGTATAGGTGTAATGTCATAGTAACCTTGACCATACTCGGCATAGTATTTGAGATGAGTGCCTACTCCTAAATATCCATCTAGGCTAAGTGTTCTCCATGGATGCAAAGCACGACATGTCCCCAAGAAAGAGGTAGAACCAATCTTAGACCAACCTCCTATTTTTTCTGGAAACCCTTGTCTAAACCGTACCTTGTCACAATCAAACCACCCACCCTCGTTTGAATATGACGTTGTCTCCCTGTTTATCCCTGGTTGAAACTGGAGTTTTTGTAGCGGCATTCCATTATCCTAATTAGTTCAATTGAACTTATGTTTTTACTACGAGTTCGGTTGCAGAGATAGCAGTCCCTGCCAGTACACTTGGCGTTGCCGCCGTTGTGCCTATCGTTCCGTCTGTTTGTACAAAGTATTGCTGTCCTGCGGTAAGACCGCTCTGGTTATCTGACACAGAGCCTATGATGTCTACTGATGCGGCTTGACCACTAGCAACTTCAGCACGATTTACAAAACTTCCAGAAGCTTGAAAAACCGTAACTTTAGCTGTGTTGCTATCCCCTTCATCTTTGTATGAAATTACAGATACGCCCTCTGTGCTATCAAATGCAATACTGGTGGTGGATAAATTAGTTGTTGTACCAGATTCAAATGTTACTTCTGAATCAAATGATATGGAAGTTCCACTTACAGTTCCTACTCGCAACCTACCACTATACGGACTTGGGCCATATCTATAAGCATAAATAACTTTATTGACACGGCTATCAAAGCCCATACCTACATTAGTTGTATTACTGGTTTGTACTTCAGTCTCAGAGCCAAAACTAATTGATGTACCAGATACAGTTCCAACTATAGCAGCGGCTTCTCCCCCACCTTTGACGTAACCTATTACTGTTTTTCCAGAGTTAGGGTCATGAGCTACTCCTGCAATCTGGCTTATATTACTATTGAATTGAACCGCAGAACCAAAGCTGATTGATGTGCCAGATACTGTCCCCACATATGCTCGACCACCGTTGGAACTTGTGTAAAGAGCAAAAACAACTTTACCATTAGTGCTGTCAAATCCCATAGCACCACCATATGCTCCTTCCGTGGTAACACCAGAACCAAAACTAATTGATGTGCCAGATACAGTTCCAACTACGGCGGTTGCTTGGGCGATTGTTGTGCCGCCATATGCCGTGACTACTTTATTATTTGTTGAATCAAAAGTAGCTCCAAAGAAATTGCTACTTGAACCCAAAATTTGTACAGCCGAACCATAACTTATAGAAGTTCCAGATATAGTTCCAACTTTGGCATGAGGATGACCTGAAGAATTTCTATATAATGTAACTATTTTATTATTACTAGAATCAAAAACATTTATTGTGCTGTTTGTAGTTTCAGAATTAAAAACGACAGGTGAACCAAAACTTATAGACGTACCAGAAACAGTTCCGATAATAGTTGTCCCATAGTTACTATTTCCTCCATCCTTACAGCTTATAGCCACTTTACCAGTGCTGCTGTCATAAGCAGCAGTCAGGGTGCTTGGCTCTCCTGCAAAACCAATTGAAGTTGGTGATCCAACAGCTTCAGATTGAGTAGCTGTTCCTGCCACGCCCCTAGACATACCAATGTAGTTTTCTGAGGTGAGGTTTTGATCAACGTAGGCTGTTTGATAAACAAGAGATGTGCCATGACTAGAATTACCAACATCCGAATAAGAAATTACTACTTTGTTTGAATTACTATCAAAAACAGTAGAACACAGTTTAGAATCAGCAGCTTCAAACACAGAGGAAGAGCCAAAACTTATGGATGTTCCAGAGACAGTTCCTACTATTACAGTTCCATAATCACTGTTATTTCCATCTCTATAAGCAATCACTATTTTTTGAGCGGCAGCATCATAACACGCATGTCCGTTACTATAGGTTCCACTTTCAAAAACTACGGCAGTTCCAAATGAAATAGACGTACCACTGACTGTTCCTACAATAGCCGATCCTACGTATGAATCATATTCGTCTTGATAAACAATAACTATTTTTTGAGCGTTAGTATCATAAACAACCGCAGGGTCTACAGACCCTAAAGCACCTTGATCAAAAACAGCACTGCTTCCAAAACTTATAGATGTTCCGCTTATAGTTCCTACAATAGCTGTTCCTTTGTTTGAATTACCAACATCTTGATAGGCAACAACTATTTTATTATTAGTAGAATCAAATCCAATACCAGGTCTTTGTAAGTTAGTGCTTGCAAACACTACAGGTGTATTAAAACTAATTGATGTACCACTTATAGTACATACAATAGCAGTACCATAGTTACTATTATTTCCATCTCTATAAATTATTACAACTCTATTACTGTTGCTATCAAAAACTATTGATTGACCTGCTGCATCACTTGTTTCAAACTCAGCAGCAGTCCCGAAAGAAATACTTGTGCCAGAAACTGTACCCACAATAGCTGTACCGTTTTCAGTGGCAGCGTCATTTTTATAACAAATAACAACTTTATTATTAGAAGAATCAAAAGTACTATGTATTTCAAATGTTGCCCCTGCGTTAAAAACAGTAGGGCTACCAAAGCTTATTGAGTCTCCACTAACAGTTCCTACAATTGCAGTTCCGTAGTCAGAGTTATCGTCATCTTGATAAGCTAGAACAACTTTATTATTAGATGAATCAAACGTAGAAGCAATTGAACTAAATCCACCTATTGCACCTGACTCAAATACCGTTGCAGAGCCTATATTTTCACTGATAGTCGTTTCAGCAACAACACTCACAGTCCCATCAGCATTAACTACCACTGGCTTACCGCTTGGCAGTGTGCCACTAGCTACCGCTTTAAACTCACCACCTTCTTCAGCCCCTATACGCTTTAACATAGTTACCCTTTCACGATAAGTTTAGTTGCCGATACAGCCGTCCCTGCAAAAACGCTAGGATCAGCAGCCGTTGTACCTAGTGTGCCATCATTCTGAACAAAGTAGCTTTGTGCAGGAGTTAGTCCTGTTTGATTGTCGGCTATTGCACCTTGTGTGTCTACTAAAGCGTGACCGCCATCTGCTACCTCGCCTCTGGTTATATCTGTAAACCCAGGCAGCATAACAACAGAAGTCCCATAATTAGAATTACTACCGTCCCTATATGCTATAACCACTTTGTTATTAGAACTGTCAAACGTTGCGCCCACACTACTGTAAACATTGACACTAGCAAAAACTGTTGGAGTCTCAAAAGTAATATCTGTGCCGCTTATTGTTCCTACCGCTGATGTACCATAATTAGAATTATCAGCGTCTTGGTATACTATAACTACTTTGTTAATACTACTGTCAAAGACAGGACTGATTGAATAAACAGTATCACTTTCAAAGGTTGCTTCTGCACCGAAACTTATAGATGTTCCGCTTACAGTCCCTACTTTAGCAAGACCTAAACTACCTGCCCCGTTTAGATAGGCAATAACTACTTTGTTAGCATTGCTGTCAAAAACAATATCAAGTTCATCTGTCAACTCATCTTTGAATTGAACAGGAGATCCAAAGCTTATAGACGTACCACTGACAGTCCCTACAACGGCTTGCCCAGTGCTAGTTCTGTAGGCAATAACTACTTTGTTATTACTACTATCAAAGGTACTATTAATTCTTTGAGATTGTGCCGATTGAAATACTGCGGCAGAACCAAAGCTTATAGACGTACCGCTTACAGTTCCAACGATAGCTGTTCCATGTTCAGAGTTTCCATTATCTGCGTAAGAAACAACTACCTTATTGCTATTGGAATCAAAAGCAAGAGACACATGTTGTACTGCGGCACTCTCAAACACAACAGGTGTACCAAAACTAATTGACGTACCACTGACAGTTCCTACCGCAGCAGTGCCGTAGTCATTGTTTCCCTCATCTTGATATGCAACGATGACTTTATTATTGCTACTGTCAAAGACCATAGCAGGGAAATCCGTAACAGATGTTTCATAAACTGTTTCACTTCCAAAAGAAATAGATGTTCCGCTGACCGTCCCTACTATAGCCGTACCTTTTTCTGAAACGGCATTGTCAACAAAACCTATAACAGTTTTATTACTATTTGTATCAAAACAAAGATGAGGCTTTGTTGTGTTTCCCGTACTATTAAAAACTACCGCAGAACCAATAGATTCTGTTTGACTTGTTACATCAATCGGCCCACTCGACATTCCGATATAGTTTTCTGAGGTGAGGTTTAGAGTGTTTGGCTGACGTATTACTGCTACTCCATTTTGTGAAGTAGTATGATCACGAAAACCAATAATCATTTTTGTAGTGTCAGGATCATAAACAAGATGAAATACATTAGCTTCACCAGTTGTAAAAGCTTCGGCAGTGTTAAAAGTAAGACTTCCACTACTTATTGTAGCACTTATAAAAGTTCCTTTTTGACTGTTCCCTGCATCTTTATATGCTATATCTACAGCACCTGTTGTTGGATTGAATGCTGCGTCTACCTCTTGACTAGTAGCCGACTCAAATACTGTCGCACCACTAAAATCACAAGTTGTGGTTACTGTTCCAATAGATGCTGTGCCATAGTTACTATTACCTGGGTCTGAATAAGCAGCAACTATTTTATTGTTTGTGCTATCATACGCCAACCCAAAATGGTTTGAAGTAGCTCCATTTTTAATAAATGTAGCATTACTAAAACTAACATCTGTACCACTTACTGTAGCAACCCTACATCTCAATGAAGCACCGCCATAAAGAAATGCAACAACAAATTTATTGCTACCAGTATCATATACCATTTGATGCGAACTAGTATTAGCACTGGATTCCCAAGTTGCTTTAGTACCAAAAGAAACAGAAGTGCCACTTACTGTAGCAACTACGCCTTTACTGTCACCACCATCAATATTATACACTAGTAAAAATTTGCCAGTATCAGGATCATATTTACAAGCACCTGGACCCATGTTAACAGACCCACTGTCAATCTCTACTCTAGATCCTAAAGAAATAGAATTATCTGAAGAATCTACTGTACCAACTTTAGCATAGATTTTACTATTTCCAACATAGACTATTAAAAGCTTACCGTTTGAAGTATCAAAATCAACAGAAATACTTGTTATACCAGTAAAAGCAGAATTAACTCTTACAGGCGACCCAAATGAAATAGTATTATTACTATTATCAACTTGTCCTGCCACAACTTTCCCATTGTAACTATTTCCAGCATCTGGGTAAACAAAAACTATTCTATCATTAGTAGTGTCATATGTTCCTGAAAGATTTTCTATAGCAGCATCTTCAAACTCTTGTTGTGCTCCAAACGCTGCAGCCGAACCAGATATAACACTCACCGTCCCATCAGCGTTCACAACAACAGGCTTGCCGTTTGGCAACGTACCACTGGCGACTTCTTGTGTCTGTCTTGGTACGCTTGGATCGTTACCAATGATACGCAT
>Ga0181404_1000266_pt1 | contig 15860 bp, 18 predicted proteins | sample 27SPOviralmetaG_FD_130133 | JGI IMG/M metagenome (GOLD analysis project Ga0181404, IMG submission 130133) | Marine viral communities from the oligotrophic San Pedro Time Series (SPOT) site, San Pedro Channel, CA, USA - 27 SPOT_SRF_2011-10-25 | ecosystem: Environmental > Aquatic > Marine > Strait... | reverse complement strand
CGTATGATTCTGCAAATAATGCATTGACACTACGTAAAACCTATGGTACAAGCAAGTAAATGCCGACAAGGAAAGTGATATATAATGTATAATATGAATGAAATAATAAAAGAATTAGATGTACCAAATGGTATGACAAAAAGAATGAATTGTCCTGTCTGCAAAGGTTATAAAACGTTTACTGTAACAAACAACAAAGGTAAAGTGATTTGGAATTGTTACAAAGCTACCTGTGAGACAAAGGGTGGACATAGAGTACACCTATCTGTGCAAGACATACGTGATGCCATCACACCTGATGTGACAGACACAGGCGAGGTTGAGTTTACTTTACCTGACTTCATAGTAGCACATGGATTTAGAAGAGAGGTTATGAACTTCTGCGAACTATGGGAACTAGACGCAGATGAACTTGACTTACATTATGATGTAAAAGAAAAACGTATTGTATTCCTAGTCAAACACAATGGAGTTATTGTTGATGCTATAGGTAGGTCAATCGCAAACAGACTACCTAAATGGAAAAGATATGGAAAGAATAGTATGCCTTACACATACGGATGTGGTAAGGTAGCAGTAGTTGTTGAGGATTGTGTGAGTGCTTCAGTTGTAGGCAATGATGTATACGTTGGGTTAGCTGTGTTGGGTACGTCATTATCAGAATCACATAAGGAGTATCTTTCACGATTCTCGACAGCGATTATCGCACTAGACCCTGATGCATTGCCCAAGACACTAGCCTTTGCAAAAGAGTTACGAGGATATGTTAATGATATTAAAGTCTTAAGATTAACAGATGACTTGAAGTATCGCCAACAAATTGACATAGAAAACTTAACAAAATTAACCCAACAGTAGAAGGAGAATCAACATGGAATTATCATTAATAAGAAGTCTGATGGACAAGTCATTTTATGATGACCACAGAGGTGCTAAATGTCCTGACAGATTATTTAGCAAAGATGTAAGGCAGATAAAGAGTGCCATAGATAAAGCTATGGATACGTATACAAGAACAGTAACACCTGATGAGATTGAAGCATTGTTTATGTCTAGTAATCCATCGATGACTACTGCACAGAAACAGGCATACTCTGCTTTGTTTCATCAAATTAAGAAGGAGCAACCACTTGGAACTGATATCGCACAGGAAGTACTCTCAAAGTTATTTCAACAGGTTGTTGGGGAAGACATTGCTAATCTTGGTTTTGATTATGTTAATGGTGCTAAGTCCTCTCTTGAACCTCTTCGTAATATACTTGAGCATTATGGGGATGATTTTACTCCCAACCTAAATATAGAATGGGATGATATAGATTTGGACACACTCTTAGCTAAGAATGATTTGGAAGCTAGGTGGACATTTAACATACCTAGCCTTACACGTAAGGTAGAAGGTGTAAATGCAGGTCACTTGATTGAGATAGGTGCGAGACCTAATACAGGTAAGACTTCCTTTCATGCTAGTTTGATTGCTAGTCCTAATGGATTTGCACATCAAGGTGCTAATTGTATTATCTTATGTAATGAAGAAGGATACCACAGAGTAGGTGCAAGATACTTAACTGCATCTACAGGTATGGAAATGAGAGAGATAAAAGCTAACCCTAGCAAAGCACGTGACTTATATGCACCTGTCAAGAATAGAATCAAAATTAAGGATGCGACAGGCAGGGATATGGCATGGGTTGAGAGTGTCTGTAAGGCATACAAACCTGATGTGGTACTCTTGGATATGGGAGATAAGTTTGCACGTACAAGTGGCTTTGCTAGAGCAGATGAAGCACTAAAAGCCAATGCAGTACATGCTAGACAGATTGCAAAGCAACATGAGTGTGCAGTATTCTACATGTCACAGTTGTCTGCTGAAGCTGAAGGTAAGGTTGTATTAAATCAAGCCATGATGGAAGGCTCACGTACAGGTAAGGCAGCGGAAGCTGACTTAATGATACTGATTGCTAAGAATCCACAGGTTGAAGGACAAGATGAAGAGGATTCACAAAGGCATTTAAACATAGTAAAAAATAAGTTGACAGGTTGGCATGGTAGTGTACACTGTGAATTGAATTACAAGACAGCGAGGTATGAAGCATGAAGCTAACGTTAGACGTAGAAAATACAGTTACCCATAGAGATGGTAAGCTACACTTAGACCCATTCGAGAAAGGCAATAAGTTAGTTATGGTAGGTTGCCTAACAGATACAGGTAAGGAATATTTATTTAGAGATACATATGATGGGTTGCAAGACCTATTGAATGAAGCCACTATTCTTATAGGACATAATATCGTACACGATTTAATGTGGATATGGGAGTGTGGTTTTGAGTACACAGGTTCTGTCTTTGATACTATGCTAGGAGAGTATGTGTTGCAACGTGGACAGAAACAACCACTATCTCTTGAAGCATGTGCAGAAAGATATAACTTAAATACTAAGAAACAAGATACATTAAAAGAGTATTTTAAAAAGGGTACAGGTGTAGATGAAATACCTCACGAAGAGTTATCAGAATATTTATCTGCTGACTTACATGCTACACAAGAGTTGAGCAATGAGATATATAGAAAGCTAAACACCACAGAGTATGGTGGCTTGATGACTACAGTTACACTAACTAATCGAGTTGCAGTTACTTTAGCTAAGATATACCAAAGAGGATTTACTGTAGACACAGAAGCTTTAGATAAAGTTAGGCAAGAGTTTGAGCAAGAAAGAAAAGATTTGAGAGTATCTTTGAATGAGCAAGTAAGTAAACTCATGGGAGATATACGTATCAATCTTAATAGTCCTGAACAATTATCTTGGGTTATCTATAGTAGAAAGCCACACGATAAAGCTATGTGGGCAAATGGCTTTGAGCCATACATGAGTGATACAGAGTTTCGTAGTAAAATTAAACAACATTCCAAAGTTCTTTTCAAGCAACATGCTTCGCATTGTAAAGTTTGTCAAGGCTATGGAGAAATTAGAAAGGTAAAGAAAGATGGAACACCTTATGTCAACCCTACCAAATGTAAGAATTGTAATGGGGATGGTCATACTTTTACTGATATTGTGGACAGTGTGGCAGGATTAAAGTTTAATGCACCTAACCCTAAGTGGGTAAGTGCTAATGGATTCTCAACAAGCAAGACACAACTAGAACTACTAGAAGGTGTAGCTAGGCAACGTGGTATGAAAGAAGCAGAGAGTTTCTTACATGATGTACGTAGACTTAGTGCAGTTGAGACATACTTATCATCATTCGTTGATGGTATCAATACCTACCTAAAGCCTGATGGTAAGTTGCATGTGCGATTATTGCAACACAGGACATCAACAGGTAGGTTTAGTGGTGCAGACCCTAACATGCAGAACATGCCTAGAGGTGGTACGTTTCCTGTAAAGAGAGTGTTTGTATCACGTTGGAAAGGTGGCAAGATACTTGAAGCTGACTTTGCACAGCTAGAGTTTAGAGTATCTGCTTTTTTATCACAAGATGAGGTAGCTATTAATGAAGTTTCTACAGGGTTTGACGTTCACTCGTATACGTCTAAAGTTATTACAGATGCAGGTCAACCGACTACTCGCCAAGATGCGAAAGCACACACATTTGCACCCCTCTACGGAGCAACAGGATTTGGAAGAACCAAAGCAGAAGCTGAATACTACTCCCACTTCACAGAGAAGTACCAAGGGATTAAATCATGGCACTCCAGATTGGCTAAAGAAGCTGTAAATACAGGCAAGATAAAGACACCATCAGGTAGGGAGTTTTCTTTTCCTGATGTAAGAAGAAAGAGGAATGGTAGTGTATCACACTTTACACAGATAAAGAATTATCCTGTGCAGAGTTTTGCTACTGCTGACATTGTTCCTCTGATACTAATAAAGATAGATGAGTTACTAAAGCCTATGCAGAGTTGCGTAGTGAATAGTGTACACGACTCTATTGTAATTGACGTTCATCCTAATGAGGAGAAACAGGTACTGTATATTATTACACTTGTTAATTCACAGATGAATGGTTTGATTGAGAATCACTTTGGTATAACGTTTAATGTACCACTATTATTAGAAGCAAAAATAGGTGATAATTGGCTTGACACTAAAGACGTTAGCTGATATAACTATAAGACTTTAACAGAAAAGAAAGGAAATATTATATGACAAATGAAGTAATAACTATAGATAAAGATAACTACATGGCGATGGCTAAAGTTATGGGCATGTCAGGAGAAAACACTTCTGAGAAGAAGCAAGTAAGTACCCTTGCAAGACTACGAATTAACCATACTCCTATTATGGGAGAGGAAGAGGTTAAGGGTAAGATGACTAAAGTCGAGGTAGTCGAGGGTGGTACTTACAAACTTGAGATACCTGACGGAGAGACTTACTTTGCCACATCAGCAAAGATAAGACCCTACATGCAGAGATTCATGTATAAAAGATTTATCATGGGTACAGGAGATAAAGCTAATCGTTATGTCAAGACTGTTATGGGAGACAATCTCAATATAGACTTGAAAGATAATGATGGTGGTTTTAACTGTGGTAAACCTTCAGGGTGGATTAAAGACTTCAAAGCACTACCTGAAAAGATGCAGGATTTAATTAGGCAGATTAAAAGAGTACGTGCAGTCTTTGGTACGATTGAGTTAATCAATCCAACAGACGGAGCAGGTAATCCTGTTGAAGTAGATAAGCTACCTTTCATATGGGAAGTAGAGAATAGAGATGCATTTAAAACTGTTGGTGCTATCTTCACTCAACTAGCCAAGATGAAGAGACTACCTGTACAACATACTGTTACAGCTAATACAGAAGAAAGAAAGCTACCTAATGGTAATAGCTTCTACTTACCTGTCACATCTCTTGATGTTACATCTGTATTGGACTTAACTGACGAAGAGCAGACAAGGTTTGCAGACTTCGTAGCTTGGGTGCAAAACTACAATGAGTATATAATAAATGCTTGGAGTGAAAATGCTAACAAGGATATGCATGACGATGATATGGCTACAGTAGATGACTTTGTAGACATTGATGCAGAAGAAGTAGCCTAATGAACCATCCTGCTGAACTAGCAGTACATCAGTATATGTCTGATGCTGTAAATGGTAAGTCTACTATGTCTGAAGAAGTAATTCAACAGGTAGGTAATGACGTTATGGATGCCCTGCGAAAGCAGTTTGGTGGGGAAAACAAGAGGGGTGACTTTCGCTTACGTATGTCAAACTTAGGTAGACCTACGTGTCAACTTTGGTTTGAGAAGAACAAACCTGAAGTTGCTTCAGCTAAACCAAATAACTTTATGATGAATATGATGTTAGGAGATATAGTTGAAGCAGTCTTCAAGGGTTTACTCAAGAGTGCAGGTATCAAGTATGAAGAACCTGATACTGTATCTCTAGATGTGGATGGTACTAATATATCAGGCACATATGACTTAGTTATAGATGGTGCAGTGGATGATGTTAAGTCTGCTTCTGCGTGGTCATATGATAATAAGTTTGAGTCCTTTGAAACGTTAAGTGATGGTGACCCCTTTGGTTATGTCAGTCAATTAGTAGGCTACGCAAAAGCCGCCAAGAAAAAGATTGGTGGTTGGTGGGTAGTCAACAAGGCTAATGGAGCATTTAAATATGTGTCAGCACAAAATGCTGATGCAGATTCTGAGATGAAAAAAATAAAAGCAACGGTAAAGACTGTACAAGAAAACAAATTTAAACGTTGCTTTGAACCTGTAGAGGAAACATTTAGGGGTAAACCTACAGGCAACAAGATACTAGGAGTTAGTTGTAATTTCTGTAGCTATAAGCATAACTGTTGGGAGAACTTAAAAGAGTTACCTTCAGTAATGTCTAAGGCACAATTTCCTAAAGTAGTTTCATATGTTGAATTAAATGTCTCCTCATAGTGTTCGTAGAGAAGCTATAAAGTATGGGTATAGGAGTGGGCTAGAACATGCTCTCTCCTTGTACTTAAAAGAACATAAGCACAAGTATGGTTATGAATCTATTAAGATAGAGTGGGAAGACCTAACATATCGCACCTATACCCCTGACTTTATATTAAACAATGGAATTATAATTGAAACGAAAGGAAGATTCTTAACAGCAGATAGAAGAAAACACTTGTGCATTAAGAAGCAACACCCTAAACTAGATATTAGATTTGTATTTACAAACAGTCGAAGTAAGCTAAGTAAAGGTGCGAAATCTACATACGCAGAGTGGTGCATACGACATGGATTCAGATATTACGATAGAATCATACCTGAAGATTGGTTGAAAGAAAAGGGAAAGAATAAACACCCTATCTTTATAAAATTTAAAGGAACAAAAATAAAAAGGAGATAGGCATGGATAAGAAAAAACCTAGAAAGAAACCAAGGATAAGGTCAAAGATATTACGGAAAGATTTTATTATACGAGTTAGACCTGACCTAAATAAGAATAGCGAATGGAATGGTGCAGTTGATGTATCAATTATTACAGACCCTGATAATAAAATGGATGATGAAGCTTACTATCAAGTATTACATTTGTGCAAAATGATGTGTGCAATAGTACCTCTGACAGAAGATGATTGTGCCCTTCGTGATGACATCAATGACTTTATTGAAAATGTTGTTGACAAAGACTATCACGATATGGTAAAAAGAATGAAAGAAAAAAGCAAACCCAAAGCCAACATAGTGGGTAGAGAAGATAACGTTATACACATAACGATTGACTCTGCTACTAAAGGCAATGCATAATGTTAAGACACATGGAGTATATGAGAATGAAGGAGAAACAAGCTATGGCACAATCAGACAATAAAGAAATGCAAGATATGGTTAATAGTCCTGTTCATTATAACAAAGCAGGTATTGAAACTATTGATGCCTTAGAAGCTATGTTAGTCGATGGGTTTGATTATTATTTACAAGGTAATATAGTTAAGTACCTATGGAGATTTAGATATAAGAATGGAATAGAAGACTTAAAGAAAGCACAGTGGTATCTGAATAAACTTATTGAGGTTTACGATGATAAAAGTTAAAGTACTTCTTACATTGGAGATAGACCCTGAAGAATACCCAATACCTGCTGACGAAAATGTAGCAATAGAAATAGAAGAAGGCATACAAGAATACTTCTACGATGTAGAGGGTACTAAGATTAGAAACATAAAAACAATAATGGAGTAATTAAAATGATACAGAACTATTTACCTACCGACTATCAGAACTTCATAGCACTCTCTCGCTATGCAAGATGGAAAGATGAAGACCAAAGAAGAGAGAATTGGGGTGAGACTGTTGATAGATACTTTGACTATATGGATAATCACCTAGTCAAGAATCACAATTATACAATTAGTAAAGCTTTAAAAGAGAAGCTTACAGAGCAGATAATGTCTCTAGGTGTGATGCCTAGCATGAGAGCCTTAATGACAGCAGGACCTGCCCTAGACCGCTGCCATGTGGGTGGTTATAACTGTAGTTATATACCTGTGGATAGTCCACGTTCATTTGACGAGTGTATGTATATACTTATGTGTGGTACAGGTGTAGGATTCTCCGTTGAAAGAGAGAATATAGACAAGCTACCTGTAGTTAATGAGCATTTCGAGGACAGCACTACTATCATAACTGTTGGTGACAGCAGACCCGGATGGGCAAAAGCATTGAGAGAACTTATTGCTATGTTATATGTAGGGCAAGTGCCTACTTGGGATGTATCACAGGTCAGACCAGCAGGTGCTAGACTAAAAACATTTGGTGGTAGAGCATCAGGACCTGCACCATTAGTTGAGTTATTTCAGTTCTGCATACAGAAGTTTAAGGGTGCTAAAGGCAGAAGACTATTTCCTATTGAGTGCCATGATATCATGTGTAAGATAGGTGAAGTTGTAGTTGTAGGTGGAGTACGTAGGTCTGCACTTATATCTTTGTCTAACTTAGGTGATGACCAAATGAGACACGCAAAAGCAGGACAATGGTGGGAGAATGAAGGACAAAGAGCATTAGCTAACAACTCTGTAGCATTTAAAGGTAAGCCTGAGATGGGTACATTTATGCGAGAGTGGACAGCTTTGTATGAATCTAAGTCAGGAGAACGTGGTATCTTTAATAGACAAGCCGCCAAGGTGAAGGCACTTGAGAACGGTAGACGTAATGCTGAACATTACTTTGGTTGCAATCCATGTAGCGAGATTATACTTAGACCTTATCAGTTCTGTAATCTTACAGAGGTAGTGTGTAGAGCCACAGATGACCTAGTATCCTTAAAAGAAAAAGTACGTATGGCTACTGTTCTTGGTACATTTCAATCTACTCTTACTAACTTTAAGTATTTACGTAAGGTGTGGAAGGATAACACAGAAGAAGAAAGACTATTAGGAGTTTCCCTAACAGGTATTCTTGACTGTCCTATATGGACAGAAGAGATATTACAAATACTAAGGCAAGTAGCAATAGATACTAATAAGAAAATTTCTAAAGACTTGGGTATCCCACAGTCAACTGCTATAACATGTGTCAAACCTAGTGGTACAGTTAGTCAATTAGTTGACAGTGCTTCAGGTATTCATGCTAGGCACAATGATTACTACATCAGGACTGTACGTGGTGATAATAAAGACCCACTCACACAGTTTATGAAAGATAGTGGTATACCTAGTGAGCCTGATGTTATGAAGCCTGATAGCACTACAGTGTTCAGCTTTCCTATGAAGTCACCTTCAGGTGCTATAACTCGGACAGAGATGTCAGCTATTGAACAACTAGAGTATTGGCTTATGTTTCAAAGACATTGGTGTGAGCACAAGCCTTCTGTTACGGTATCTGTTAAGGAAGACGAGTGGATGAAAGTAGGAGCATGGGTGTATGATAACTTTGATGAAGTATCAGGTATATCATTTTTGCCTTTCAGTGACCATACGTATGCACAAGCACCATATCAAGACATAACAGGTGAAGAGTATGAGAAAGCATATAAGCAAATGCCTGAGTCTATTGATTGGTCTAAGTTAGCAGATTATGAAAAGGAAGATACAACTAGTGGTGGAAGAGAACTAGCTTGCACAGCAGATGCGTGTGAGATGGTTGACATACAGGCTAGTTAATGTTAGAATCTACAAATGAAATACTATGGTGGCAGTGGTGGTTACTCATTGCCATCACCATAAATACGACAATAAACTTAATCGTGTTCTTTAAAGGTAGAAAACTACATATAAGAGAACTATTACATCTTAAACCTAAGAGAAGCAAAGGAGTTACTAATGGAAAACCTATCACCAAGTAAAGAGAACAGAAAGAAGTTTGATATTGATTTAGAATACGGACAAGTAAGAGAACAGCTTGTAGCTGATATGTTACAAGACAAAAAGATAGAAGTTAAAAGTGAAAGAGATATGTGGCAACGTACAGGTAACATTGCTATAGAGTACGAATCTTATGGTAAACCAAGTGGTATAGAAGCAACTGAATCTGACTATTGGTTTCATAATTTATGTGTAGGAGAAGATACTTTCTGCACGTTAGTATTTAACACAGAGAGTTTAAAGAAAATAATAGGTAACTTAGATTATAAGAGGTCTGTTTCAGGTGGGGATAATAACGCATCAAGAATGTACCTTCTTAATCTACAGAAATTATTTTCATCTGATGTTATTAAATCATTTAAAGGAAAAGGAGAATCAAAACAATGAGAGAGATGATATTACAAGCACTAAAGAGTAAGATATCAGGACAAATAAATGGACATATAGCTAATATAGAAGCCATGATGACTAATCCTGTAGGCATAGGAGACCATCCTACTATAGTAGAAACCAGTGAAAAAGAACTAGGTGCACTAGAACACGAGAATGGTAAGTTAAATAACTTAGTAAGATTTTTTGAAAGGAGACAAGATGAAGCCATTGAAGAACAGAAAGCGAAATCCAAATCTAAGTAAGTATGATGCACCACTAAAGATACAATTTAGTAAAGGTATGTCAGACTTTAAAAGAGGTAAGGTTACTAACCCCTATCATTTTAATACTATGCAATCAAGGGAGTGGGAGAGAGGATATAATCTCTCTTACTTTCAGAGACTAGAAAGGGTCAAAAGAGATGAAGCTAGAAGAAGAAGCGAAGAAGTTCATGCAGGATAATTTAGTTATAGCAGAAGTAATGACTGCTGATTTCTATGAAGCACGTGCAGGACAGACTGCTATCTTCCCAAAAGAAAAAGCCTTAGAGTATTTAGCTCTAGGCTTGACGAGTGAAGCAGGTGAGGTAGCAGGTAAGGTAAAGAAACTAATACGTGATGGCAAAGGTGACAAAGAATCAATAGCCTATGAAGTAGGTGATGTTCTTTGGTACTGTGCTGTATTAGCTAGTGAGTTGGGGGTAAGTCTTAATGTAATCATGCAAAAGAATTTAGAGAAGTTGCATGGTAGAAAAGAACGTGGAACATTGGCAGGTTCAGGAGACGATAGGTAATTTACTTTATTGCATCTCCAAATGCTTCACCCATAATGGCTAATCTGTTTAAGTCATCTTCACTTGTAGCATCAGGAAGTCTGTTGTTCTCTTCTGCAAATAGTACTCTAGCTTTCTTTCTATCTGCTCTTTTGAGTTTACGATATTTAGTTAAAGCTCGTACATAATCTGTAGTTTCTCCAATAGAACCTTTTGCTATGAGTGTCTTCATAGATTTTATCTTAGTATCTATTATTGGTTTAATATCTGCAAAGATATATTCTTTTTCCGTAAATTCTTTTTGTGTAGCATCACTAGCATTATCATAATCAGATATTAATTCTTTCTCTCTATCTCTAGCAAACTCTACAATAGCAGGTAGGATTTCTCTCAATGTTTTATTCTCAAATCTCTTAACACTAGGAACTTTAGACCTACTACCTAATTCATAATCAGTAAAGCCTAACTCTTTCAAGTATTCCCCTTCAGAGCTATCTGCTGTAGATAAGTTTAATCCAAATAATACACGAGTTATAGGAGACACTCTTTTCTTTTCTTCCTGAAACAAGAACTCACGTTTAGGTGCTTTCTCTTCTTCTTCAGCACTTGTAGTAAAGCCACGTTGCTTAAAGGGTCTCTCTAATTCTTTCATAAAAGTAGATTGAAAGTCTAATGTAGGGTCTTCTGCAACATCTTTATAGGTTAAACCTCTGTCACCAACTGCTCTCTGTGCTTCAATTAATTGAGCAAAGGGAACTGCCCACGTAGATAAATAATTACCTAACGCACCACCTATAGCTTTACCTGCACTCTCTCCTTTAGTTAAGTCTGAACCTTCTGTTAGTGAAACTATATCGTTGATAATACTTTGACCAACACCTGTTCTTAAATTAGTACCTATAAAAGTCTCATTAAATTCTTTTACCTTAAACCAATCATCAAATGTACCATCCATAGTCCTCTTAATAGCTTCTCCTAGATACATAAACTGTCTCATAGGATATTGAGGGGTAACATTTAATACTGTGCCATCACCTGTGTTTAATTCTTTGTAGTCAGAGGGTGCATCTTCAGATGTTCTATACTGATATGCTGCTCCTGCTACAGCTATACCAATTAAGTTACGTGATATTCTTTGTCTATCTTTCATAGTAAACTTACCTTTGCCTACTTTACCTAGACTAACTATGTTTGCTACCTTACGTGCTAGTGGAATAGATGCACCACCTGCATATTGACCCATGAGTTCCATGCTATTAAACATAAAACGTGGGAATGGAAGAACAACAGTTAAACCATTACGTACAATAAAGTTTGACGTAGACCTAAATACAGGTATATCAGGTTGCTTTGCATAAGTTACATCTAATGCTTTGTTAGTAGCATCAGCTACAATATCTGTAAATGACCTAGCACCTTGAGGTCTAACATTTGATGCATCATTAAGCAAGTCACGTATCTTACCCTTATTCAATGTATCCATCAAGTCTATACCATACTCTCTTTTAGTAAGTCTCTCTAGCTCACCTAAGAAAGCACCTCGCCTAACTAAAAATTCCTGCCATCTGTTAGGTGTATTAAGAACATCAACAGCATCTTCACCTATAGATAGAACACCATCTAAAGGACCACCCTTACCTCTACCTGTAGCCTTTTGTATCTCGTTTATATTATTAAAAAGTAAATCAAATTGCTTTGCTAATTCAGGTTGCTCTAATATAAAGTCAACAGTTTCTTTAGTTTCTTTTGGATTATCAAACATATAACGCATATGTCTAAAACTATCTTTCCAATTAGCAGGAGATAGTAAACTCTTACCACCTGAGATATATCCTTGATGAGACATATTATATAAGGCAGTATCCATGACATTCCCAAGACCTTCTAGAGGTGCTCTAATACCTGCTGATGTTAAGTTACGAGATGCAGTAGCTAACTGTGACACTAACCCACCTCTTCTTATATTTTCTATACGCATGATAGTTTGACGTATAGCACCTTGAGTTTTCTTAGTTTCGTTAAGTAACTGCTCTTCATTCTTTGGTCTGAATCGTTTAATCTGTGATAGTTTATTTAATATCTTACCTGCTTGAGAACCTGAACCCACTACAGTTAATATGTAATCTTCAAATGAAAGATTGTATTTATTTAACATGTCCAATAGTTTATCGTCTGCAAGTAATTGTTTATTTACAGTTAAATCAAATAAATTATCTATTATTTTTTTCTTAGGATTAAATGCTTTTGGATTAGCTTTCTGTAAATCAGCAGTTACAGCTACGAGAGCATCTAGTTTGTCAGGTTTGAGAATAGGTTGCATTAACTCGTCAGTACCTGTGGCAAGCTTCATACTTATACCTGCTACTTCTTCAGATGTCTCTGCTCCTACTTCTCTAGCTAACTGATAATCTATTGCCTTGTTACCAGTCGCATCAGTAGTTGATATAGTTTTACCAACCCTGTCTTCAAACTCTTGTATAAGTTGATTAGAGATATTTTTATTTTGTTTAGCCATTTCTTTAGCGGCATCAGCTTTCTCCTTTATTTCTTGGGCAGTATTGTTTCTCATCTTGGTAACATTAAGTTTTCTGTTCCAAGCATCCTCTGCTTTCTTTCTATTATTAGCAGCTTTCTTAGCTAACTTTCTTCCTATTCTAGCTGAAGCAGAAGGTAACTTCACAAAGTTTCCTAGTACAGGTATAGTTTCAGAAAACTCTAATCCTGAACCTGCACCTCTAGCTACATTTTCAGCAAACTCTTTGGGGTCTCTGTCCATATATTCTTCATATAAATCAGGCATATTGTCTTTAGCTTGTTGTGCTATGTATTCTATAGTATCTGTAAATCCTGCACCTACATAAGACACACCTTCACCTAAAGCAGATATAAAATTAAAACCTGAAGAACCTGTCATTTGTAAAAAACCCTTCATTAAGTTTTTACTGCCATCAGGATTTACGTCAGGCATTTCCTTAATTAAGCCTTCTACCATTTCATCTTCTTCATCGTCAGACATATCAGGCATATCAAAATCTAGCGATACCTTCTCTACTCTTGACATATCTTCTCTAGCATTTTGTTTCTGTACATCCACAGCTTGTGCATCTGTATTATATAAATAGCCAAAGGGTGTTTCATTATTACGAGTGCTTACATGAGATTGAATTATTTCACCACCACCCATAGGCACTCCACTATTAGGTGTAATTATACCAATAGCTTCAGCACCTTCTATATTTACAAGCTGTCCGTCTTGAAATAATTCAGGGTATTTTTCATTATATAGGGAATATAAAGTCTCTTGACTTTGAGGAATAGCTATTTCTTTTTCGTGAGATTCTTCAACAACATTTTTAATTGCATTGTCTAATTCATCACCATCATCATCAGCTTCCAAAGAATCCAATGAAGAAGAAATAGAAGTAGTATCCAAAGCATCAGATGATATAGTTTGCGAAGTAGACATAGCAGTGTCTTCAGGTACTTTATTAACCTGTTGTACGTTTTCTTCTTCATCATCTGCTTTGAGATTATTTAAGGACTCTTGTATTTCATCTTTTAACATTATAAGAATGTAACTCCTGTCCATAAACCTGTATATGTTTTACCATTTTCAGTATATGTAACAATGTCACCCGGGGAATATGCACCTGCTTTTGCCTGTTCTTGGGCATTAACTTTACTAGTAGCAGTCTTTAATTTTTTATTAGTAGGAGTATTTTTTATTTTAGCTTTATACTCCTTTATTTCCGTATTAACATTAGCGATTTCTGTATCTATTTGATTATTCAGTAGCTCATCTTTTACATTTGCATAATCTTTTTTAATACCGTTTAAGGCTCTAAGCTTACCTGTAAATACCTGTGCTTCATTACCCTTCATCGCTATTGTTATCTTACCGTCTATACCTACTTTAGTATAACCACCTAATTGACGTTTAATAGCATTATCTATAATCTTACCTCTACCCTCTTTACTAAAATAGGTGCTTGTTGTACTCTTACTTGCTTTAGCTTTTAGATTAGCTTCTTCAACTATATAGCTTTTCACTTTATTTATACGTGCTGTTATAGCTGTCTTTTCTGTTTCATTAGCAGCCAAATCTAACTCATTATCTAGTCTTAGCAGTTCACCTTCAAAGGTACTAGCAGCTTTGGGTTTATTATCTTTCTGATACTTTTTATATTTAGCTAATGCAGTATAATCTATTTCAGCAGGTTTAGTTTTAATTGTGTCAAATGAATCAGCTTCAATAGGTGCTTGTTCGTCTACACGTTTATCAACTCTCTCACCATAATCACCACCAAATATTTTACCTAGTAATCCACTACCTTCCATCTGACCTTTAGTACTTATGTTGCTAACACCTCTAACATAGTTGTTAATAAAATCTTTATCTGTTACACCTTCAGGTCTATTCTCATTAGAAAATTTAACAATGGAGTCTATGTCAAACTCTTTACCAAACTTACTTCTACTATCAGATAGTTCATTATAGAAAGCTGTAGCACCTGAAACTGTGCCACCACCTGATTCAAATAGTTGTTTAGCTTTATACATGTCACCATCAACAAGAGATGCAAGGTTTTTCATCACCTCTCCTACTTCTCTTCTTTCTTTTTTAACCCTATCTTCTTCTGCTCTTCTTCGAGTAACACGATATTGTTCCATACCATCCATTCTTTTTTGGGTACGTTGTATGTCACTCTTAAGTTGTTCGTCTACACTTTTAGCTAGACCTGTTATAAATCCTGTAGCGAAACCCATTACACTCTCCTTGCCATCAAGCCTTTAGGCTCTTCATCTTCTGCATCATCTTCAGGTACATCTTCTTTTATTTCATCTTCACTGAATATCATACCTTCTTTTGCATCAATTTCTCTTTGTAATTTAGTTCTTACACTTTCTAATAATGTATCTCTAGTCTTACCCTTCTTAGGACTTTCCATACCACTGTCATACTTTACGTCAGCCATATCTCCTACAAGCATAATCATTTCCATTAGTAAAGGCATTACTAACATGCCAATGTCAACACTATGCTTACCATCCATAACACTACCTAACTGAATTGTGTTAGCTAGGGTTGTGACAGGAACATCCATCTCCAACACATCTACTAGTTGGTCAGTAAATTCTTCTGATGACATTCTATCTAGATAATATTCTATGGCTTCATCTACAGTAGTATATTGTGGTGCTTGTTGCCAAGGTCTACCCCCTAACTCTGATACCATATGTTGCCCTGATATAGGACCATCTAGTAGTGGTTGATTAAGCTCTGTCATTATTTATTTCTTCTCTTTTACTTTTAACTATAGACATATGTTTAGCTACACGAACAGATGGTTGCTGTATGTCTACATCTAACTTAACATTGTCCATTTGATTACGTGCTAATAATCCACGTGAAGGT
>Ga0181404_1000265_pt1 | contig 15903 bp, 4 predicted proteins | sample 27SPOviralmetaG_FD_130133 | JGI IMG/M metagenome (GOLD analysis project Ga0181404, IMG submission 130133) | Marine viral communities from the oligotrophic San Pedro Time Series (SPOT) site, San Pedro Channel, CA, USA - 27 SPOT_SRF_2011-10-25 | ecosystem: Environmental > Aquatic > Marine > Strait... | reverse complement strand
GATTTCAAGAACAAATAGTGGAAGAGTGATATCTCGAGCAATAGTTGGGCATAGGTGGAAAATGAACATTTCATATAATCCAATGACTCGTGAAGAGTTCGAGCCCGTATACGGATTTTTATTAGAGAAGCGTGGTAGACTAAAACCATTCTTCATATCTTTGCCACAATATAGTTCTCCAAGAACTTCAACAAGTGGAACAATTCGTGTTGATGGAGGAATTACGGCAGGAGCTTCAAATTTTAAGGTTGATGGCTTTGGTTCTGTTACAGGTGGATTAAGACCTGGAGATATGTTTAATTTTAACTCGTCAAATAGCAATCACAAGAAAGCATATCAAATTACTCGAGTACTTACTAATAGTGACTACTTAACTGGGGGAACACAACCTGCAACAGATGAAAGAATATATTACGTCACTCCACCTATAGAAAAAGCAGTAGAAAATGATGCTACATTAAATTACGGGTCAAATACTTTAATAAGAGTAGTACAAACATCAGACGTACAAGAGTATGATTTAGGAACAAATAATTTATATCAATTTAGTTTAAGCTTAGAGGAAGCACAACCATAATGGCAAAAAAGAATATTAGCACAGGATTAGAAACAGCATTAGTGGCCAATGAGCCATTTGAGTATGCGCATCTAGTAAAATTTGAGAGACCTTTTATCTCAAATAAAGGAGAGTACCGTACTAACGCAAATAGATATGTGTACATTACCGATGCTCAAAGAGATATTACTCATGATGGAAATATCTATAGAGCGCATGGGGTACTAAATGTAGGTAGTTTTTCAGAGACAACCCAAGCAAGGGCAACAAATATGACTCTGAGCTTGGCAGGAGAACAGATAGGTACAGAACTAACTGCTGTTGGAACTTTTACAACTGGAGGAGCGTTTAATGCTACCACTACAGTTGTAGACGGTGAAGTTTTGGATTTTGTAGAATTGGGTTTTCGTGAAGGAGATTTAATTGAAGTTAAAAGAATTAATAATTTGGTTTTCTCTGACGGAGATACACAAAAACGTTTTGTAATATCTGGGTTTACAAATAATAATCAAAGTATTACATTTGCAGTAACTGGGTCTGACGACGATGATAGTAAATTTTTAACTACAGAACTATCCTCTTCTGGCTTAATATTTTCTCTCGTTAATCAAGAATATAAAGCTCCTTTTGTTGAAAAAGGAACAACAGCAACTAATCAGTCTGCAGTAAGCGGATCAAAAACTATAACTCTTACAGCCTCTAATTCAAAGATAAGTATCGGACAATTACTGTCAGGAGTTGGTGTACCAGATGAAACTGTAGTTACTTCTATAAATGGCACTACATTAAAAGTTAATAAAGAAGTAGATTTATTAGCTTCAACTTCTCTATCTTTTACTTCACCTTCTTTTATAAATAGAGAAGTATTTATTCACAAAGCATTTATAAACCCAGAAACAGGAGGCTTTTTTGGTACTCCTATCCTTAATTTTAAAGGTATTATTGCTAGTGTAAACATTCAAGAAAATCCTCAAGCAAGTAGAGTGCAATGGTCTCTTACAAGTCACTGGGGCGATTTTAACGCGATTACTGGAAGAATAGGAACAGATGAAATTCACAGATCTTTAGATACTAGTGGAATATCTAATCCAAATTTAACTGTAAGACCCGAATACGCAGGTGACTTAGGATTTTTACATGCGGAATCTTCACTTAATACAATTGCAAATTATCAAACTACTGAAACAAGAACACGAATGAAGTCTAAGAAAAGAGGGGGAATTGCTGGTCTTTTTGGAGGTAAAAAATATTATCAAGAAGAATATCAAGTACAAGTTGACAATGAAGTAGATTTATCAGTTTATTTACAAGGAAGATACATTCCCATAGTATATGGTGTTCAAAGAATTGCAGGTGTTCCAATATTTGCAGATACATTAAACAATAATAGCAAAGTAGTATATGTAGCGTATACTTTAGCAGAAGGAGAAATTCATGGTATATACAATATGTACATTGATGGCGCCCCTCTTATTTGTGTAGATAAAAATGACTTTGATGTTCGTAGTACAGGCGCAACAAACTCAGATTCACAAGCTTTACAGTGTTATGGTAGGATGGATAGAGGAGACACTCTTGGGGGAGTAAATGCAAGTAATAACGCTACTGAAGAAGATTATGCAGAGTGTAGAAGTTTAGCATCAAAATTAGCAAGAGAAGATTTTACTGGTAGGGAACTAGCTAACATAATGGAAAATTGTTATGAAAATGTAACAAAAACCGTAAACTCCAGTGATCTTTCAGAACTATATAACAATGCTACTTCGGAAGGATTGCAACATGAAGAAAGTGCAAAAATTTCACATCCTTACTCAATGGAATTCGAATTTCATAGTGGAAGACCAAATCAATTAGCAAATAACCTTTTAGCAACTCAAGCTGCAAATAATAACTTTAAAAGACAAAATGATTACTACTCAGGAAGCGAACCCTATTGGGGACCAAATCACAGATTATTAGATACAGCTTATGTAGTAATGAAGTTTACTATTGACGCAGACCAAACAACAATTCCAGAAGTAGAATATGTCGTTAAAGGAAAGGTTTTAGAAAATTATAACTTTGACGGCACTTTTGTTCCCAACCCGGCAGCTCCTGCAAATGATCACGTTGATTTTAAAGAAGGAGACACAGTAACTGTAGAAGTTTCTTCAAATGGAAGTTCGTGGAGCAGCGATGGAAATGGTAATTATAGAGTTCTTGATAAATACTTTATGTCAACCTCACGAGGAGGATTACAAGCCAGATTTAGATTAGATAAAATTCCAGTTATTGGTGACAACACTTATGTAAGACTAAAGAAAGGCACCGATTATTGGGAAATGATTACATACGACCACGGTATTGCTTTAGGTGGAGATACAATACCTTCACAAGCAATTGGAGCCTCTGCTGTCACTACTAATAGCCAAGGACAGATACAAGTCACATTAACTAGTGCCGGGCAAACAACTATTACAAGCTTATATGGTAGTAGTGCAACAAATTCAAGTTCAACAAGCAGAGTATTCTTAAAATTTATAGGAGCCACTGGAGAGTATATTACCTTAGAAAATAGTACAGCTCAAGCAGTGTATTCTGGTAACACACTTACTTTTACTAGAACATCTTTTACTGCCAATCAAACTATAACTGGACTCTCAGTAGTTCCTGATAGATATATAAATCTAAGTAATGATTTAGGCACTTTTTCAGCTGCTCAAGTAGAAGGACAAACTTTCAAAAACCTTGATACAGGAGAAGAAAAAGAAATAATAGATTATAACCCTACAACAAAAGTTATAAAATTAGAGAGTGGGTTAGCAAAGACTCCTTTAACTTCTCACAATTATACTATAACAGGTGCTGGAAAAGATTTAAGAGCATCAACAAACCCTGCTATACAAACATTAGATTTACTTACAAATAAAAGGTATGGAAAAGATTTAAGCATTTCAAATGATATAGATTTAAATTCTGTAAAACAAGCCGCTAGAATTTGTGATTCTCGTTCTGATATAACTATTCCTTTAGCAAGTGCAGCTACTTGTGTAGAAGGAGATATTTATAAACTAGAAGATGGAAGTGGTAATCATGTTGCCTCAGGTAAAGTAAAAGCATCAACTTCAAACGAAAGTTCTGTAACTCTTACTGATGTATCAGGAAAATTTTCAAGAACATATAAAAATTATATAACTTACAGACTTGGAGATATAGTAACAAATATTGTAAATGATGAAACTAGATACTATAGAGTTACTAGCACAAATAATAGTAGCGGAGCAAATAGAGGAGTTCCTCCTACTCATACTACTAGTACTGGAAGTGGTTCTTATGGTTTTATATACCTAACTTCAGGAATAACTTTAGCAAGAGCGTCTGGTTCAGGCCCAACATCTATAAGTTTAGCTGTTGATGGTAGAATAATAAAGTATTCTTTATATGATGCTGATTTTGTAAAATATTGGAGATACTTAGGGTGGGAAGAAAATAGACAGTGGTGTGTAACTCGTCATCAAACTAACTTTATATTTGCAACAGAAAGATCAATTTTTGAAAATATCAATGCTTTACTTTCACATTATAATGGTATACTTTCATATTCAAATGGTAAATATACTCTTGATGTCGAAACTGCAGAAACAATCCCAACTTCAACAAATACTTTTAATAGTGTTAATTATGACTGGAACGTAAATCCAGAGTATATTGAAGAGGAAGATATTATTGGAGCGATAACAATAAATGACAACGCTCAAAGAAACGCAAAAAATACTATTAAAGCAAGTATAGCAGATCCACAAAATAATTTTTCTTCTCGAAGTGTGTCTTTCTTCAACTCCGACTTCTTAAAAGCAGATAGAGGAGTTATTAAAACTGGAAATTATCCAGTAACTGGAATTACAAGTTATTATAATGCTCGTATCGGGATTGAAAAAGAACTAATTCAAAGTAGATATAGTAAAGAAATATCTTTTACAATTGGGCAAAAAGGATTATTGTTAAAAGCAGGAGCAGTTATTGCCTTTAACTATCAGCCTTTTGGGTTTTCAAGCAAATTATTTAGAATAGAGAATTTGACACATAATGCAAACTGTACTACATCTATAAAAGCAAGAGAGTATAGTGACGAAATATATGCGGTCACACCACAAATAGCAAACAAATCTCAAGAGCCTAATACAGCAGGCGATTACGGTTTAGCCTTACCAGGAACTCCTGCAAGTTTAAGCACTACAACTACAAAACCAGGAATTATTACATTAAGTTGGAGTAACGCAAGTGACTACAAAGAAGTTATTGACTCAACAGAAATATGGAGAGCAAATACTCAAGGTAGTAGTGGAAATATAACTTCACATGCAACACTTGTTACAGTTGTAGATAATGCAACAACATTTAGTGACGCACTAGGAGAGCCCGGGACTTTTTACTATTGGATTCGCCATAGAAGAATGTCAAGAAGAACTTCCGATAATGCGGCAGTTAAACTTGTTGGAAATTTTAGTACAGCAATTGGAGCTGGAGTAGCTGGAACAGCAAAAGTACTTTCTCCTCAACTAGATGTCGATGTTTCTAGCATACAAGTTAAATTTGATGCTTCAGGTAATTTAAGTCCTACAGGCTCCGCTCAAGATATAACACTTACACCAACATTAAGAAATATTACTCCTAACTCAAACGGAGTTGTATTTAGTATAGTAAATGCAGATCAAAGTGCGCAAACAGTAGTAAAATTCACAAACGGTAGCACTACTTTAACAGATACAAGTAGTCCTTATCAAGCTACAGTAGATGCTAGTACAGTAACAAATAGCACAACAAATAAATTTATAAAAGTAACTACAACAGATACAGGAGGGGAAGTATTTACTGAACTAGTTCCTCTTACTATAACAAGAGATGGTTCCTCAGGAAGCGTCGGTTTAGATGCTGCGGCAGTAAGTTTAGTAGCAAATGTTAATACTATTGTATATGGAGCAAATGACCCAGATTCAGAGGATCCTTCAAATCAATCTGTAACTTTAACAGCTACAGGGTTAGGGACATCTGGAACAAACTCACCTTTCCTTGGAACCCCTACCTATACTTTTTCAATAAATGGAGGAAGCGAAGTTTCTGCGACATCAACAGCTTCTGGGAATGGTTCAGCAACTTTCAGTTTACCAGACTCAAATGAACCTACTGCAGGAACAACAACAACAGTTACAGTTTTTCTAAGAGATGGAAGTGGTGGAGATTTAAAAGCATCTGACTCTGTAACAATTTTTGGTATTAAATCAGGTTCCGATGCAATTACAACATTTTTAACTAATTCTGCTCATGTAGTTTCAGCAGACAAAGATGGAGTTGTTTCAAGTTTTAGTGGAGCAGGAGGAACTTTTAAAGTATTTATTGGTTCTACTCCTATTACAAGCGGAATTTCATTCAGTGAGGTAGCAAATACTGAGACTTCTGGACTTACAAGTACTATTAATACTAGCACAGGTGTATATTCAGTTAGTGGGTTAAGTGTAGATTTGGCACAAAATACTTTCAGAGTAAGTATACCTGATAGTATATCTCCTACTGGTTCCGCAGTAACAATCGATCAAACTTATAGTATTTCTAAATCAAAAACAGGAGCAACAGGAGCAGACGGAGACGATTCAAAATCAGTAAAACTTACAGCAGATAATTATGCTATTGTTTATAATCAAGATGGTTCTACCCCTTCTCCTTCTGGAACAATAACTCTTACTGCAACAGCACAAAATTTTGCAAATCCTTATTTTAGATTTACAGGAGATGGTATAACTGATGAAGGTTCTTATACAGATGGAACATCAGGAGCTTCAGCAGATGAATTTGATTTTACTGTACCTACTTCTCACTTTACTACTCCAAAAACTATAAAAGTTGGAGTAGCGGAACAAACAGATACTTCTACAGAAGTTGCTTTTGATACTATAGATATTTTTGCAGTAAAAGAAGGAACAAATGCTTATACTGTAATCCTTGACAATGAAGCTCATGGTATACCATCAGATAATGATGGATCTAATCCAGTTATGACTGGAAGTGGTTGTACAATTAGTGTATTTAAGGGAGGCGCTCAATTAAATGGTATAGATACCGGCACTCCAGGAGCAAGTCAATTTAAAGTAACTGTATCAAGTGATGATAATATTACAGCATCTTCTACAAACGGAACTTCAGGTGGATCAATATCAAGTCCTACTCCTGTTGTATTTGCAGATCATAGTTCATTAACAGCAGCAGATGGAAACATTGTTTATTCAATAGATATAGAAGGTATTCAAACAGTTCTCAAAAAACAAACTTTTACAAGAATAGAAAACGCACAGGACGGAATCAGTGTAAAAACAGTAACACTTTTCCAGAAAAGCTCAAGTACTCCTAGTTATAGCACTACTTCTGGAACTTATGCAAGTCCAACAAATAGTGGTTGGTCAGATACTATGCCAGCACTTACAGCAGACGGAGACAAGGCGTGGGCAATAACAAGAACATTTAATAGTGATAATTCAAGTACTCCAAACTGGACAGCTCCAGTAAATATACTAACAAGAACAAATGGTACAAATGCAACTGCATTAACTATTACAAGTGTACAAAACGACACTCCTTCAGCAGGAAGAACTAAAATTAACTTTAGTGACAATACTTCTTTTATAGTAGATGATGGAACAAATGGAGTAGATGGAGATGGTGTAGATATAATTTATATTACAGCTTCTAGTACTCCTAGTACTCCGAGTGCATCATCAGGTCTTCCTTCAGGGGGTTGGAGTTTCTCAGTGCCTTCAACTCCTACAGGAAATAATAGAATTTATATGTCTTTCGGTGTAAAGACAAACAACACAGGACATTACTCTTGGTCTGATCCAGTACAATTAACTGGTATAGATGGAAGTGATGCTCAAGCAGTAAAACTAACAGCATCAAGTCAAATATTTGAACTTGCTAAAAATAGTGCTACATTAAGTCCAGCATCAATTACACTTACAGCAAATAGACAAAATATTTCAAATTCGACAACATTTGCTACTATTCCTACAGGAATTAATCTAGGAGGAAGTGGAGATACAAGAACATTAAGTAATTCTGATTTTGGAAGTAACACAGCAGTTAAGGTTACAGCAACAGCAGGAAGTTTTTCTGATTCAATTACAATAGTAAAAGTAGAAGAAGGAACAGACGCCCTCGTAGCTGTCTTAGGAAACGAGAGTCATACTTTTCAAGCAAACAATGCTGGAACAGTTAGTGACTTTAGTGAGGGAACAACTACGATTCAAGTATTTGAAGGTGCCACTGCTTTAACCTTTACTACAGGTAGTGCAGGAAACGGACAATTTACAGTATCAAGATCGGCCTCAGGAATCACACAATCTGGTTTTAGTGGTGATAATAGTACTACATGTACTACTACTGCACCTACAGCAATGTCAGGAGATAGCGCAACAATTACATATACAATTGCAGGAAAAAGAGCAAACGGAACTGCATTTACTACTCTTTCAAAAGTACAAAGTTTTTCAAAATCAAAAGAGGGAGCTGAAGGTGACCCAGGAAATAAGATAGCTTTAGTAAAAATTTATAAAAGTGCTACTTATTCTGCAGGCAGACCGACTACTCCAGCGAATTCAAGTTATAATTTTAACGCTGATACCTTTACAATAGGTTCAACAAATACAAGCAATGGTTGGTCAACCACAGTACCAACATCAACAGTAGGATATTCTATTTGGGAATGTGAAAAGGTTGTTACAGGAGCACCAACAGCAACAAACGTAACAGTTGCGTGGCCAACTCCTGAATTCTTTAATCCCTTCTTTGATTTTAGTCCTATCGTATTTAAAAGAAGTGCTACAGCTCTAACATCTAGCGATATATCAAATGGAACAGCTAATCCTCCTTCAGGGTGGTCTGCTACAATTCCATCAGGCTCGGATCCTGTATATCAAAGTAAAGGAACAGGAAGTTTTTCTTCTTCTTATGCTATAACCTATACTTGGTCTACTCCTGTAAAGGTAACTGGAGATACTGGAGCATCTGCAGCAAGTTTAAGTGTAAGTTCAAATATACAAACGTTTAATTTTGACAATTCTTCAGATACAACACCTACACCTACAACTGCTACTATAACAGTAAATCAACAAAATCAAGCAAGTAATTTAGTAATAGGAGATATAGCCGTAACAAATGGAACAAAAAGTTCATTTAGTTATAGTGGAAGCAATGGTACAGGTACAGCAACTGTAACCGTGACTCCAACAGGAACATATCCAATTACTGTAGTAGTTTCAAACGATAGTTTAAGTGATAGTGTTCAAATAGCAAAAGTTACAGGTGGGGATGATGGTAACAATGACCCAAGATTTGCTACAAAATTTATTTATCATCAAACTAGTGGAACTACTCCAAGCGGTACAAATAATACAGACCCTTATAATTTTGAAACAGGAGTACTAGCTACTTCTGCTTACTCTTCTCCTTCTGGTTGGTCAACAACAAGACCAAGCAGACCTTACTTTAGATCTCAAGTAAATATTCGTGAAAGTAGTTATGATGGAAACCAAGTTATAACTTTTGATTCTGCAATGAGAATTGGTTCAGCAGGAGGAAGAGACCCGGGAGATTGGGAAATACTTTGGGACGACACGAATGACAAAATCAAACTAGAAATAGACGGCACTGTAGTTTCTCAGCCAGCGTACCCGCCAAAAATAAGAAATGACCAAATTATAGACGCAACTGGAAATATTAAAGACACAATTGGATTTGGACTACCAGGAACAACTGATGTATTTAGTCCAACTGAATTTAAATTAGTAAGAGAATCATTCGATAATGTAGGAACTAATCCTGTTATTAAACCAGCAAAAGTTCCAATTGATACAAATTTCTTTGAAGTCGATACTGGCAATAATAATATTAAAATTTCAGATGATGCTATTGGCGGAGACCAAATTAGTAGTAGTACAACAATTACAGCAGGATCAAACAATGATGTAGCTGTATTAGACGGAACAGGAACTATTAGAATTTATGCAGGACACGCATCATCAGGCTCTGCCCCCTTTACAGTAGATCAAGATGGATCACTCGTAGCAAGTACTACAACACTAGGTAGTTCTTCAGGTATTGCACTCAATGTATCTAGCGGAGTAAAAGAAGTACAAATTAATACTCCTTCAGGTGCAGGAGATGTATTTACAGTGGGAGGAAGCAGCGGGCCTTTAAAAATCAGTACAGACGGGACAAATTCAACTGGAATTCTTAGATCTTTTGATATATTTACTTCAGATGGAACAAAGATTTTTGACAAAGACACAGGTCTTACAGCTGCGGCAATAACAACAGTTGCGGCTGCAACAGGAACTGCTGTATCAACTATATCTAAAACTGCAAGTGGGGAAGCTGCATCAGACGCTCAAAAAGTAACAAATGGTTCGACTTCTCAAACAGTAACAATTAAGGTATCAAAAGACGCAGATGGAATGTTTGGATTTGAAACTGGTACAGGCTCAAGTGCTCTTACTGCCGCTAAAGCCGACTTACCTGATACTATAGTATTACAGATTAAAAAATCTTCAAATGCAAACTTAAGTAGTGCTTTGAATGTTGGGTCATCAAGAACTATTAGTAAAAATGCTACTACTACGAATAGTGGAGGAACAGACTCTGCAAATCAGTTTGTAATGAGTACAACAGTATTTAATGAAGGATTTTTAAACTTTACTTCAGCAAGCGCTTTATTAGCTAATAACGATGATTGTATGGATAGTGAAGGAAACTTTTCATTATCTGTTACAGATACTATTGGTGCAGGTGCTACAGTTTATTACTGGGCAGAAGTTACTGGTACTGGAGGAAACGCTCTTGGTTCAAACCTTAGAAACTCAAGTGCTACTCGAACAGTTACTGTAACTGCAGCAAGTGGAAGAACATTTACTATTGATAGTGATGGAGATTCAACAGAATCAGGACCCGGGGACATTACAGCAGTTGTAGCTGGCGACGGCATGACTGGAGGAGCAACTACTGGTTCAGCGACTTTAGATATAGGACAAGGAACAGGAATCAGTGTAACAGCAGACTCAGTATCTTTAGCCGCAGCAGGTGCAGGTGCAGGAACTTATGGATCTACAGCAGACGGTACAAAGATTGATCAGATTACTCTTGATGCTTATGGAAGAGTTACAGCTATTACTACAGGTGGTACAGGTAGTTCCTCTACAGCAGGAACAGTAACAAGTGTATCAGTAGGCTCAGGTTTAGATATTGCTAATAGTACTACAACACCTTCAATTACTTTAGACTTAACTGAAATTACTCTAGGTGCTGGTTTAGATGCATCAACAACAGGATTAAGTTTAGATCTTTCAGAACTTACAGATAAGACTGATGCAATTGATGCATCAGTTGATGAAATCATAATGTTAGATAACGGGCTTGAAAGAAGAAAAAGATTTAGTGAAATCTTCGGAAGTAATGCTTACAATTCTACTGCTTTTACAACAAACACTGGTACAGTAACTTCAGTAAGTGGAGGAACAGGGCTAACAGGAACAGTCACAACTTCAGGAAGTATTAATTTAGCAAACACTTCAGTAAGCGCTGGAAGCTATACAAATGCAAATATTACAGTAGACGCACAAGGAAGAATTACATCAGCTTCAAGTGGTAGTGGCGGAACTGCAACAACAATTAATTCAAATGTAAATAACTATTTACTTACTGGTACTGGGACATCAAATACTATACAGGGAGAATCTAAACTTCAATTTGATGGAACTACTTTATCTTCGACCCATGCAAATGGTTCTGGAACTGTTGTCGCTTTACAATTAACTGGCGGTTCGAGTATAAGTGATCAATTGCAATTTAACTTCGGCCCTAGTAATAATACTGATTCATGGAATTTTTTATATAATCACTATACAGGAAATCTATTCTTAAGAAGTGATACATCTAATATTGTAGAATTTGATTTTGGGTCAGTAGATGTAACAGGCAATTTTAGTGCTTCTGGTAGTGTAAATGCTGGTTCAAATGGAATTGGTACTACTGGAGGAATAAGGGGCGCAGGGTCATTAAGAATAACTGAAACAGGTACAGCACAGAATATACTCTTAGGTAACCAAGATAGTGCTGGTGTAAATAAACCTGCGATGATTCAAGGTGTGAATGGTTACTTAAGATTTGGATATGGAAGTAGTTGGGCTACAAACTCTGAAGGAGGAACTTTTACAGAAAATTTGAGCTTATCAGGAGGAAATGCAACTTTCTCAGGTTATATAGTAAGTGGGTCTCATTATTACTTTGGAGCAACAAATAGTAGTTTATTAGCAAAAGATGGTGCTAATATTAAATACATGGCTGATGGTGAACATAGATTCTATACCTATAATGGTGCCTGGGTTGAAAATACTAAAATAGGAGATGATGGATTAAATCCTCTTACTAACGTATATTTAACTGGCAGCGTAGATAGAAGAATAAAACTAGGAGATAGTGGAGTATCAGGTGTTTCTACTTCAAATAATGCTGTTTATGTTCGTGGTAATGATGACCACTTAATATTAAACTGTGCTGGTAATGGACATATTTCGTTTACTGATAATGGTGTAGAGGGAATGAAGTTACTAAACAACACTCTTTCTGTACAAGGAGATGTAATAGCTTTCTCAAGCTCAGATTATAGACTCAAAGATAATGTAAAAGAAATTGACAATGCTTTAGAGAAAGTATCGCAGATTCGAGGTGTAGAATTTGATTGGAACGACAATCAAACTGTATATGAAGGACATGATATAGGTGTAATCGCACAAGAAGTAGAAGCTGTAGCTCCTGAAATCGTAGTCACAAGAGACGATGGCTATAAAGCAGTAAACTATCAAAAACTCACAGCTTTACTAATCGAAGCGGTAAAAGAATTAAAAGAAGAAATAAAAGAACTTAAAAAAGACAAATAAACCCAACGATTGAAGAATCGTTACTACCTCGAAAATTTAATCCTTGACATTAGGTATAAATTTTTGGTATAATTAGACAATGGAGAAAATAAGAAATGGCAGCTGGAAAGTATGATTTTACATTAGAGCAGGGAACTACATTCAGTCGGGAGATAACAGTCCAGGACAGTGGGTCTGCAATGAATTTAACGGGGTATACTCCTCGTATGCAGATGCGCTCAACGCATGACTCTTCGACTATTGCTCTTACCTTTACAGCCTCCGTATCTAATGCCGCACAAGGCAAGATTCAACTTTCAGCGACTGATACACTAACAGCAGCCGTTGAAGAAGGAATGTACGTTTATGATTTAGAAATAGAGTCAAGCTCAAGCGGAGTTACGCGTCTCATGGAAGGAAAAATAACAGTAACTCCTGAAGTAACACGATAATGGCAATTACAATTACAGTAAGTGAAACGCCTACTTATGTTACAGTAAATGAAACAAATAATTCTGTAATTTTAAATCAAAGTGACAATCCTATACAGGTTACTACAAGCCTGGATTTAATTGCTGCAAATGCAGACCAAATTAACGTAGGTGCTATTGGAAATATAATTCCTGCCGGTGGCACAGTAACAGAGGCTCTGCAAATATTAGCAGACCAATCTTTTAGGAGTGATACAGCTCCAACAGGAAGCAACTTGGAAGAAGGTGACCTATGGTACGATACTAATGATGATCAGTTAATGGTATATAGAGAAACTTCTCCAAGTAATTTTGAATTCGTACCCCTTGCAGCAGCAACAGGTACAATGGACAACCTCGATGGAGGTGGTTTTTAAGGACTAAAAAATGGCACAAGTTATAAAAATTAAAAGAAGTGATAGTACGGCCACCCCAGGCTCCAGTCTCGCTAAAGGTGAGTTAGGTTATTCCTATAACTCAAATAAATTATTTATCGGAGATGGCTCTACCTTTGATGTGATTGGCGGACAAGTCTATGTCGAGATGCTCGACCATACAGCTGGTACACTTACAGCAAGTTCTGCAATTATCACAGACTCAAATAGCAAGATTAATAATCTTCTAGTTGATAATATACAAATAAATGGAAATACAATATCTACAGGTTCAGGTAATTTAATTATTGACCCTGCAACTGGAAGTATTGATTTTGCAACTGGAGGCGCTATAGAGTTTGATATTGTTGACGGCTCAGCAACAGCGCTTACCATTTCACAAGGTTCAAATAATTATTTAACCTTTGACACCTCAAATGGTGCTGAACTAATTACGTTCAATAAACAAATAGAAGTTGGAATAGACGGTACTGTTGGGTACACTCTTCCAACCGCAGATGGATCAAGTGGGCAAGCTCTTATTACAAACGGTTCTGGAGTAGTCTCATTCCAAACAATTTCAACAACATTAGGAATTGCAGGAGATAGTTCATCTTCAGACTCAATTAATTTAGTAAGTGATGATTTAACATTTACTGGCTCAGGAGCAGTAAGTGCTACTGTAGGAAGCGATACTGTAACAATAGCAGTTGCAAATGCTTCTAGTTCAGTAAAAGGTTTAGCATCTTTTGCGTCAGCAAACTTTACCGTATCAAGTGGTGCAGTTTCTGCGAAAAATATCACTTTTACAGCAGACACTAATAGTACTACAAGAACTTTAGGAGGAACTCTAAATATTCTTGGTGGCGAAGCAATCGATACTAGTGCTAGTGCTGGAACAATTACTATAGCGGTTGAAGATTCTTCAGCAACTAATAAAGGTGCTGTTATTGTTTCAGGCGGAGAAGGTATAGATGTATCGTACTCAAGTGGAACAGCAACAGTAAGTGGAGAAGATGCAACAACATCAAATAAAGGTATTGCATCATTTAACTCAAATGATTTCTCAGTTTCAAGTGGTGCAGTAAGCATTGCTTCAATTTCAAATTCACAGATTGATAATTCAAGTCTTACCATCGGTAGCACTTCAATAAATCTAGGTGCTACGGCATCTTCTTTAGCAGGATTATCAACTATAACAGCCACAGGAGCAATTACTGGTGGAAGTTTAGTTGCAGATAATTTAACACTAAATGGCAACGAGTTATCAAGTACAAACACAAATGGAAACATTTCTTTGAATCCAAACGGTTCAGGATCAATTGATGCAAATAGTGCTAACATAATTAATGTTGCAGACCCAACACAAGCACAACATGCAGCTACAAAAGCATATGTTGATGCAGTAAAACAAGCACTAGATATTAAAGATTCAGTAAGAGTAGCTACAACAGCGAATATTACTATTTCAACAGCTCTAAATGCTGACGATACTCTCGATGGAGTAACTCTTGTAAATGGAGATAGAGTACTTGTTAAGGATCAAAGTTCAGCAGGTGAGAATGGTATCTATGTAGTTGGAACTTCTCCAGCTAGATCAGCTGATGCAAACACAGCCGCGGAACTAACAGGCGGTACATTCGTATTTGTTGAAGAAGGTACAGTAAATGGAGACAATGGTTTTGTCTTTACACATGACGGAACACCTTCTAACTTTGGTACTACAGCAATGCCTGTTGTACAATTCTCAGGTGCTGGACAAGTTATAGCAGGAGATGCTTTAAGTAAGTCTGGAAATACCATTAATGTAAATGACGATAACAAAACAATCGAAATAAGTGGAGACACTCTTAGAATTAAAGGAATTACTCAAACCGCAGTAGGTGACTTACTTATTGGAGCAGCTTCAAATGGTGGTTACACAAGATTAGCAAAACCAGGTTCAAATGGTGCATTGTTAACAATGGGAACCTCAGGAGCAGCTTCATGGACAACAACAATTGACGGAGGAACTTTTTAATTAAAGTTCCCCTATTCCGCCTATATAGGCAACAAAGGAATTCATACATATGGCACAAACAGTTTTATTAAAGCGTTCTAGCGTAGCAGGAAATGTACCTGGTAGCTCGGACTTATCTCTTGGCGAAATAGCAGTTAATACAGCTGATGGTGCCGTATACATCAAAAAAGGTAACAACGACATTGTCGCAGTCGCGGACAATGATATTCTTCATATAGATACTACAAATGGCCGAGTAGGTATTGGAACTACATCACCTACTCAAAGTAAATTGGTTGTAGATGGGACTATATCTATTCCTAGAAGTGAAGGTTTTCAGTATTTAGAAAGTATATCAGGTGGTTTTAGAGCAGGTATATTTAGCACAAACACAAATGCAACAGGAGTTGGTTTTAATTCTTTAAGATTTTTCGTTAATGCCGATAACACTAACCCTGCAATGGTTATTGGAGGAAGCACAAATAATAAAAGAGTTGGTATCGGAACTTCTTCACCATTAGCCACATTACATGTAGGTAGTGCTGCTGGTTCGTTAAATTCATCT
>Ga0181404_1000263_pt1 | contig 16006 bp, 25 predicted proteins | sample 27SPOviralmetaG_FD_130133 | JGI IMG/M metagenome (GOLD analysis project Ga0181404, IMG submission 130133) | Marine viral communities from the oligotrophic San Pedro Time Series (SPOT) site, San Pedro Channel, CA, USA - 27 SPOT_SRF_2011-10-25 | ecosystem: Environmental > Aquatic > Marine > Strait... | reverse complement strand
TGGTAAAGAAGCTGTTAGAAGTTTAGGCTCTACGTTTACAGCATACGAAGGTACAGATGAAAATTTAGTAGATGCTATTATGTCTATGGGTGCTGACCCAGACAATTACCCAATGATTAGAAAACTAATGACAGATCCGAATGATAGTGATTTTGAGGGCAGATTAAAAAATGTGTTAGCTGATTTACCTGTTGAAGCTCTTGTACCAACAATAGCTGTTGTATTAAAAAACATTAAAAGTAAAGCATCACCAGAGGTGATAGAGCAATCATTAGACAACTTAAAAAAAGAAGGTAATGAATTGTTAGATAAGTATTCTGTTGGTTCGGCAATAAATCCAGAAGGTGAATTGGCACAATCAATTATTGAACAAGCAGACAAAAATACAAATGTATCTAAACTAGCTCCTAATAAAGATGAGGTTGTAAATATAAATAAAAAAGTAAAACAAGTCGTAGACATAAGAGCAGAACAAATGAAATTGCCTATTAAAGATAGAGTACAACCAAGCGGTGACCAATTTTTTAACAGAAATTATAAAACACAAACAGCAGATCAGACAGAAATAGAAACACCAAGTATAGATGAAACAAAACCATTTCCAAAAAATAACAGAGCAAAAAAATTAGAAAGTTTTAGTGATCAAATAGCCTCAACAATTGCTAATAAATTAAAAGATAAGGTAGGAAGTAACGAGCAATTTTTTTATAACACACAACCTTTAATAGATAAAGCTACAGAATTAGGAATACCAGAAGATGTAGCCAAAAAACAATTAGAAAAGTTATCTTCAAATTATGCAGCAACAAGCCCTAAATCAGCAACAGAAGAAAATTTAAGGTCTGCCTCTCTTGTATCTGCAAAACAAACAGCAAAAATTCCTGTTGATTCAGTTATTGGTCCTGGAACTGTTGATCCCAAAACAGGTAAAAAGGGAATATCTGAAAAAGGTTACCCCATGATGATAAGTCCTGGAGGAACGCATAGAAAATTAGTAGATGCTGTTGCAGCTGAAGGTTTAAATGTAAACACACAACCTAAGCCATATAGTTTTGCAAAAAATGTTCAAGGTAATTTAAATGGTGTTACTGTTGACTCTCATGCTATAAGAGCTGTAATTTTTGTACTTAATGATCTCGAACCTGGAAAAGTGCCAATAGAATTTATATTGCCTAAATTTCAAAAACAATACAAAAAAAATCCAACTAAATTAACATTTGATATGATTGATGCTTCTTTCGCAACACAAGCAAGAAATAAAATATCATATAAACCAGAATATAAAATATTCTCAGATATATATAAAAAAGTAGCTAATAATCTATCAATAAAACCTGCTGAAGCACAGGCATTAACATGGTTTAATTATGGCGATAGAACAGGATTAGTAAGTAAACCAAAAACATTTGTTGATATTTTAGAAGAAAGAATTGATGTTACTGCACAACTTACCAACGATACAAAAGACAATGTATTTAAACAATTTATGCAAGGCAAACTTCCGCTGCTTTCTCTAGGTGGAATGACACTATTAGAGACAGGAACATCAATGGAGAATGAGTAATGGGTAAATTTACAGAATTATTAAAAACAGCAACTAAAAAAGGATTACAAGTTGAGGGTAATTACTATATGGATCCTGTTGATAAACTTGAGCTGTATGGAGAAGAAATTGTAATTCAAGGTGAGATAACTTCAGCTAAAAGTTTAGCCGAGGGTGTGGCTGACCCATTAAAAATATCTCTTAACGCAAACAAAGACGACAATATATCTAACTATTCTAAATTTCTTTCTCGATTAAAAGACGATACGATGGAAGACCCAGAAGTTACGAAAGCATTATACCATGACATAAGAATGACCTATGGTGACGGAATAAAAACTAAGACATTAAAAGTTGAAGAAATAGTAAACAATGCCACACCAGAAAAAATAAGAACAGCCTTAGACAACGCATTTAAATATGATTCTTTGAAAACAATGACCAATGAAGATTTCGTATTAAATTTAATGAATGGGGTAAACCTTTCCAATGAGTTTAGAGGTCTAGCCCAACAACTACAAAAAGTGTCTAAGAAAGAAGATAAACAAAAGATTCTAAAAAACATGGTTGTTCATACAGTTATGATGGGCAGAGTGTCAAAAGCCCTAAATCAAGAGATTAGAACTGCAGGTCAGAAATTAGCAGCGACTCGACATGGGAAAAAAATAACTGAAGTAGATTTCGATTCGACTTTAAAAAGCATAGCAAAACTTGATTTGACTACAATGGACGAATTAACTATGGACGAATTAGGTTATGTGTTTGCTCGTTTTAATAATTCCGAACTATCTAAAGTATCTGAACAACTCACACCAACCCTTTGGAAAAAAATACTTGGAGGTGTGCAACAAGGATACGACATTGTTATGGAGCTTTATTATAATTCTTTACTGTCTGGATTTCCAACACACGTTGTAAACTCTTTTGGTACTGCGGTACACATGGCAAAAGACCAGGTTGACGATGTTGTAGCTAGTGGTATTGGTAAAGTTAGAACGACAGTCGGTAAGGCAATGGGGTTGAAGACAAATGAGTTTGATAGAATTACTTTAAAACAAGCGATGCATTCTGATTTGGCAGATGTTAATGCCTGGAATGATGCATTAAAAGTATTTTCTAAAATCATGATAACAGGTGAGGGTTCTGATTCTGTTACTAAATTTGATTTTAAAAGAAGAAAAGGTATCCGATTGCCTGGGACTGATGGCACAGACAATATGATTGACGTTTTTAATCAGTTTAATGAAGGTAAAACTAAAGAGGCTGCTATAAATATGTTAGGGATTACTGCTAGAATTAGTGGCAGAGCATTGGCAGCGGAAGATGCGTTTTTTAAATTCTTTGCTAAAAGAAGATTTTTATATCAAGAGGCAATGAGGCAGGCAGACATGGACATGGTGCAAAACCTAAGAAAGGGTATGAGTGCTGACGATGCTAAAAGTGCGGCTGATGAAACAATCGCAACTATGATGGAAAATCCAACTCGAAGTTTTTCAACCCAGATATTAGATCAAGCTGACGAACACGCACAGAAAATGACATTTCAGCAAGAACTTGGTCCTATTGGTAAACAAGTCAGTAGAATATTTAAAACACCAGGTTTAGCCTTCTTAGCTCCATTTGTTAAAACACCATTAAATATAGGTAAAACTGTGTTAGATAATTCATTTAATATTTTTAACGTGGTAGGTCCATTATCAAGAGGTCAAGGAAAAGAGTTTGACAAAGCCTTAGCAAAAATATTAACAGGTAATGCTATTATGCAAAGTGTCATTCATTTAACTAGTGGTATGTATGGTGACAATGTAAAGGTTACAGGAGGTCCACACCCAGACTACAAGGTAAGAAAATACATGAGAGAAATGAATATACCAACATATTCAATAGGCTTTAAGCAGGACGATGGGTCTTATAAATATTATCCATTCTCAAGGGTTGACCCTATATCTGGTTTATTAGCTATGGGAGCTGATTACAATCAATATAAATATGTTATGGGTACGGATGAGCTTGAAAGTTTAGCGTCTATTATGACAATGAGTGCTGCTGATTATGTAGGCGAGCAACCTTTTCTTCAAGGCTTTGCAGAGTTTAATAAGATATTTATGGGTGAGCATAATAACAAAGCATTTGGGCAAGCTGCATGGGAGTGGTTTGGTGGAAAAACTGCTGAGGTTGTTGGTACTACCTTGAGTGGCTTAAATCCTTTAGGATTACCTATAGGGAATACAGTAATTAAATATATGGAAGAATATGATATTCCTGTTGTAGCTCCTGCATCTTCTTTTTATAGGTCTATTGAAAGATCTGAAAGTCCAGAAAGGGAAGACCCAACTTTTGACTATTCTTTATCGGAACGATCAAAAATGCATACATTCTTTAAAGCATTTCATGATAAACGCAGACAGCTATTTATAAAAAACCCTCAATTTAATGATAGATACCAACCACAAAAAGGAATGTTCTATAAAGACATAGGAGCTTCTGAGAATATAATGGGTGGATATGGGCAAGTCTTTAGTCCGTTTCAAGTTAGAACTGTTAAAATGGATGACGTTGAGCAAGAACTTACAAACCTAGCTCTTTTTCCTTCTGGTGGTAAAGCTCTTGGACTCGTATGGGATGTAAAGAAAATTGACGGCATTGAATTAAATGCTGACCAAAAGGATAGATTTAATGAGGTATGGAGTTTAATGGATGGACGTGGAAGAATGCCTGCTGAACCAGGTTACGATAAGTCTGATGATTTAAAAGGAATCATGAGGTCTGTTATTAAAGACCCACAATATAAAACATTAAGCAATGAAAAAAAGTTTATTGAATTAGAAAGAGTATACAAATCTAGACGACAGAATGCTGTAAAAAGAATGACAGAAACACCTTTAGAGTCACATGAATTATTTAAGGAATACAACAAACAAAAAGAAATACAAAGGGTAAACAAAGTATTTGATAAGATAGATATATTACTTGAGAAGAACTAACATTGAAAAAGCAAGTGATATAGTGTATAAATTATATAGGAGTTTTTATGGCAACCTTCGACATTAACGACACCACCAGACGTGTCCAATATACAACCAATGGCTCACAAACACAGTTCGCTTTTAGTTTCCAGATCAATGCCGACAGTGAATTAAAGGTTATACTCGGTGAGACTACACTCACTCTATCTGCAAACTACACAGTAACAATAGCCACTAATGGAACAGGTACAGTTGATTTTTCTTCAGCTCCAACTACAGGACAGAAACTAACCATCTTAGCCAACAAACCTTTATCGAGGGAGAGTGTATATTCTACAGGAGCTTCGTTTACAGCGGCGGCACTAGAGACAGACTTCGATAACACTATCATGGTTCTTCAGCAGTTCGAGGAAAAGATTGACAGAACCTTACAGTTACCAGAGTTTGTTACAGGCTCAACACCGCCAAGTCTAATAGTTCCGTATAACGATACTGCCTCGGATAACTCTAATAAAGTAATTGGATACAATACAGCAGGAACTGCTTTAACATTATTAAGTAAGGGTGTCACGTCAGTAAGTGTTACTACGAATACCTTGTCACCAGGATCGAGTGCGACAGGAGCTGCTAGTATCACTGGAGATGCATTGAGTCTAACATTGGGAATACCAACAGGAGCAACAGGATCTGGTATAGCTACACTTGCGGATGATACATCTCCACAATTAGGGGCTAATTTAGATTTAGTTACATTTGATATTGTTACCACAAGTAATCGAGACCTTGAATTAGCACCAAATGGAACAGGTCATGTAACAGTAAAAGGTAATACAAATTCTGGTGCAATACAATTTAACTGCGAAAGTAATTCACATGGACAAATAGTTAAAGCACAGCCTCATAGCGCAGGAGTAACAAATGAATTAACTTTGCCTCCAGGCGGTAATCAAGAACTTGTAGGTGCCACTGCTACACAAACTCTTACCAACAAAACAATTAATGTTTCACAATTAACAGGCACATATACAACCGCACAAGTTTCCAAAACAGAAACAGCTACAATATCTACTAGCAAAACATTAGACTTTGATGCTAATCAAAACTTTATTCTTACTCTAGGAAGTGGTGCAAATACTTTGACCAATCCTACAACTGAAGCAGGTAATGTAGGGCAAACAGGTGTAATGATATTTATACAGCCAAGTAGTGGTAGTGCAGGAACAGTAACTTTAGGCACAGATTATGAAACACCTGCCGCAGGAGGGTTAAGTTTAAGTTCAACTAATAGTGCATACGATGTCGTACCTTATATAATAAAAGCTGACAACTCTATATTACTAGGTAGCCCTCAACTTGCATTTGGATAGAATATGTTTAGTAACGAATTATGGCATAAATCTGACACAACCACATACTCTATAGACCAATCAATTAGATTTAACTCTGCTGATACTGCCTATATGCACAGAACACCATCAAGCACTGGAAATAGAAAAACTTTTACAAGTAGTTTTTGGGTTAAACTTGGAAAACTTGGTGTAAATACAGCTTTACCAATGCCAGGAGTTACACATGGAATAGGTTCAAGTAGTTTATATTTAACTACAGCAAATGTTTTAAATGCATATATGTACTATAATGGTTCTTGGTCTGGGTTATTAATAGGTACTAGAGTTTTTCGTGATCCATCAGCATGGTACCATTTTGTTATAGTTGTTGACACTACCGACTCAACTGCAAGTGAAAGAATCCGTATTTATGTTAACGGACAAAGAGAAACTAATTTTTCATCAGAAGCCTATCCAACTCAAAATACAGATACAGATTGGAATCTTAGTGGTGAAAAAATGTGGATAGGCATTGACCCTAGTGGTAGTGGTTACAATGGTGAATATTATGCATCAGAAATGGTTTACATTGATGGACAAGCACTAGACCCATCTAGCTTTGGTGAAACAACTTCAGATGGAATATGGGTACCTAAAGATGTTAGTGGTCTAACATTTGGCACTAATGGTTTTTATATTGATGGTAGAGATAGTGCTGATTTAGGAGATGATGAGTCAGGAAGTGGTAATGATTTAACAACAAGTGGACTTGCCTCACATGACCAAGTGGCTGACTCACCTACCAATAATTTTAACACAATGAATCCATTAAACCCATTAAATGGTGGTGCACTTAGTCAAGGTAATCTAACAAATGTTTTAAGTGGTGATGACCAATTTTATACGACACAAGAATTAGGTTTTAAATCTTATTGTGAAGTTAGAGTAGATGCACAATCAAATTATGGTGGTACATTAGGACTTGGAACATTTGGTGGAGATGATGATGATAACACTTTGGTATTTCAAACAAATTATCTTAGTGGTTATATATGGTTAAATGGTGGTAATGCTAGTGCTAATATTGGAGGAACAATAACAACAGGTGATATAGTAATGATGGCATATGACCCTACTACTAGAAAATGGTGGGTAGGTGTAAATGGAACTTGGAGAAATAGTGGTGACCCAGCAAATGGAACTGGTCAAGTATATCAACATTCAACAACAGATTTTGGTGAGGGAATAGGAGCTATTGTTTGGGGTGGTTGGAAAGGTTCTGCTAATGGACTAACAGTAACTTGGAACTTTGGACAAGATGGAACTTTTGCTGGACAAGAAACTGCTGGTGGTAATAGTGATGGTAATGGAGTAGGTAACTTCAAGTATTCAGTACCAAGTGGATTTTTAGCAAACTGTACAAAAAATTTAGGATCGTAGGAAGATAATATGGCAACACCAACAATACCAAATGGAAAAGATTATTTTAACACAGTTAATTATGGTGGTACTGGTTCAGACAATGCAGTTACAGGTGTGGGTTTTGCACCAGATTCAACATGGTTAAAAAGAAGAGATAGTGGTAATGCTGATTGGGGTGTTTATGATACATCAAGAGGTGTAACTAAAGCAATAAAACTTAATAAAGAAGATGCAGAAAGTACAGAAACTAATGGATTAAAAGTATTTGGTACAGATGGTTTTACTGTAGGTAGTTCTGGAGATGCAAATGCAAGTGGAGGAACATTTAGTTCATTTAATTGGTTACTTAATGGAGGCACTACTGCAAGCAATTCTGATGGTTCAATTACTTCAACTGTACAAGCAAATACTACATCTGGCTTTTCAATAGTACAATATACTGGAACAGGAAGTAATGCTACAGTTGGACATGGGTTGAGTGTTGCACCTAATTGGGTTATGATCAAAGTTTTAGATGCCCAAGTTTCTGGTTTTTCTGTAGGCTGTTCAGCAGACCCTAGTGGGTTTGCTAATTTTTTATATTTAAATGAAAATACAGAAAGTAGAGCAAGTGCGGTAACATGGAATAATACAGCACCAACAAGTTCTGTATTTAGTGTAGGCACTTCAGCAACAACAAATTATAATACCTATAAAATGCTAGCTTATTGTTGGCACGAAGTTGATGGTTTTAGTAAATTTTCTAGCTACTCTGGAAACGGCAGTACAGATGGTCCGATGATTTATACTGGATTTACGCCGTCTTTTTTAATGATTAAACGAACAGATTCTAGCACTGGTGGTAATTGGTCAATGATTAATGATGTTACATATCCATCTAATCCTATTGGCTCACCTTTAATGACTGACTATGCAGGTGGTGAATCCGATCTTTCGGCAATAACTATGGATTTTCTATCAAATGGTTTTAAAATAAGAAACACTTTAAACTCTAATAATGCATCTGGTGGCTCTTATATTTTTATGGCTTTCGCTTCTCATCCCTTCACAGGAAACGGAGTTTCACCTGCTACTGCTAGATAAATATGAATAAATATGATATAAGGAGATATTATGTGGGCAATAGTTAAAAATAGTAAATTAGTTGAAATAAATAATGGCAACAAACCTATTACAGTAGGAGATGTTGTTCATCCAAAAGATATATATAAATATTGGACTAAAGCACAGCTAAAGGATATCGGTGTTTATGAGTTTATATCTGGATCAACACCAGATAATAGATTTGAAACTCCAACAACTACATCCTATAAAATAGATGATTCTAAAGGTACAGTTACAGAAACTATTAATAAGAAAGATAAAGAAATAACTGATACTTTATATACTTCTCAAAATAAAACTGATGGTGTTATTCCAGATAATAAAGATGTAGGAGATGTAGCGAGTAAAGGTTTAAAAACCATATATACAGAACAAATACAAAAACAAGCATCTAGTTTATTAGCACCTACAGATTGGATGGTAGTAAGAAAAGCTGAAGATTCTAGTAAATCTATACCAAGTGCAGTTACAACGTATAGAGCATCAGTGAGAACAGAAGCTGATAAAATAATACAAGCAATAAGTGATTGCGATACTCTTGATAAATTAAAAGCATTGTTTGTTACAGAATATAATGAAGATAGATCAGTTAAGACTAAAGCTACAATGAACACATTACCAGATGATGAAGATATTAAGGATTATAAAAGATGATGATTACTAAAAATCTTATTCAATTTGGTAATTTTTTAATTAAGATACCTAAAGCTATGAAAGGTGTATGGGATAAGTCCGAGAATAGATGGGGGTATAGAAAGGAGAAGTAATGGCATACGGAAAAACAAAACCAATGACTAAGAAAAAGAAAAAGAAATGACTACATATATTATTATTAATTTAGTTTTGTGGATGATATTCTGATGAGATCATTAATGAGAAAGTTTAGGACAGTTCCAAAAACCAAGGGAGGAGTTCCTAAGAAATATGTGAGTGGTGCAAAGAATCCTAAGTCAAGAGAAGCTGAGATTAAACGTACAGCCAAACTCTACAAACAAGGGAAACTAACACCTGCAATGATGGATAGAATAAGTAAACAAAGAGCAAGGGGTTGATATGTCTGCACCAGAAAAATATAAAAAAATGTTTGGATCGGATAGAGCAAACAAAATCTATCGTAGAGGGTTAGGAGCCTATTATTCCAGCGGTAGCAAAAGTGGTATGTCAGCTCATGCCTGGGCTGTTGCTAGACTAAAAGCTCATGCCAAAGGAAAAGCCACTGTTAAAAAAGCAGATGGAGATTTGTTTAGGAAGAAGTCATGACAACCAAAGCCGATAAGAATGAGATGAGAATCAGCAAGCATGAGGAAGTTTGTTCTGAGAGATACAAAAACATCCACGAGAATATATCGGATTTAAAATCTAGAATAAAAAGACTTGAGACAGTAATGATGGCAAACACAGTAGCGGTGATAGTGGCACTCGTATCTGCGTTTATCAAGTTATGATTGATCCAATCTCAGCATTCGCAGCAGTTAAGTCTGCACATTCCGTTATAATGCAAGGTATTAAAATCGGCAAGGATCTTAGTTCTATGTCTGGATACATATCTAGATGGGCAGTGGGCGAGGCTAACCTCGATGTCAAAGCAGAGAAGAAAGGCAGGAGTTTACTTGGCAGATTTTCTTCTGTGGAGGCACAAGCAATAGAAGCCCATCTTCGTAAAGAAGAACTCCGTAACATGAGAAATGAACTGCGAGAAATCTTTGCGTTATATGGTAGCCCAGGTCAATGGGAAAGACTACAAGCTGAGATAGCATCAGTGCGAGCAGAGAAGAAAAGACAACTGAAGGAAGCTGAACGTCAAGCAGAAAGAAGAAAGACAATAATCGTAACTGTTACCGCAATATCTGGACTATTGCTTTTTATTTATTATGAACTAAAATTATTAAAGATAATATGACAAACGAATTTTATACATTTACAGTTGAGGTTGAGAAACATAAGTCGAAGAAACAACCTCCGACAGTGTGTATACGATTCTATGGATGTAATGATATGAAGGATGCTGAGAAGTTAGCAAAACATTTAAACATAATGCTGAATACTGATGCCGAGATATTTAGCGATCACTTTAACGTACACTAGGAGATAATATGTTAACAGCACTTATAGGACCTGTGACAAGTTTACTTGATAAGTTCATCGAGGATAAAGATCAGAAGAATAAACTAGCTCATGAGATAAGTACGATGGCTGATAAACAAGCACATGAAATTGCCAAGTCTCAGATCGAAGTAAATAAGGAAGAGGCAAAGTCTAGGCATTGGTGGATAGCAGGATGGAGACCTGCGTGTGGATGGATATGCACTCTAGCTATGGGATATCATTTCATTATTCAACCATTCCTAATATTTTTTTTAGCTTTATTCGGACTCAAGATGGAGATACCCACATTCGACATGGAAACACTGATGACTGTTCTTCTTGGTATGTTGGGCTTGGGTGGTTTGCGGTCATTCGAGAAACATAAAAAACTTACGAAGTAAAATGCAGTTATCCAAACATTTCAAGCTAGAAGAATTTACGAAAAGCCAGACTGCTGCTCGTAAGGGAATAGACAATACTCCTCCAGAGGATATCATTCCTAAACTTTCTTTCCTTTGCACTCAGATACTCGAACCCCTCCGAGAGAAAGTGGACTCCCCAATAATCATTACTAGCGGTTGGAGAACACCGGAGCTGTCTCTGGCTATTGGATCAAGTCAGATGTCTCAGCATTGCAAGGGCGAAGCTGTGGATATTGAATGCCTTTCATTGAGTACTTTGAGTCTAGCGGAGATGATAATCAATCACTTTCCTTTCGATCAATGTATTCTGGAGTGTTATAAGAAAGGCGATATGAATAGTGGTTGGGTTCATGTAAGTCTGACCTCTGGTGAGAACCGAGGAGAAGTATTAACATTCGATGGTAAGCAATATCATAAGGGTCTGCTAGTGTAATGTCTGAAGTAGCTACAGGGCGAATCGGTGAACTGATCGCAGCTCTTAGACTAACTCAAATGGGTATTGAGAATACAATCAATCCACTTAACGGATCTGATATCATTGCGACAACTAAAGGTAAATTATATAGAGTGCAGGTAAAAGCTCGGAGTGTTCCAGATAGTTCCAGACCTTCACACTTCATGTGGACTACGAGTTACTCAAGTAAGAAGAAAGTTCCGTACACCAGAGAGCATTGCGACATTATAGCACTCGTATCTATTCCCCATGAGAACGTATACTTTATACCTATAATACATCAGACGAGTGTTACTAGACGATTAAAGGTAGAAATATTTGATGATAAAAGTATAGCCTCCTCCACTTGGGAAAAGGCTATAAGTGAGTTAGATAACTCGGATGGATCGAGCTAGTCCTTTGACCTTCGATATTCTATTTTCTTTTTCAAGATTAGATAAAGCCAACTGAACCGCTGAACGTGTATTATGATTCAAGCTATCGGCGATCTCACTTTGTGTGGGAGGGAATCCATTGCTTGATACATACGATATTATAAAGTCATAGACACTTTCTTTTAATGGCTTAGTCATCTTCAAACCTCTTCACCCTCGCATCTACTTCCGCAAGCTCATCTGGTTTTTCTTTTCTCATGATATCCATAATCGGTTTATTCTGCTCAAAGAAAGCTCCGATTGCCATAAGCCTTTGGTCTTTAGGTTTCTCTTCGTAGGTTTCTACTGTCCATAACCACTTATTTATAGACTCAATAGCTGTTTCTATGTCATCAAAGTGCTCAGACTTGTTACCAGGATACGATAGTCTGTATTTAGCATTCTCAGACCTCTGTATAGCTTCCTTTAAATCTTGGTTAGTACGAGTCGACTTGCCCCCTTTCTGCTCACTGACAGGCAAATTAGAGGCTTGTTCATTGCGTTGAGCAGTGTCCATCTCATTAGCCGAGGCATATTCACCTCCATGCAATGCAAAAGCACAAGCTAAGGCTCGACCGATCGCAGAAGATTCTGCATTCTCCATCGCTGAGGTTTTATTTACATAACCTTGACCTCTAATTTCTTCTGCATATCCAGACCCAATGATATCTCCTTCAAGACTTTTGACTATAGCCTTCATAACAATTCTTTTTCCATCGTCATGTTTTAAAAAAGTTTGAATACCATAAGTAGTGCCAAGATGTTTTCTAAATATCTCCACCCTTTGGGCAACTGTATTATATTTCTTACCACCTTTCTGAGTTACACCATGTGTTTTATTTAGTTCGCTAATTTCTTCTAGCATTTTTTTAAGTTCATTCATCTTTGATCTCCTTAATTGTTAATTTGGTATGACTAGTTTCTGGTTTAGCTGCTACGACTTTCTCTGGTGTAGCTTTTCTAATCACAGTATCTACTGCTACCTTTTTATTATTAATAGTAACGTACTTCACATTCTCGGATTGCAACATAGATATAATTGAATCTCTCATGACATTCTTTTTATCCGTCCATTCCTTGATCTGCTCAATAGCATACTCATGATTGTTGACTAAATCGGTCAACTTATTCGCAGTTTTATGTTCCGTCCAATCGACAAAACTTTTCTCTGGCTCCTGGTCATCATCGTAGGCGAGATTATTATCGACCTTGTTCCAGAAGTCTTGGACATATTCTATGATAGTGTTTTGTAAATCAGCGTCACCTTTAAAGACGAACATCTCGAACTTGAGACGTGGACCGAGCTTGCCGATTATCGCCCACTTAAATCCAGAGCATAACATCTGAGCCTGGACTTGTAGTATATTCTCGTATGTGGGAGGACCATCATTGTACCCTTGAGTCTTAATCTCACAGCATCCCTTACCCTCAAGCATAACGACCTCGCCTGTCTGAGGATCTTCAAAAGGGATAGCTCCACCATGAACTTCGAGGACTCCATCCAAAGAAGCTGCCATACGATACTTCTCCAGACGATAGGCCTTAGTCGGTTTAGTTAATGATACCCATTTATTCATCACGTTCCTCCGCCATTTTATCAAGTTTATCTGCTACCCATTGGAGTAATCCATCCTCAAGGTAGTTCCCTCGATCCGCTGCATCTTGGAATCTAGTAGTATCCATCTGGATAACATCTGGATTCTCTCTGATGTCAACGAATCTTTGACGCAGACCTTCTCTGGTCATGCCGAAATCATTCTTACCTAGAACGACTACACCGATCTTAGAAGCTCCGATCTCGAATCCGTCTCTGCTATATTTATTCTTGGGGGTAGACATACGGAACCTCCTCTATTGATCTCATGTGAACCTCGTAACAAGCATCGTCCAAGGCACAACCGACAATCATAAATGCATATAACATAAACATGATTACAGCTGCATAAAATATGATTGGAAAAAAATCGTAATGCTTCCTTACGAATCGTCTTACTTTATTTAAATAAACACTCATAATATCTCCTTTGTTAAAGTGTTTGAAGTCTATCTAATGCACGTTTTACAGTAGAAGCAGACCATGAACTATTTCTAGATGTCTTTACACTTCTTGCATTTAGATAGTTTGCCATACCGAGCAATGACTCGGAATGATTCTGTGCATCCTCCAGATGTATTCTGATCTGACCAATGTAAAAGTTAGCCTTTTCTTTTCTGGATTGACTAGCCTTGGCTCTCGCCTTATCCATGAACCCATGAACACCGAGCTTAGTCATTTTGCGATTTGTAGATTTAGTAATGTAATATCCTTTATCAACTATCGAGGCTTGCATCTCTTGGCATTTCTCTTTTTGTTTTTTGGATAAGTCTCTGCGATACTGATCTGAGAACATAGAAGTCATACCGAAAACAAGTCTATTACTCTCCTCGGTAATTGTTGGATTGTTACAAATAACTAGATTAAATCTTTTATCATCTCTGAACTTCATCATATCATGATCAAGTCTGCCTAGCCTTGTAATATCAGCAACAAGTATTGTAGTGCCAACAGGAACTGTATCGAGGAATGATCCAAGTTTAGGACGTTGATATATAGGAACTTTACCAGACACACCAATCTCCTCGATAAAGATAATCTCATCAGTAAGATTGTTGGACTTAATATACTCTTGAATAATAAATTTCTGACGACTCGCCACCATATGTTTTGAGTCATCGTCACTGTTTCTAATATAAGCTAGTATCATTACTTATCTTCCTCCTTCCACTTCTGTAATATTTGTTCTCCTGTTGAGTCATCAATATAGTAAACCCAACCATTGATTGTTATATAAACACATTCTTTTGATCTCTTATCTATTTTCATGTTTTTCTCCTTTAAATTTGGGGGCAACTTTTGGTGTACCCCCTTGACCATGTGATTAGCTAGCATTAGCAAAACTAAAAAACTCTTCCTCTGAGTAAGAAGGAGCTAACTGATTTTTTATGTACAAGATTTTAATCTGCTCCAATACCTCAGTAAGACAATCAGCAGACATTTCCCATCCATCAACATCGCCTTGCAAATCAATACCATATTTTGGATTTCTCTCGTCTGCGTTCATAAGCTGTTGCCTAGAAAAACCACAACCTTCAAACAAGATAGTGCCAAGGCTATATCTGGAAACAAACTGACCATCTTCTCCGAATGTTTCTGGATATGATAGATCATAAAACTCCACCATTGGCTCATCTTTATCATGAGTAAGACAATTATCTAAGCCATACTTATCGCCTTTTAATACCAACTTTACTCTCCAACTCTTACCATCTTCTGGTGGTAGACCTGGAAGAACGTGGTTAATAATTTTGTCAGTACATTTAACCTCATTAGTTTTGTTATTAATTTTAGTTATATACACGTTTATCTCCTTCTTTTGTAATAGGCATCATTGCCTAGTATACATATAATATATTTATGATATCTTTACAATACCTAAATGTACTTTTTTTTATTTCACGTTTTTTCCTTCCCAGAAAGAGTGCATTTAGGCAGAGAATGAAAGGATTGTAATGAAGGCATTTGTAGTAAGATTAGATGACAAAGTGTACAGTAAGTTAAAAAAAGAATCGAAAAGAAAAAGAATTTCTATGAATAGATTAGTAGAACATTACTGTGACGTGTCGATCGGTGATGATAGTAAATTTAAACAGTTGTTCGGTTGATGTTTGGTAAGACGGCAATAGCATTATGGATATTAGTGGAGTCAATCTATCCTCCGCCAGGTAACGATATCTTTATCGGAAAGTATCCAGATTGTCAGAATGCTCAAGAGATTGTAGATGATTGGATCGAGAAACATCATAAGCCAGAAGGATATTATGGGTGGGTATGTTATAAATGGGGCGAACACTTGAGATTAATGAAAATGGTACGCAGTGAATAAATACAGAGCAATTAGAACCGAGGTAGACGGAATCATGTTTGCCTCGAAGAAAGAAGCACTGCGATACAAGGAGTTGAAGTTCCTGTTGCAAGAAGAAAGAATATCAGACCTGGTGTTACAACCAAAGTTTCCGATTGAGGTAAATGGTAAGAAAATATGCACATACATCGCTGACTTTATCTATAACGAAGATGGTATACAAGTGGTCGAGGACGTTAAAGGTGTAAAGACCTCAGTATATCGAATCAAAAAGAAATTAACCGAAGCTATATATAACATAACAATCAAGGAGGTATAAATGGCTGAATTAAACGTAGTAAATCCCAAGCATTATCAACAGGAAGGT
>Ga0181404_1000262_pt1 | contig 16009 bp, 9 predicted proteins | sample 27SPOviralmetaG_FD_130133 | JGI IMG/M metagenome (GOLD analysis project Ga0181404, IMG submission 130133) | Marine viral communities from the oligotrophic San Pedro Time Series (SPOT) site, San Pedro Channel, CA, USA - 27 SPOT_SRF_2011-10-25 | ecosystem: Environmental > Aquatic > Marine > Strait... | reverse complement strand
TCATTATTTATATAATTTCGGAGTAATTTAAATTCACGAATGTCTGACAAATACTCCATATAAAAAGAGAAATATTTAAATTATGATAATTAAATTATTAGATTCATTCAAAATCATCAATTATAGTAACTATATCTACAAATTTTGAATCTGGTATATTACATTTTTTTTCATCTTTTTCTTGAATATTATAGTCTTTTCCTTTAATAAGTTTTATACATAAATGTCTATCACCCTCTTCATATTTTTTTGTTATTTCTCCTATTCTACCTAATTTGAGTTTAACTTTTTGTCCTACTACCATTTTATCTTTATATAATTGTAACATACAATCTACATATTTACGATTAGCTGGTTTATCACCTTTATATTTACCTTCTCTATGATCTTTAATAAATTCTAAACATTTAGAATCAGTTAATATTTCTTTACTTACAGGTTTCTTTTTAGTTTTATTAGAAATAGTTTTTTTAGTGGATTTTTTTGATGATTCTTGAACGGGTTTAGGTTCTGGTTTAGGTTCTGGTTTAGGTTCTGATTTAGGTTCTGGTTTAGGTTCTGGTTTAGGTTCTGGTTTAGGTTCTGGTTTAGATTCTGGTTTAGGTTCTGGTTTAGGTTCTGGTTCAGAATATGATTGAAGATCTGGATAATCATCATCAATAATTTTCTTAATTTTATTATTATCGCTTAATTGTTTGAGTGTTAAGAAATTTTTCTTATTATTTATCATAATATTATTAAGATTATTATGTTCATTTTTGTATAATAATATAAACTTAGTTTCAGAATTATATTTATCATATATAAGTTCGATATTTTGTTTAAGATTTATTGTATCACTTTTAATCAAAAGAAAACCTATATTCGATGATTTAAACATTTCTTCTTTTGTTAATTTTTCAAGATCATCTATGGTAATTATATTTGATTGTTCAGAATCCATTTCCGAATCATTAATGAATGTTAATTTTCTAATATGTAATTTTTTCTGTTTATTATTTTTATCTCTTACAACAATCTTATTATTAACTTTATCATGTTCAACTATAAATGCTTTATACTTATTATTATTTAATGAAAATTTAACTTTCATACCCGGTTTTATATTATAAGTGAATACAAGATTACGAATTTTAAAATAATCAGCGGTGAAATTTGGTATACAAGATTTCAAACCTTGTTCAATTGCAAAATAATCATTATTAACTTTATCTGAATATGTAATAACAGTAGTATTCACACCAAATAATAATTTAATTATATTAGGTATTTCAGATAGCATTGGTGCAAGTGGTTCCGGTTTATTTACTGTTGTAGATACATCATTATTGAAATCGTAAAAGTTTATTTCACGAATATATTTACTTTTGTATTTAAATATTTCATCTAATTTTATAAAATTTCTAGTAGATTTATCTTTACGATTAAATTCATCATAAGTGAAAAAGATTTCACCATTTTTTTCTGTCTTTGATAATTCACTTCTATCTATATTATTTTGTAATATATTATTAATATTATCAATATTTTTGTTAATAAGCAATAATTCTACAAGATTCCATATGACTTTTTGTTTAATGGTAGGAATATGTTTATTATATTTATTATTTATAACTAATCTATTTTCTTTATTATCATATACACACTTTTTTGAAAATGTTTTATCTGTATATATATTGATATCTTTATTTAGTTTTTTATTATACTCTTTATATTCATCATTCGACAATTTATATAGTATTTCTTTTTTATCTATTATTTCATTTATAATTTCATATATTTTTTTTTGTTTATCATAATTTAGTAATATTTTATTATAAAGAATAATATTAATAATATTTAATTTATTAATTTTTATTATCAATTTATCAGTATCAGGGATATCACCTACTTTTATATCTTCAATTGTACCAGAGAATTTATATGATTCATCTAAATCATAGAAATCAGTATTTTTCTCAACAAAATTAATTTTATTTCCCTTGTAAATATTAGGAATGATTTTTAAATCATATGTATCACCTATATTATATATACCATTATCATGTGTGTAATAATCTGACGATGTTGTATCATTTTTAATGTGATATATTATTGATTGAATAAGGAGTTGATTGAAATATTTCATATAATTGTATTCTTTTAAAGTATCAATAGACTCATTTGTATCATTTATATTGTTTATCATAAGATTATTATTAATATCAAAGTTAGATGTGTTCCCTAATATGTCATGTTTAATATTCTTACTATATTTGATATGGGTTATAGGGACAAATGTATTATTAGTAAATACTACTTCAATTATATTATTGGAATCATTTACGATTATACCTTTGATTTCATATTTAAGATAATTTAATCTATCATAAGTTGGTAATGTTGATGGAAATTCATAAATTAAATCAATATCATCTTTGATTGCGGTGGGAGATATGGGATATATTTCATGTGTTTGTTTATTTATAATATGTGATATTTTAAAATAATTATCAACTAAGAAACTGTATTTTTTATGATCATCGGTTACAATATCTGAATAACTTAAAATGTTTGATTGATTTTGAACATATAAGTTATTAATTTGATCATATATTCCATTAATAATGAGACCGACATATTTATTAACTTTATCATTATTATTAAAACTATCACTTAAATTGGGTTCGGGTGAACTAATATTATTATTATAATAAAGAATTGGTTCATATTTATTATCTTTTTTATAAATCAAATTCAGTTTAGATCTTGTTGTATCATATTTAAATAATTGTAAGCGAAGATTAATTGATTCCTCAACATTTTCAAATATGATCACATTTTTATTATATTTTTTATTAATATCATTAACAAGTGGTATAATGTATTTATAATCTTTAATTTCATTTGATTCCAAGTATTTTATATAATTACAATGAGATATAATAATATTATAAAGTAATATGATCATATGACCATTTTTTTTATCATTCATAATCAAATCCTTGAACTGTGTAATAGTATTAACATTATTCAGTAATTTTTTAATTTCAGTAATGCGTGTATCATTAATTCCTATATAATTTAAATCTTCTGTCCCTACACGTTCTTTAAATATCTTTATATGACTCAAAGATATTTTTTTAGATTTAAATAATTGAATCATATTTCCATCTCCTAAACGCATCATAGTTAAATATTTATTTTTATCCATATGATCAATTAATACCTGGGCAATATAATCACGAGCATTATTCATAATAAATTGTTTTTTGTAATGCTGTGATTTACCTTTTAACTCACTTTCAGGATATTCACCATAAGCTTTTCTTATTCTTTTTTCAATTATTCTATTATCATTTATAGAGTTTATTTGTTGTTTATAATCATTATCTAATGATATCAATGTATGAATCAAAGAATAATTATCTTGATTAACACCTTTAATAACAAATCCACCAAGATTAGTATCAGTTATTTCGTCATTGTGATTAAACATCTTTTGTAATTTAGGATGTACATGACAAAATCTACCCGGGTTACAGGGTGATAATTTAGTGATTTTCATATCTTTAATCGAAACCATAGATACGATTGTGTCTTCTTTTTTTTTGTTAGGATTACCTTTATAACAGCAAGGATATCTTATTTCTCCTATATCGTTCTTATGAGGCATCCATCGTGATTCAACAGCAGATACTATTTTTTGATAAACTTTATTGATATCATTAATAGTTTTTTCTGATAGTTCTAATCCATCTATATATTCTTGAAATTTATCCCATTTAAGATCTAATAATTTATCAGCTTCAGGTTTACTAACCTTTAATATTTTTATAATATCTTCTTTAAATGTATTATCTCTTAAATTTTCCCATTGGGCACCAGTTCTATTAAAAATATATTGATCTTTACGACCTTTTTTTATACCGGGTGGTATTATATCATCAATATATTTATAAATATCACGAGGATGCACTGGTAAATCTTTACGAACATTCCAGTATTTTGGACAAATATAATTGACATTAACAGACGAATCAGTCAAACTTGGTTGTGATATAATATTAGAATATGAATCAATTATAGATTTATCAAAACCAGGTTCAGTTGATAATAATTTTAATAGTTCTTGACTAGATTTTTTGGATAGTTTTCTTTTTTCTTCCGCAGTTTTATTGATACTATTTAATATATCATTTACTTTAACACGTTCAAGTTCATCATCTGATAAGGCAACAACTTGTTTATTAGCACTTGCTTGACATAGTCTAGCTTTTCCTTTAAATAATATAGGGTCATGTGCTTCTAGTTTTTTTGTGAAGTAATTACTGATATTAACCAATTCAGATTCAGAAGAACCACCTCCCGATGATGATGTAGTAATTTCATCACCCGATGATGATGTTATTTCATCACCAGAAGAAGACTCAGGTTTTTGAACTGGTTCTGGTTCTGGTTCTGGTTCTGGTTCTGGTTCTTCTTCAATTATTTCTTCTTCAGATTCAGATTCTTCTACAATTTCTATAGGTTTTATATTACTTGATTTAATTATTTTATTTTCAATCTTACTAATATTAACAGTAACTTTGTTCACATTTAAAAATAAATCATTATATTTTTTATCAAGATTATTTGAAATATATTCTTGATATTGATTCATCATAAATCTTATAAATCTGGTCAAACGATTCAATTCTTGAAATGATGAAATATTCATGATTTGAATACGAAAAAACTTTTCTAAATGTTTATCTATGACTATTTCTGAACCGGGTTCTTTAGATGCGAATCTATAAATTTTTTTACCTTCTTCTTCTTTTATAGTATTTTTTTCACTCCATGCAATAAATACAGATCTAGCTGCTTCGACTGTGATTCCATAATTTTCATGAATAATATTTATAATTTGATCATTAGAATATTCAAATCTTGGATGTTTGAGCGCGGAAATTACTGAATCAAATACATCCATATTTTCATAATCGGATACTCTTTTGTAATGAATATAAATACTATCATTTTCTTCTAAATCCATACGTTCTTTAAGTAATCTGAAATGAGTATAAAAATTATTAATAAACTTCATAATATTTGCCTTTTTATAAATATATCTTCCTTTGTCATCTACAAAATTTTCAAGTGAATATACTAAATCAATATTATAATATTCTAAATTAATATTGTCATTTAAAACAAGTTCTGGAATATTTTTAATAGAATATATCCGATTATAATTTATTCTATTAATCACTTTATTTGATTCATCTACAATCTGTTTTAAATCATCTTGATTTATGATTATATTATTATAGTTATTTATGATTAAATCTACATTACCATCTAAATGTATTATAAGTGAGAAAAATACATTTCCTGTTTTAATCTCAGTATGAATTTTCAAGAAAAATACATTTTCATATTTAATAAATGATGGTACAAATCCTATATTTATTGGAATATATTCTTTATAATCTTTGATAAAGTCCTTACATAATTTTTTTGTGATTAATTTATCACTCGAAGATAATTCTAATTTTAATGAATCTTCATATAATTTAAAATAAGTATCTTCGTAATCTTCAAGAATTAATTTAGTCAACACATATTTATTAGATAGTGGAAAATCTGCAAATAGTTTTGTAATATTTATATTATTATCATCTGAAAATTTAGTGCTGAGTTTCATTAATTTAAAAATATTTTGATCCTCTTTTAAAAGATTAGATTCATCATATATTTTAGAATTTAATAATTTAAATATATCATAATTATTTCTTACCAGATTTTTTATATCTATATATTCTTTTTCAGATCTTTTATTATAAGAAGGGTAATTTTTTATGTTATTTTCATTGATACGTGGGAAAAATTTTCTAATAATTCCATTATAAAAAGTTTTCAAATCAATATCTAATTTACTATTGAATTCAACTATATCCGGTTTTTTCATAAGATCTATTTGCTTTGTATTAAATATATCCCTAAGGCAAAAATAATAGATAGTATTATCGGATAAATTATTTTGTTCAAAGAGTTTATTCATTTTATTAGTCATTTTTACAACTTTTTGAATACCTAATTCATTCACAAAATTAGGATCAGGTATTAAATCGATCAATTTGTTATCTTTAATAATATGATTCATATTACTGATATTATCATATTCAAAACATATAGATTCAGAATTAGAATAAGCATATATTTCATCAACTGATGTAGAAATATCCGGATAACAATAATTAATTATTTTATTTATGATCATTTTGTTTGTATCATCTGGATATAATAAATCATCATTAAAGATAAATTCTTTATCTGTAATGATATTATAAACTTTATAGTGAATATTTTTCTCTTTATGATCAAACATATATATTATAATAAAATATTATTTTTTAGAAAAATCGTATGGTGTATGATTAATTGTCATCCCACAATACTTAGTTGGTGATACAGCATAGTCTATAGGTGTGTAAAGTCCTATTTTTTCCATCTCTTCTAGATTAAATTTCATATATGACCAAAATGGTTCGTCATGTCCAACTGTTTTATTCATAACATGTGCTAACTCATGCCCTGTAGTAAACATGATAGTATTATTATCATTGAAAGGATATTCTTTAGATGTGTGTCTAAGACATATAGCAAGTTCTTCACCTTTGTTCACACTATAACTTTTATACTTGTGATGTGGATCACACTCAATCAAAGCATTTAATCTAAGATTATTAATCATCTGTTTTACTCCCGGATTATTAGGATATTGTTTCCTCATATGATCAACAAAATTAATAATATCTTTTTTTAGTAGTGCTAATTTATTCGCTGCTTCTTGTGAATTCGGTAAATCACGAACAATATATACAGCATCATCTACAGAAGATTTTACTCTGATAACATCTTTATCTAACATTTTATTATTTATCATGAACATTAAAGAAAAAAATATAGTGATTACAATTATAAATAATAATAAATCGTCCATATATAATATATTATATATTATTATGAATAAAATATTTATGATAGGATTTCTTGGAGGATTCAGTACACTTATATATTGTTTATTATACGAAAATAAAAAGAAAAATAAAAAGGAAAATGAATTAACATTTAATAATAAAGTTGTTTTTATTAATAGAAATATTATAGATGATAAAGTTAATATTGATTATGATAGATACAGATTAATATTATATAGAAAACCTAGACCAATATATGAATTATATTTAAAAAATGAATGGGAAATATTATAAGTTTAGTATTTAAAATTATTAAAATAATTTATATGTAAATGGATGAACATGTCAAAAATTTCGTTTATGCTGGAATTGGTGGAATGCTTTCACGAACAGCGACAGCTCCATTAGAAAGATTAAAAGTTTTATATCAAAATAAAACTGATATTAAAATGTCATATTATAATTATTTACCACAATTAATAAAAAAAGAAGGTTATTTATCATTATTTAATGGAAATGGTATAAATTGTATTCGCGTTGTTCCGGAATCAGCAATAAGATATAGTGTGTTTGATTATAGTAAAAAATATTTTGATCAAAAAGAAATAGATAAAAATCTTAATTATTTTATATCTGGTAGTATATCAGGAATTACGGGATCTTGTGTAGTATATCCGCTTGAAACAATTCGAACTAAAATAACAGCACAATCAAACAAAAATATGTATAATAATTATATTGATTGTGTAAAGAAATCATATTATAGAAATGGAATTCAAGGATTTTATAAAGGGAATGTTTTATATACTCTTGGTCAAATTCCTTATCAAGGAACAAACTTTTTAACATACCAATATCTAAAAGATAACTATGAAAATACAAATATGAATCTATTATTATTTGGTTCATTTGCTGGATTCACATCCATATCTGTAAGTTATCCATTTGAAATCATTAAACGAAGAATGCAACTCAGTGGTGAATTAGGTAATCCCACTTATAAAAATACTGCACATTGTCTTAAACACATGTTCAAACAGAATGGATTAAGAGCATTCTATGCTGGATTAATCCCACAATATATTAAACTTATACCAGCAAATTGTATATTCTTTTATACTATAGAAGTCTTTAAGAATGTTTAAATTTGATTTATTAATTAAAGATAATTAAAACTTATTATGGATCTTGAAGACCTTGCTAAGAACTATGAACAATTTTATGATATTACTAGAGAATTTTATAAGAATTATATTTCAAATCCAGAAATGACTTATGATCGTTTATTAAAACTAACTCTAAAAAGTAAAAAGATTAATATGATTAATAAGATTGAGTTAAGGAAGGCATATTTTGGATTGATTGAAATAAATGAACTTCCATATGATAAAATATTAGATGAAATGCTAGTCAAGAAACCTGGTAAGTCTGAATCAGGTGTAAATACTGTGTCCTACCTAACTTCACCCAATCCCGAATGGGAAGATGAAAATGGTATTGTACATCTTCAAGAATTTAGTTGTAAGCATGATTGCTATTTCTGTCCAAATGAAAAGGATAAGGATGGTAAGGCAATTATGCCTCGTTCATATTTATCCAATGAACCAGCATGTTTAAGAGCATCAAGAAACAATTTTGACCCAATTGAACAGATTCATGATCGTATGTTCTCTCTTGAGAATCAAGGTCATCCTTTGGATAAGATAGAATTAATTGTTCTAGGTGGAACTGTATTAGAATATCCACGCGGATATCTTATCGATTTTATCAGAAAGAGTTTCTATATCTGTAATATTTATCCAAAGAAAAGTGGTAGAAAAATGTTATCACTTGAAGAAGAACAAGTTATTAATGAAACTAGTAAGTGTCGTGTTATTGGTCTAACTCTGGAAACTCGCCCGGATGGAATTAATCATGAATCCATCCATTTCCTGCGAAGACTAGGTGTTACACGAATGCAAATTGGTATCCAGCATACTAATAATCGATTACTTAAGAAAATTAATCGAGGACATACTATTGAAGATAGTATCAATGCAATAAAATTATTAAAGGATAGTGGTTTCAAGATTATTGCTCATCTGATGCCCGATCTCCCCGGAGCAACAGAAGAAGATGATACGGAAATGTTTAATCGTATCTTAAATGATACTGATCTCATATGTGATGAATTTAAGATTTATCCATGCGTGGTTCCAAAGACTATTGATAAAGATAAGCCTGTTGCAACAGTTATAGAGAAGTGGGCGCGTCAAGGAAAGTATATACCAAATGCCGACAGAGATCCTGAATATCTTAGTAGAGTTATTGGACATTATATGAAGAATGTTCAACCATGGGTTCGTGTTCCACGTATTATTCGGGATATTCCAAATACATATATTTCACACGGAAATAAGGATGGTCATTTAAGGCAAGTAATTGACAAGGCAAATCCTGATTCACAAGAGATTAGACTGAGAGAAATCAAGCGAGTAAAACTTACCGAACAACCAGTAATGATTATTGATAAATTTCAATCATCAAAGTCGTCTGAATATTTCATTCGATATGAAACATCCGATAGAAAAAAGATTCTTGGATTTTGTAGACTCCGACTTGGTGATCCAGATAATTCATTCCTATCCGAACTTTATAATTCTGCTATTATCAGAGAACTACATGTATATGGTAAAGTAACAATTGTGGACAAGAAATCTAAGGGTGTTCAACATCTTGGATTGGGTAAGAAAATGGTAAAGAAGGCCGAATGGATCGCTTTAATTCACGGATATGGTGAAATGTGTATTACATCTGGTGTAGGTGTTCGTCAATACTACAAAAATAAGTTAGGATATCATTTAGAAGGAATGTATATGAAAAAGAATATACTTATTCCATTCTTATTTAAGGTATTTATAATGATTATAATATTAAATTTGATTTATATTATTATGAATTATAAATAATATGGGTCGTTCTTTTAAGCTAACGAATAAAACGCAGTATAAGAAACCAGAAAAAGTTGAAGAAGAAGTAAAAGTTGTATATGATCACAGACCAAAAGTAAAGACAAATCCTAAAATAATTGATGAGTTTAAAAAGAATATGAAAACACCATCGCCGTTGTGGGATGGACCTGTATCATTTAATGTGAACCTTTCAAAAGATTATCAACCATTTAATGAAATTGAATGTTAAATACCTATGTAAATTAATAAATTTGAAACAATATTATATTTTTTTAATCAAGCATGACTGAAGTAATTATTGCAGAAAATATTAATATTTCTAATGAAGAAAACTATAAATATATTATAGAAATGGTTGATATTAATACACTATTATTTAATATTATGAATACTGATACAGGTATTCATTATAAATTATATATCAAAAAAGATTCAGAATGGTATAAAGAAAATATGTATAAGTTTCAAAATGATTTCTCACAACTATATCAAATTATGAATGATTGTATATTTGATAGTGAAAGTATTTTTAAATATGATTTAGAAGAAATAAAAGATATGATTAAATTCAAAATTAAAATGAAACAAAATACAAAATTCTTTAAATTAGAATTAGATTATAAATTAGAAAGATATATATCTGAAAATGGAATATTAGATGACAGATTAAATAGCATTGAATATCAATTGAACAAATTAAGAGAAGGAACCATAAATGGTAATAAAATTAATGAATTAAAAAAAGATATATATGATATTAAATCAAATATTAGTAGAAAAGGAAATATTATTAAAAAAGGAAATATTTACAAAGTGTTTAATGATTATAATAATATTATTTATAAAGGTGGTATGATAAATGGTAAGAGAGAAGGAGAAGGTATAGAGTTTTGTCCCTCTTCCGGGCAAATATTATATCAAGGAGGATTTAAAAATGGATATTATCATGGACAAGGGACTTTATATAATAAATCAAGTTCTTTGGCAGTTATATTTAAAAGTAAATATCAAGGAAATTTTATTCATGGATTATTTGATGGAAATATTGAAACATATCATATGGATTCTGGAGATGGAGAGTTTATACATGATAGTAATATTATATATAGAGAAGGACAGGTTATCCGCAATATTCAAGTTGAGTCTGGTGAAGTAACTAATTACAGTGGTGAAATACTTACTAGTGTAAATCAAGCAATATTAGATGAGATAGATTAAAAATCTAATACTCATCATTAATTATTTGTGAAAAGATTTTAGAACTAACTTTTAATCCCTTATCAGATTCTAGTTTATCAATAATTTTTTTATTTGATAATACAGAATTATATTTAGTATAGTATTTTTTTATAGTTGTTTGTTCTTTAGGACCAAATTTCTTTTTTTTATTTTCTTGTTTATTATCAATATATTCATAATTGAGTTCTAATCCATCACTAGTTTCTTTCCAACCGAATATATGAAGATTACCGTATGTTATCTTAGCATGACACTCCTTGCATAATGGTACTAAATTATGTGCTTTATTTTTATGAAAATTACCAGTATTTCCATTTTCATCACAATCTGCCTGTTCAAATATATGATGTGTTTCACAAGCATCTTTATTGCATCCAGGCATTTCACACTTTCCCATAAATACATTAGAGTTATATACACTTTTCTTTTGATTCACAATATGATTAGAATCCCCATTTAAACGGCGTTGAATTCTATTCGCAATTGAAATAAATTTCTTATCTAAACCTAGTGATTCGGCAATCTTAATACCATAATAATTAGGACCAACTCCAGGAGTAAGTTTCCGATCGAATATAATTTTTTCGCCTTCAAATGAAACACTCATATGATATATTTTGAGATTATTTAATTCTTTAACTTCATCAATATTAACTAATTCTGAAAGATGAGATGTGAACATAAATGATGATTGTTTTTCACATAGTATATTTAGTGATGATGATACAAGAGATAGTGCCGAACTAACTTCTGTTGTAGAACATACTTCATCACCGAGGATAAGTGAATCTTTAGTAGCACCATTTAAGAAACTATTAATATCCATACATTCTACTACAAACGAACTTTGTGATTTAAAAATATTATCATTAGACATAATTCTGGTAAAGATATTTTTATATGGTTTGAATACAAATGTTTCTGCTGCAGTGTAGAGACCAGCCTGTGCCATGATTATATTCAATCCAATAGATTTCATTAAGGTGCTCTTGCCACCAGCATTTACTCCATACAATAATATCCCATCTTGTCCATCTTTACCGATTACAATATCATTACGAATAAATTCTTTTTCAGAGATCATTTCAATAATAGGATGTCTAATTTCACGTGCCTCAATAAATGATTTTACAGCAGTTGAATCAGTTTTAGGTCTATGATAATTATTAGTGATACTTAGAAAAGCACCACATGAAACAAAATCTACATCAGCGATAAATTTATTAATATTTTTTAGTAATTCATATTTAGTTTCATATATTTGTTTTATAGTTTTATCCCATAAAGTTTTATTCATATTTTTAAGTTGTTTGTTTAGTGTGAGTAATTTTGTAGAAATTTTTCTGATTATATCAAGATCAATTATAGAATTACTATTATCTTTGGGAGTTAATTTAAAATTTTCTTTATTACAAATATAAATAACTTCACCTTCTTCATTCTTAATATAGATACTTTTGTTTGACATATTATTAAATTTTTGTTGAATTGTTAAACCACGTTTTTTAGTACAATATATAAAATGATCATGTTTGTCATTATAATCATATTTAACGGCTTTTGCACCATTTTTAGTATCAATTAATGATGAAAACTTTTCACATATAGTATGAATATCATACATATTTTTAGATATTTCATCATCTAATTTATCTAATTCAGGATAAACACCTTTTTTAAATATTGATTTTTCAATTGAATTATTCACTGATACAGATCCAAAATTATCAAATTCAAATGTCTTTTCAATATAATCATAATAATCATTAAATCCTTGAAATGTTTCATGGAATTGTGAATAATCTATTCTTTCATTTGAGACAATAAGATTAATAACATTTTTAACAAAATCAAATGATATAAAGTCTGAAAATAAATCATTTGGTTCGTATGAATCATCAAGTCCCATCTTTCTTAATTGTTTTTCAAGATCTGTTACCTTAGCTAATTGTTTTCTGATATCATCATAATAATTATCATTTATGAATAAAGAAATATTTTCATATGATTGTTCTATTTTATCACAATTCATGCTGGGTGCTAATAATCTTTCTTTAAATTCTCTTCTTCCCATACCGGTTTTTGCTTTGTTCAAAAGATTTACCAGAGAATCACCCTTACCTTTGTAATAGTTATTATTATTAACAACATTTAGTTGACGAACACCATCAGATGTAATAGTAAGAAAATCAATATTATCTAATTCAATAGGTCTATCAATATTATTGATAAGATCGGATTTATGAAGATATATATGATTTAACATAATAACATATGATAATAGGACTTCCGGTTTTCTTTCAAGATTAAAATATTCGATTGGTGATACCATTCCGGGAAGGGAAAATATTTTCTGAAGAGTATCATTCTGATAACCAATTTTAGAGAATTGTTTAATATCTTTATCATAAGTTCGGAAATTATTACATTTATCAAGGATATCAAAAATATTTGTTAGTTCATTATCAGTATAAGAAACTGATTCAGATGTATGAATAACTGTTTCAACAATAGAAAAAGTATTCAATATCCGATTTAGTTCATTAACCCAATAGTTTTCATCACAAATAGGTGTTGATATATGATTAATAAAATTTTTTCCGGTTGCTACATTAATTAAAGAAATACCAGCAGTATGGATTTTTTTATCATTTATTTCACCCGAATCAATCCAAATACTTGCTAAATAATTATCTACATCTCTATTAAAATCATTTATAACAGTGCCAGGTGAACATATTTCAGTTATTCCACGACGAGGGTTTGGTGGAGGTGAAATTTGTGATACAATCATAATAGTGAATCCTTCATCCAGTAATACTTTCTTAAATTTATTTACACTATGATCAGGAAATCCTAACATTAAAGGATTTGATATATTATGTTCTTTCTTTTTGTCTTTTCTAGTTACAATTATATTAAGAATATCTGATAGTTCATGAAGATTAGGACCTAATTTAACATCTTCAGTATCGACTGCATAGCACTCGAAGAAGGATCCTACCATCATAAGACATATAGATTTTTCACCATATTTTTCTGTACATTCGTTATGATATTTCAAATATAGTTTTAAAATATCCGACCCATCGCTCATATTTAGTAATATATATTATGATTATATTTTTAAATAATATTATATATATGTTGTGTTTACCATGCAGAAAAAAAAGATCACAATTTGAAATTTATTATTGTTTCGAATGTCAGATTTATTTTAAATCACATAAAAAATATAAAAAACATTTAAAAAAAAGACATAGTTAATTTTAAATTTGAATATTTAAAAATATAATCATTATATAATTGATAAATGAAAACTGTTCTTTCTACACGTGGATATAAAATACCTAAAAAATATATCACAAATGAACAATTAGATTTAATTAAAAAGGATTTAATCATAAAACCGTATACATTTGATATGACAGGATTTAAAGATAAAAATAAGGAAGAAGATAATTCATATGCAATTTATAGTGAATCCGATAAGTATTATGTGGTTCCTAGATACTGGGGTGAACAAAATATTGGGCCACCAGTCGAAAATAGGATTCCATCTGGATTAGATATTAATGTAGAATTTAAAGGACAAATGAGAGATTATCAGTTAGATATTGTAAAAAAATATATGAAAGAAGTAGGCGATCAAGGTGGTTCTATTATAAATTTAAAAACAGGTGGAGGGAAAACTGTTTTAGCATTATATATAATATCACTGTTAAAAAAGAAAACAGTTGTATTATGTCATAAAAGTTTCTTGTGTGATCAATGGATTGAACGTATATTAGAATTTCTACCCGATACAAAAATAACAAAAGTCCAAGGAACTAAATCAGATTGGTCCGGAGATATAGTAATTGCTATGATACAAACAGTTTTAAATAGAGAAATACCCCCAGATATTACAAATGAACTTGGATTTCTAATCGCAGATGAGTGTCATCATTTAGCCGCCCAGCAATTTGCTAAATCTCTTATAAAATTAAATCCAAGATTTCACTTAGGTTTATCGGCAACAGTAAAAAGGGCGGATGGTTTAGGTAGAATTTTTGAATATTATCTTGGCAATATCTGCTTTCGTTCTAAAGTAGATAAAAAGACAAATGTAGAAGTTAGATTGATGAATTATAAATGTGATGATATCAGATATTGTAAAGAGGAAAAATTGTATACGGGTAAGGTATGTCGCCCACGTATAATCAATAATATATGTTCTTGGACTCCTAGAACTAATTATATAATGGATATTATATATAAGTGCTATAATATGGGACGAAAAATACTTGTATTGTCCGATAGAAGAGAACACTGTATGGAAATGGCGCGATTATCAAATGAAAAATATGGAACTGATATAGCTGGAGTATATATAGGTGGAATGAAGATACATGAGCTAGATGAATCGAATAAAAAGATGATTATTTTCGCAACATATCAGGCAGCGTCTGAGGGATATGATAATAAAACACTGGATACACTGGTGATGGCGACCCCAATAGGGAACATAGAGCAGACAGTTGGGAGAATCCTTCGCCAGGAAAATAAACATCATCCTTTAATATATGAAATTGTAGACGATAATATTGTTTGTCTTAAAAAGAGTTGTACAACAACACACATGAAATTATATAAAAAAAGAGATTACATGGTTTATTATAATGATGATACAGAAAAAATAGATTTTAGTAAAAAAAAGGAAGTTAAGAAAGAAATGTGGGATCAAGAGTGTTTATTATAACTGCGGCAGACGTCAAAAAATTACCCTTATTATTTCTTATATTTTACATTACTTTTTTTTATCCCTTTTTTAATCACTTTTTTTCATTTTTTTTATTCCCATTTTTGATTTTTCATCTTTTTTTTTCATTCTCC
>Ga0181404_1000261_pt1 | contig 16047 bp, 20 predicted proteins | sample 27SPOviralmetaG_FD_130133 | JGI IMG/M metagenome (GOLD analysis project Ga0181404, IMG submission 130133) | Marine viral communities from the oligotrophic San Pedro Time Series (SPOT) site, San Pedro Channel, CA, USA - 27 SPOT_SRF_2011-10-25 | ecosystem: Environmental > Aquatic > Marine > Strait... | reverse complement strand
TACCGAAATAGAATCCCCTGATCCACTTATACTAGTTGATCGTGTTGGTGATGGGTTGCCATCATATATGTCTGTTGTATCAAAAATAGTAGATGCACTATCAAAAAAGGAAGCTGCACCTGCCGTAGTTAGTGAAAAGTTTTCTGGTGTGGTTATTTCTGAATCACCAAAGTTAAAATCTATACCTACATTAATTACTGCCTCACCCTCTGTTTTAAGAAAGGTTTTAACTTTGTAAAAGACTTTTCGTACTTCCGGGTCACCCATGAAATAATAAGGTGTTTGGTACACACTAAAAATATTCTCTGTATTAAAAGAGCTTCCCTCTTCTTGCTTGTACACTTTACCAGAAGTATCTCCATGAAGAACAAACTCAAACTGTCCTATGTATCCACTAGCCACTGCTGTTGCTTCAATACCTACAAGCTGGCTGTACTCAAACGTAGACTGTGCTGTAGGGCTTTTACGAATAGCTGCTAGTAACGATAGAGAAGTGTTAGCTTCAAAGAATAACCTAAACTGAGACTTTCTTCGTAGAACCAGAGCTTTTAGTTTAGTTACATCCTCATTAGCTGTGTAGTTCTCAAAGGTCTTTTGAATCTCACGAGACACAGTTTCAAGTTCAACGTCACCAATACGAGATGTACCTGAGATAGGTCTAACACCGTCTGGGCCAAGGAAGATAATGTCACCACCAAACTCTACTACAGTATCAGGTGCAACACACCCCAAGTCATTAGTAACGTTTTCTACTGTAAAGTTAGAATAGTTGTCGCCTATGATACGCTTAATTTGGTTCTGACCGAAAACGTAAAGCTGATTACGAAAGGCTTTCATCTGGGTTACAGTAAAGCCTATGTTAATTACACCTGCGCCGTTGGCAGGGTCAAAGTCTGTGTCTGCATTAGGGGCAGAAAAATATATGTTAAACGGTTCTGCAGGATCACCAGCTAACCAAAGATGATTAGCAAAAGCACTAGCAAACTTAGGGTCGGTGGGAGCATTAGCATGTGTGATCTGTGTATAGGTTGAACCATTGTACTTGGCTGCAGGATTTACACCATCTGTCAGTAGTAAGATTTCTTCAGTCCAATTATAACGTTCAAACCTTACTACGTCAACCCCTGTCATTGTAGGACTACCTGCTGTACTAACTGCAGTCCAACCTATAACAGAAGGAGTACCTACAACTGTGCTAGAATGTGAAGATGTACCACCTGTTATCACATTGTTAGCGGAAAAAATAGTATCGGGTAGTCTTCCAAAGTTTATAACAATAGAGTTGCCACTACCATTGGCTGTCTTAGATATGACTGAACCTGAAGCTGACACTGCAGAATCATCACTTGAACTAACTACAGCAGTAACCGTTTCACCTACAGTAAAAGATGCAGATTGATTGTCCGTTACTACAACAGTATAGTAGTGGTTGTAATGATGTAAGTAGTTATTTCCTGATGATGGTGCTCTACAACCTAGTACGCCTTGGTTTATGTCACCGTTTACTACAAGTCCTAATACTTTACCTGTACCGGGTAATGTGTCATAGGAGTTTTCAAAACCACTTATACGCCTATAACCACCCTCAAGGGATGGCTCCATGTTCACAAGACGTACAGCGCTTCCTGAGAAGTTGTTAGACTGTGTGAGAGGGTCCACGTTAGTTACAAGACCACCTGCCATAACAGATACGTATGTTTGTAATGCATCAGACATCTGTGTTTAATTGACTGCTTCTTACTGGACGTGTAATCATTGTAGACACAACATTAACGGGTTGATCTAAAATAAGTCGGCGCATCATCTCAATACCGTCTTTAAACTTTTGTTCGTGCATAGCAGCACTCTGTTCGTTAGACCTAAAGAGCATCATGTACATCATAGCCCCGTCAATAACTACGTGCTTAAAACGGTCAGGTATTAAAGCTGTATCACTTGATGCTGTTAGCTCAGCAGGGAATTTAAAATACCTATACTCAATTACATAAGCAGCATTAGGGACAGGCGTAACGCCAAACTTCTCTTCCTGTGTCAGGTACACATAATCAGGAGCGCTTCTAGCACCCTCACCGCCTAACTCTTCTAGGGACTTAAACGATGTAATGTATTGATCGAAGGTGAGTAGTTTTAGTTTCTTAGGTGTATTGCTTTCTGTAGTAAGCTGCCTAATATAAAAGGTATCCCAATCTGCTTTAGAATAGTCTGCAGGAAAGGCATATGTCCCTGTACCTGCAGTCAGTGTCTGCGTTGTTGTAGTCAACGCAAAAGGCCACTCTTGAGCATCCTGTAACATCTGCCTAATAGATGAGTTGATAGCATCCTTGGCAAGGGCTTGTACGTTTTTAACTGTAGTAAACTCAGACTCAGTAATCTGAACCTCATTAAGTCTACGTAAAAGCTCGTTTGTCAGGTTGATAAAAGTAGCCATAAGAATCTCTGTTGGATGTACGTAAGGGGCCACCCGAAAGCAGCCCCTAAAGTTTTACTTATGCAAGTGTGTCACGATCTACTTCATTAGCAGCCATGTCACCCATGTCTGTGCAGTCCATAAGAACAGCCCATACACGGAGCTTACCTGATGAAACAGCACCACCTGATAGGGTAGCAATTGTTACATCAATGTTGTCATCAGCAACAGCCATTACGGGCTGGTATGCTGCAGGGTTCTGTGCGACTACTGCTGCTGCAGATGTAGCATCGAAACCATCAACAAATACGTCAGCATCAACCATACCTAAGTCTACTGTGAAAGTAGAACCATCGGATGCAGTGTCAACTTCGATACCTGCGTTCAGGACCATAGTACCTTTAGCTACAGCAATTACAGGAATGACATCAGATGCTGCAAGAGCAGAACCTTTGTCAGACAAGGCTGTTGCCAAGTTTAAGGTAGTTTGAACCATATAAGGGTTGCGACCACGCTGCGAAACGCCACGAGCAGAAGCAAGAGTATTATCACCAAGTGCCATATCTCATTCCTCCCTTATAGACCAGATGTGTAGATTGCGTTCACGAGCGCCTCAGGACGAAGAATCTTGCGCCCATAGAGATGCATACCACGAACGATATCTGCAAATGAATCTGGATCACGGTAAGTCTCAGTCTTGTTAATCTGCTCAGCAGTTGCTGCAGCAGTAGCATGACCTGCAACCAACACACCGTAGTGTGCAGAACCTGTAGATGTGGTAGAGGTTGGACCGTTACCTACTTCAGGAAGGTTGTTGGACATATAGACTTTGAAGCCGTGAATGTTGTTGAAGACCAGACCGTTCTGTAGTCCTGAACCACCGAAATCGGCGTTCAACAAGCGGCTGTCTTCGTCTTTAAGTAGTTCTGCAAACACCGGGTCGATGACAATCCATCTATCATTTGTGCTTACATTTTGCTGGTCAAGCTTACGTGACATCCGTGCAAGAACTTGCATAGGTGTAGCGTTAGCTGTTGTAGTGTTCAACGAGTCAGCACCAGTACGGGGCTTAACTACGATTGAGTTACCTGCTGAACCACTGTTAAAGTCAGAAGCGTCTAGCTTCATGCTTGACAGAAGCTCATCAGAGCCAGCAGTTGATACAGCTTTAGAACCGTTTACGGTTGTGTTAGCTGCGTTAGCTTTACCGTGAATAGCTGATTGCTTGAAGCCAGCCATGTAACCAAGAACGTCTTGGTCAAACTGGTCAGCCAAACGATAAGCTGCACGGTCAGAAGCGATTGAACCGAAGTTGATGTGGCTGTGCGCCTCTTCGATATCGTCTACCTTGAAAGCAAAGTAGTTAGCTTTGTCTACGGTGAGAGAAAAGTCCTCATCGTCAAGGTCTTGTGGTGTGATAGTCGTGCCACGGGCATACGACTTCACTGTGATTTCAGGCTCTTTGATAATCTTAACGGAATCACCCATGTTAGCAATCTCTCCGAAATAATCAGAGTTAGTAATTGCTTCTACAATTGAGGCCTTGCGGAAAGCAAGTTGTACCTGTTTGCTGTAGATTACTGGACTAAAGTTACCGTTTGGTAGATTACCGTAGCCTGACGCTGTTGCGAAAGCCATAGTTAAATCCTCCTTAGATAGTTAGGCTTATTTAGCATTTTATAAGCAGAACAATCAGGTAAGAGGCTGTTCGTTCTAGGGTGCGACATCAAAGAAACTCGGCCAAGTTTAATGTCTGTCGGGCCTATAGTAGAGCAGGTAAGTCTTATCATATTTGTCTTAGCTTAATGTAAGGTGTAAGTATAGTTGCTGAAACGTCTAACAGGGCATACTCACACCTTATTAACATACACAGTTATAACATAGAGTTTGTGTATTGTCAATACTTTATTTATCTCGCACCACCAGAAATATCATAAACAAACTTTCCGCTACGGATAGCTTCCATGATATCATCTGACTTTTGTTCGTACTCTTGTGCGCTCATACGTTGCACATCAGACTCACGCAAGTGTCCAGCAGTAGTATCGCTGTCAGGTTTGGAGACACGTTTTGTTTTTACAGCAGATGCTGCATCTTTATTCTTCTGCCTCTTTCCTTTGGTATCCATGCCGTTGTCTACTTTATATAGATCAATAACACGTATTACGGACTGAGGGTCATCTTGGTTTTCGTACAGTGCGTCCTGCACCCACTTAGGCTGTTCACCAGCCCAATCGTGAAAGTCATCACTGCCACGTAGATCATCGAAGTCTTCATGCATGGCACGGATTTCGTTCTGTGCCTTTGTGCGCTGGGCTTCTGAGTTGATCTTGTCAATCTCTTTCAGGCGCTCATCTGCAGAGCTAAACTTTTCTTGTGCTTTCTTCTCTGCAATAGTCTCGACAATGCCAGCAATCTCAGGGTACTTCTCTGCCCACGCTTCAATACTTTCATCTGACGTAGGAGCACGAACCTTGCCTGTTTTCTGTAGGGTGTTTAGCTGCGCCTTGAGTTGCTTTAACTCTTCAGACTGCTTGTTAAGATGGCTACGTAGATCACTGTAACGTTTCTTGTATGTACGCTCTTCACCAGAGAGTTCTTCTTTTTCTTCTTTAGCAGGTTTATCTTCTTGGGCTTCTGCTTTTTCTTCGATCTCTTCAGTGCGAGACTTCATCAAAGCTTCTAGCTCTTCTTCCTCTTTCTTAATCTTATCTTCTAGAGATGTAGGTTTCTTTGGGTTTACAAGACCTACTGTCTTTTGTGTTTCTACTTCTGCTAGTTCAGGCATAGTTGTTTTCCTTTTTATGTTGGGGCCAGCCGAAGCTGGGTAGCCTTATAGTTATTTAGTAGGGTTATTGATTATCTATCAAAAAATCCTGATTTAGTTCCTGCCATACTACCTGCCTTTGTTTGAGCACCAAGACCTGCAGCCTTATTCTTTTCTTTTGTTTCTCTTGCTTTCCTGACTAAAGATTCATGGAAGCTTTCTTTATTACTAGAGCTACTGGATTTTTTAATAGCTTGCTCTCTATCCTGTGTAGAAAGACCGTCTACTCTGTCTGCACTCATTAGCCTATCTTTTTCATCTTCAGAAGCAGAATCATACTGTTCAGCAAAGCTCTCTTTTTTGTTACGCAACTTATTTATCTGTACGTAGTGTGCCGCTAAAGTATCGTTACCGCTATCTACTGCATTATCAAACGATGGTTGTTCTTTTTGAGTAAGTAGATTCTTCTTAGCTCCACCAGACATACTAGCATCTCTAGGGTCATACTTACCTTGTGGTATATCTAATGCTTCCTCTTCTGGTGGGAATAGATCAGCCATACCATCCCCATCTGTATCTAGACCTGTCGGCGGTGCTAGTTTAGAGAGGTCCAAGATAGACAGCGAGTCTTTTGTTTCTTGGCCTAGTATTTTACCTTTCGGTGAGCCTAGTATTGAACCTATTGGTTCACCTTTAGGGCCGATAGCTTTGTTTACAAAACCAGTGCCTTGCGTGACAAGATCATATTGAATAGGCGTAGTAGTACTACTTTGATAATAAGGCTGATCAAATATATTTGTACCTGTGGTCTGACCAAAGGGGTCATTAGCAGCCGCAACATTATTAGCTTCAAACTGAGCACTAAAAAGAATATTGTTTGCTTCTGATGTTAAAGGCTGACCATCCATTTCACCTTTTTCTAATATGTTATTTACAGCTTCGTTTACCTGTGATGCCTTTTTAGCTTTTTGTTTTTTTATAAAAGTTTCAATAATACTATCTTTACCTGTAGCTTTTTGTATAAGTCCAATAGGACCAGACAAGGCAGCAATAACTAACTGTTCAATAGGGTCTAACTGAAAAGGATCATCTAAAACCTTATAGTTTTCTGCGTATGCTAGAAAATCTTTAACGCCATACTCAGAAGGCTGTTTACTTCTCCAATCACCACCTGATGCTTTAATCTCTTCAAGAGCTACAGTATTCCTATCATCTGCTGGTGACCGTACCTCTTGTGCAGCCTCTGCCTCTTGTTGCTCTTCCACAGCAGTTTCACCCATTTCACGGAAACCTTTTGGTATTCTGCTTAACGGCCTACCATTAAAGAAGAACACAACCATCTTTTGTTTAGTGTCATCGTTAATGTATTGTTTACTTTGAAAGCCAGAGAACCTAGCGCCAGTACCACCGTACTGACCATAGCCACCCCCAACAGGTTCAGGTACTACACCGCCCTCTGCAAAACCTTGTGGCATCTCTTCTTCTTCAACGTCTAGCTCATCATCTCTGAAGGGTAGCTCATCACCTTCTTTAATACGATCAAAGCCTTCTGCTGCAGCATTCTGTAACTCATTAAAGAAGTCTTCCCCAAAGTAGCGTACAGTCTGAGCATTAATAATAAACTCACCTTCACTGACACGCACGTCAATGTCATCACGTACCTCAGAAGGTTTAGCGCCTATAGGAGCAGTGTTCCCACTTACAGGGTCTTGCTGCTCGTTCATAATGAGTTCCATTTCAGTCTGAGCATTATCTTTCATTTACTTCATCCCGTAAATATGTTAATCTGCGTAGTGCAGCAATCTCACCTTGAGCACGATACACACCTTCAATAGATGTCTCTTGCTCTAGCCTACGTTGCGCTATCTCAATCTTACTGTCAAGCACCTCTAAGAAGTCATCCCATAGAGGCTTATCGTTTACTAGCTTCTTTATTGTCATGTACCAGTAAACCCTTGCTCACCCGGTGTAGGTACTGTACCCGTACCAATGTTACCGCCACCTGCTCCTGTGGTATCTGCTACGCCAACTCCTGCTTGCTCTGGGGCTGCTCCGGGCGTAGGTGGTGGCGGTGGACCTTGCTCTGCACCTGCTGGGGGTTCAGGTGGTGTAGTAAACTTCTTGAGTATCTCTGCTTGGATAGCAGCATCACCCAAAGAGTTCGTCACCTTATCAGGGTCAAGGTCCATACTTTTAGCAATCTCACGAATAATGTAGTCAGACTTTACAAACGGCATTAGGGCTGGGTTAGAGGCTACACCCATGAACTGCATCAGTCGTTGACTGCGTACCTCGTTAGCCATCAGGCTTTCTGTACCAGAAGCTTTTACTTCTAAGTCTCCTTTGATTTCCTTGTCGAAGTCGAACTGCATATTAAACGCAAAGAACGCCTTACCAATAGGACCAATAAGATAGTCATCTACGTTCTTGACAACATTTCGTATAGAGCCGTTAGCTGCAGACATAAGCATACTGATGCCAGAAGCAGTCCTTCCCACTCCTGATACTCCAGTTTGTCCATGTGCGAATGAAGGAAATCCCGTACTCTCATCTGCTAATACCCTTGCCTTATCAAATAGTTGCATGTTTTCGTTGGCTACATTAGGGAACTTAGTTCCAAAAATGCCTTGACCCGGAGCACCCCCCTGTCTACGAAAAATCTTGCCGGGGTACACAGATAAGTCCTGACCCGGTACAAGATTGGTTTCATCAACTTCTATAATAAGATTACCTGACAGGGCAGCATTATCTATCGCCATACGCATGAAGCCATTCATAAGCGTCTGCGTATCGTCCATGTTCTCTGCAATACCTACACCAAAGAAGGAGTAAGGGTTAAGCTCGTAGGGTACAGCGTAGTACGGAATACGTGTAGGCTTGAAAGGATTAAGTACAAGACGTAGTACTTCGTTGTTACAAACCCATACGTTTACATTTACTTGCTCTGCATCTTTAAGCTCACGAGGAATACGTACACCGTTTTCTTCTAGTATATCTGTGTCAACGTAACCCCAAAACTCTAGGACTTCATAGCGCTCTGGCGAACCTGATTGCTGGTCATCGTCCTGCATATCCTGTTCCCAATACTTCTTGTCGTAGGACTCACCAAGCTGGATAGCCTTCTCAACAGAATCTGTTCTAAAGAAAGGACGAGACTTCAAGCCACGCATCTGAGAGCGTGTCATTCGATGGCGCTCAATTACGTACTCTGCTTCATCCATGTTGTACGCATCAGGATCAGGGTAGAAGTTCCACACAGATACATGGCTAGTGGACGGTACAGTTTTGATGGTAGGATCGTATTCACCGTCTTCATTCCAGTTAGGGTACTCTTTGTCAATTGCAAACGGACCCTTCATAATACCTGTACCAAACAAGGCCATCTCAAAAGACGTATGGCGAAGCTGTTTATTAGCTCCACTCTCTTCTAACTGATCATGTATTTTCTTTTCCATCTTCTTAGCTGCGACCATAGCAGGATGGAATGTTACTGTATCTTGAGTTGTACCCGGACCTTCCATAACTTTGTCAGACACAGCCTCAAGCTTATTCTGTAGTGGACCCATACGTTTCATACGGTCATACATTGTCTCGCCCGGCTTCAGCTTTTCATCAGGGTCAAACAGAAACTTTACTTTAGGTTCTTGTTCAAAAGCACTACGCAGTGTGTCCGTAGCTTGCTCAGTCTGTGGGTTCAGGCTGATATGCATAGATTCTGCTACACCCTCAGGTAACGTTGTAGGGTTTACCGTTAGAGGGAAACGAGCATTACCAAATAGAACATCTACGATCTGACCGTAAGCTGCGAGGGTCTTTGTCTTTGTAACCTTAACAAAGATACGAGACTTCTCAGCCTCAGTAAACTGTACATCACCGCCATACAAACCTCTGTAGTTTCGGTAAGCACGTAGCCATCGGTTCTCATCTGCGTATCGTGCATCTTCTGCACGGCTAAACCGTGACTCAACGTAAGACACTACACTAGGTACATCTAAGTCATCACCGTCTTGAATAACAGACACGTCATCTGTTTCAAACAGTTCACCTTGTTCGTTTACATTATCTTCTTCTGCCATGTTACTTAGTATCCAAAGGTTGAGTCTGCAGCCTGAAATCCTGCATTATGTGAAACTGGGTTGAAGTCCCATAGAGAACTTCTAGGTCTTGTCATTATACCATACCTAATAGCATCGTACAAGTGATCTTCCGCATTAGTATCTACGTCTTCTGGATTTCTTTTATCCAAAGGGATACTAGGTAGTTGAGCTACGCAGTTCGTGCAAGTCGAAAAGAACACTAACCTTGGCTCATCTGTGTACTCATCAACCTGCAAACGGCGGTGAAGCTCGTTTTTACCTGCGACCCTAGAGCCTCGTGAACGGTCTGAAGGCCTCCACCTGCATCCCTTTGCGTTCATCTGCTCTGCCAAGGAAGGGCCAGTGTCACCTCGTTTGTGCCACAGGGAGCTATCTAACACACCGTATCTTATACTACCATCGCCACTCTCAGCTTCAAGTACCATATCCGCTAGATCAGTAGCTGTAACCCTAGAACAATATAACTCTCTGTAGACTACAAGCTGCTCACTGGGTGATACAGCAAACCAGACAACCCCTGTATGACTTCCGTAGCCGTAGTCGCAAGCTCTAAACTTAGTCCAGCTTGAGGGTATTTTAAAAGGGTCCACGACATGTATGGCTCTGTTCCACTCAGGGAAGGCAGCACCTTCATTAACATCCCAATTACCTTCTAGTAGTTGCTTGCGTTGATGTTCTGGTAGTGACAGAAGCATTGCTTCATAGTCGCCACTATCAGCTAAGTAAGGATTATCAAAGAGGCTGGCAGGTATAAACCTTCTCTTGAATAGGGGTTGACCAGCTTTACTATGCCCTGCAGGGAAGCGCAACACCTCACCAGACTCTATGTCCGTTGCCCAGAAAGGTGTATTAGGTGATGCTGGGTCAATGAACATTTTCTTAACCCAAGCATGGCCGACACCGCCGGGGTTAGTAGTAGCTCGCATGTACAAACCTAAGTCCTTGTTTGCACTACGTAATCTGGATCGCATATAGTCCCACGCAAAACTGGAGGACCACTGAGTGAGTTCGTCAAAGGCTACGTAGTTAAACGCCTGACCTTGGTAGCGCATAACGTCTGTGTCTCTGTCCAAGTACGACATCCAAAGTGTGCCGCCTCTTGGTGTAGTCCATTGCGACTTACGCTCAGACCACTTTATTCCGGGTATAGCCTTAGGGTACAACTCTTGGCTTTTCTGTATGAGTTCCCTAAGTTCTTCTGTTGTGTGTCGTACAAGCAGACCACTGAAGTCTGAGTTGTTCATATTACGTAAAGGGTCAGCTAGGGTAGCGTAGGACTTACCACCACCTGCAGCGCCACCATATAGCACCTCACGTTCACCTGAAGCTAGGTACTCTGTCTGAGGTCCGGGGTTGGGCCTAAAGACAATGTTCTGTGCTTCCTCTACGTCATACTCAGGGGGCTTAGCTACTGCTGATATCTTCTTGGTCTTCGTAGGTGTAGCGGCCTGTGTAGTTTTTTTCAAGCGCTTCGATTTGGTGTAACGTTTTTTGGAGCCGCTTGGCGTACTCACGTTTAATTGTAGTAATGTGCTTTCTTTTTCTTTCGACATCTATACGTTTCTTTAAGCCATCATGTGTTATATCTCTACCTGACTGTGTAGTTAGCCACGCCGATACTTGACGTAGGCTGTACTGCTTCAGGTGTTTCTTAGCTAACTCTAATAGCTCTAACTCCTTTGGTATAGGGTTTAACCACCCATCATCTTCAGGGTCTATCTCGTAACCAAACGGAACGTACTTACTTATTCGTGGGATACGTAACCATACCTTTACCTTGTACGGTACTCTAGGCAGCATCCAGTATTCGTGCTGAAGAGGTCTTTCCTTACGTAGCCTCAGTATCATCTGCATTCTTAGGGGGTAGAATAAACAAACCACCTGTCGATTCTACGGATACCCTCTCCGTTTTTACAACTCCTGCACGGTCTAATATCTGACCTGCAGCCATCAGCTTCTCTTTAACACCTAGCTGGGTAGGATCGTCCAAAGCACTCGCATATGCCACTGCAGCCTTAGGACCAACCCTAGACATGTATAACTTAGTTGCCTCAAATATCTCATCTTTCAAAGCCTCTACTACCACCGTTGATGGTGTGTTATCACTGTACCCAGCTAAACGTTTAGCGACAACTACATCACCACCAGCCTCTTCAAAGAGTACTGCCATGAAAGCCTGTTGTTTTTCTGTAAGTTGTCTTGTGCTCATATTACTTTCCGTATGCTAACCTGTAGATTTCTGATCTATGTACACCAATGTCTTTTAGATCATTGTCTGTTAAGTTCTGAAGTTGCCAGTAAGCTACACGCCGTATTTGTCTTTGCTTGTAACCTTCAAATATATTATTAAGCCATTTCATTACACTATCTCCTTTTATTGTGTGCGAGATAGTTATAACACATGTATGGCTATATTAGAAATGCTATTTCGTCATACCCGCCTTGCAGGTGTGAAGTATAAACGTGCTGATAAGGTAGCATTAAAGTTTTTACTTGAATCATTTCTGTATATTAAAACTTTGTCACCTTCATGCAAGAATATAGGTCCAGCGTCAATAAACTGCTTACTTGAGTTAGCTGCTATAGCTTCTACTTTTACTAGATCATTATACGTAGAGTTACCACTCGTTAGTATTTGTATACCTACAGTTTCAGAGGAGGCTTGATTATTAGATACTCTTAAAAATACCACCTCTGTTTCGTGAGAAGAGGGGCAGGTAAACAATAGTGTAGCATTATTAGGGCTACCATCTGTACTAGCAGAGTTACCAGTTACAGCAGCGAACTTACTGGCTGTCCTAAAGTTAATACCTGCCATTATTTATTTCTTCTTCTTACGGTTGTCACGCTGTTCTTTTACCATACCACCTAAGTTGTAAGTCATAACTTTACCACCCTTGGCATAGCCTTTCTTTTTCATCATACCACCTTTAGCCATACCCATACCAGAAGACATACCTCTGGCTGACATCATGCCTTGTGGTGCACGATTAGCTGATGGGCGGTAACGGCTCTGCTCACCTTCCATAGGCGTTGTAGCGCCTCCTAGAGCGTAACCTTTTTTCTTCATCATACCACCCTTGGCGTAACCTTTTTTCTTAACTTTACCACCATCCTTCATGTAACCCATTTTATTACGTACATCTTTTGGTAGCTTCTTAACTCCTGCTTGCTTGGCTGTAGGTTTCTTCAAAGCGCCACCTGCAGCATAGCCTTTCTTTTTCATTTTCATAGTACTTAATCCTCACTGTACATATTGTTAAACACTCGTTGCGTATCCCATACATACCCTACGTCTTCCTTAGAGTTATACGTATGTTGGTTAGGCTTGAAGTCAGGAGCACCTTCGCCTGTCTCAAACCACGCAGGGTGAGTTACTCTCACTCTATTGTTGGGTAACGCAACCATGTTACCTGTGTAAGGTCCAGCATCTAACAGTTCTAAAACATGCGACTGTTTATGTTGTGCAGGATCATCTGCTACTTCATTGTCTGTGTAGTCAACTGTAAAGTAGTACTTTGCCGGGTAGAACTCCCCATCAACTTTTGCTATCCAAGGCGCTGGGCTTGCTCGTTCTAGCTTGTATACACTATGTGTGTGTGACATGCAGTCCCACGGCTGGGCTAGATACGGTGGTAGCTCTTCAGGCCACTCTTCTAAAGGTGTGTCTGCTACTAGGGCTGTAAGGGGTAACCTAGCCCACATAGCCCCACCATGAACGTTGTGCTCTTCTTCCGAAACGTCTGACTCGCAGCCTGTAAAGATAACTTGGAAGCTTAGCGTCTTGTTGGGTAGAGTTGTAACTCCTATAACCATACAGTGTAAAAACTGTCCATGATAGTCTTCTAAGTTCTTTGTGTACTCTCTTCGCACCCATGCTTTGAAATACGGAATACTACTGGTTAGATAGGGCATTATAATACCTCTTATTATTAGGCTATCACAAAGTCTACGTGCTGTCCTTGTGTAGTAAATCTGTTATGGTTCTGTGGGTGATAGGCATAAGCAGTTTCATTCCTATACTTATCCGACTTCTTATGTTCTGCTTTTTGTGTGGCCTCTACAGTGTCGCTCTTGCCTGACTCAAATATAACATTCTTATGCGTGTCAAAAGGCATAGCTGGTAAAGGAAAGTGATCCATTAGTCCTAAGCTAACATTCATATCGTAAGTATCCACTCAACAAAAGCTAAGAATACAATAAAGGCAATAACCCACTTCATATTCTTACGTAACCAATTAGAAAAATCCTTAGGTGCAGTCTTCCAGTTCACCTTCTTTAACCAACCAAAAAAGCCCCACAAGAGGCTTGCTAAAGTATGGGCTGAACTAATAATGTTCCACATACTACTTTACTTTCCTGTAGGCTCTGGTTTTCTTTGCAATCTTTTTAGGTTGAGCCACAAACTGCTTACCTGCCTTAGTGCCTTTTCGTTTAGCTCTGGTTGTAGCGGCATACTCAGAATCGCTAAGAGACTTAATAGCCTTAGCAGGTAAATACCGCTCACCAGTTTTAGCACTAGGCTTGCCACTCTTAGTACGCCACTTCTGTTTAGTCCACGACTTTAGGCTCTTCTGTGATTTAGCAAGTGCCAACTAGCAACACTCACACTGTGGAGTGCATTTACGATTAGTTATAGCGCACCATAGTCTTTTTAAATACCTTATCATTTGTATCCTCCCCCTTTTGCTTTGTACTGCTTAGCTAACATCTGGGCTTTTCTAGCTGACCACTGACCGGGCTTACCACCCTTACCGCCAGCCTTAATATTGTTGAACAAACCCTTACGCATGGTAGGCTTAGTGTAGTTACCTGCTTTATTTACTGTACTTTTCTTTTTAGCTGCCATATTAAACTACCACTCTTGTCGTATAGTTAAGCATCTTGGCCTTCTTCTGAAGGTATCTCTGCTTCTTTAACTTCTGTATAGGGCGTTTGCGCTTAGGCAGCTTCTTACGCCGCATAACCGCTACATTACTCAACTATATCAAGACCCCTTTACCCATTTCTTACTAGGTGACTTCGTTTTACTTGGGGACCACTTACTTTTGTTCGCCCAGTAAGCTGCACTCATCGGACCCTTCGCTATGTTCTTAGCGTGGCGTGACTTAAATGCCTCACGCTGCCCGGCTGTCTGGTTCGTCTTTACACCCTGCTGCCCATAACGGATAGTCTTAACCTTATCGCCTTGCTTGGCAACTACAATGTGCGACTTTGTGGAGTGACCGGGGGTACGCTTGGGTTTATTGTACCCAGATACACCTGCACGTTTTAACCTTGGGTCGGGTTTCTTAGCCATACTCACGTTCTCTCTCAGGGTCTAACACTTCATAGGCAGATAAATGCCCTTCTAAGTACATAGCTCTCTCTACGTGATCTAAAGTGTACCACTCTCCCGTGTGTTGGTACAAAGCCTCACGGACATAGAACACATCTGACTTAGGTATGTGTACTTTTTGTAAAGCACGAGGGTTATTGTCTGCTATAGCACTATAAAAGTCTTCTATAACAGTTTCGCTTGCATATAGTTGTACAGGTTTTTTACGCATTGTCAAGTTTTATTTATAAAAAAGTGCGTGTTACAGAGTATATGTACATACACGGTAGTGATGGAGGGAGATACAGGGATGAGGCGACACTACATATACGTAATTCTACCCTATAACACGCTAGTAGTAACTTTATAGTTATACTTATTGTAGTTACTGTAGTAAGAGTATACTATTTATAACTACTTGTCAATAGTTAATTTATATAATAGTTAATATTTGTTAAGTTTAACTTTAAGTTTAACTATCCTAAGTCCAATATTCTATAGTTACTGTATTTATAGTCTATATTCTTTTGTTTTAACTTAAAGTTTAACTTAGGGTGCTACTGCTACGCAGTTTTACACATATTTAGGCCTGTGTCAATACGTTACGTTACGTCACTTGTTTTAAAAACCCCGTGTGTTGCAGAGTATGTATATATATCGCCATACCCCCCGGGTGGAGCACGCCCCCCATCACTCTCCTTATAGCTGCGTAGAGCCATTTCAGGTTGCATTTGCCTGCCCAGTTCGCCTTAAACGTGTGTTCACTACGCTTTTCTATATGCAAAGCATTGAAATCATTACACAAATAGACAGATAAGCTATCAGTACACCGTAAAAGAGCAACATAATTGGTTCAGTATTGGTATAGCTTACGGAAAACCAATAGGGGATGCACATTATTACATATAAAAGCTCAACTCAAAGTAGAGCCACGCAGCTTAGATCAACTTAAAGCATACCCCCATGCCAAGCTTGGCAGATATACCCCAATAAAACGCTTTGTTTTCAATGACTTATAAAATAGTTCATTTTAGGGCTTGAACGGTTTTTAAATATCGGGTCTAAATGGTTTCAAGCAAAATGAAACACAAACAAACAAAGGAAAAACCAATGCAAGAATTTCATTTTATGTTCGAGACTGATTACGGAATGGAAATGGGCAAAATTATAGTTGAATATGGATTGCCCGAGGCGATGAAGTTGCTCAAGCAAGAGTTTCCTAATGATATAGGGGCAGATGGGTGTTGGACAAATCAGAATGGGGATGAATTTCCCATCAATTGGTAAAATAACGCTTGACAGTCTTTTTTGTATCACTTAGCCTAGTGGTACAAGATGGAAAGTCGAACAAGCAAAGAGTAGCCTAGTGCCTTGATACTTTGCCTTGACCTATACAAGCTCGCAGGTGTAAGCTAGTCCTGCATTGGTAAGGTGTGACATATGTGCCGCCAAGCCAAAC
>Ga0181404_1000255_pt1 | contig 16186 bp, 21 predicted proteins | sample 27SPOviralmetaG_FD_130133 | JGI IMG/M metagenome (GOLD analysis project Ga0181404, IMG submission 130133) | Marine viral communities from the oligotrophic San Pedro Time Series (SPOT) site, San Pedro Channel, CA, USA - 27 SPOT_SRF_2011-10-25 | ecosystem: Environmental > Aquatic > Marine > Strait... | reverse complement strand
TAGTCTTTGTTGATCCGGAGGAATTCCTTCTTTATCTTGAATTTTTGCTTTAATATTCTCAATAGTGTCAGACGCTTCTACTTCAAGTGTAATAGTTTTTCCTGTAAGTGTTTTAACAAATATCTGCATTATATACTATATCTATATTTTTATTTTTAAATATGATAAAAAAATTTTTTTATTACACTATCATACTATAAATCTACTTATTAAGAGCTGTTTTCAGAGAATCTTGTAGAACCTTATTCTTTTTCACTATTGCTTTTTCAGCATGGTATTCTTTCTTGAGTCTCATCAGTTCGGCCAATCGAATATCATACATCTTTTTCTTCCGGGTAGCAGAACTTGCGGCCTTCTTGGTATTCGGATCATGCTTAGTCTGTGTTAGGAACTTGCTAAGAGTCTGTCTACGATAATCCTTAAAGTTCCGCGCCGACTTTGGGGCATCCAGGGTGTCGATCAAATAATGATCAATATTCGTGCACAGATGAGAATGTTCATGTCCATTTCGTTGGTTATCCTCTATAACAGCAGCACATAGATGAGTCCGAGCATTTTTGTAAGCATTTTGCAATTCTAGATTATTTAGTAATGGTTGAGTCCGTATGACTCTATCATAAGCATTTTCGGATATTCTTTTAACAGAATTTTTTGGAACACAATCACATCCTAACATGCTACGCCTGAAATTCCAAGGAGTTAGATATGGAGGGAGCCAATGTGATCCATGGATCCATAGATCTATAGAGGAAGGACACATTTCTTCAGTGGGTTGACGCTTCTTATGGTTCTCAATACAAGGTCCAACATGAACAGACTTGTCCGTGATCTTGAACTTATCTTTTAAAGAATTGATATACAACCTCTTCCATACATCATTGGACATAAAAATGTCCCGCAGATAAGTAGACATCATAGACAGCGCACCAAACTCCTTCATCCCCAAATGGATCGCTATGCACTCAACAATAGTATGGTATGGGATTTCCTCGAACATAGGAGCAACCATAGTAACTATATTGGGTGTAGATTAAAAAAAATTTATCTTTATCTCAAATTTATTGATAACCAACTACTTACAAAATATCAATAAATTATTAATCAAAGGATCGAAGAGAATTGACTAAGTTCTTAAATGAATCATTCTTTTCCCTTGTATGGAGGCGTGTAGGACCGCTGAATGTATCCCATATATCTTCCTCGTAGTAGTTCTTAAGTGTGAGATCGGCGCCGAGAGTAATCATGAGTTCAAGAATAGTACACCCATCCTCATCTGGAATACCTTCTGATAGAGGCTTACCATAGAATGAGTGTGTTAGTTCAGGGATGTCTGGACTATCATCGAGAGACTTGGCTTCATCTGTGATACTTCCTACAAGGTATGCTAGACTCTGGGCGTGACTGGAATACCAATTTTTACTGGTGGAAGTGCTGTTAAGAACATGCGAGATGTCAATGTTGTTGTGCGCGGCAGTCACAAGAAGAAACAGATACTCGTTGTAATCTTCCTCAAGAAGACCAACGGTCAATAGTTCGGGAATATCACCGAACTCGTGCTCTTGTCCCGAATGGCGCCAGTAAAATGTCATTTCCGTTTATAATTTGGTTGTTTAAAATATCAAAACTATTATCTTAAATTTGTTATCTCAAATTTATTAAGATACTCACAAAAAAAAGTTCCCTCTTACAAGCATAGCCAAGATATAAATCCTAGGAGTCATCCCCCGTTCACTTGCAAGTCTTTGTAACGTAATACGGTAAATCGTATTAATGCTCTCGTATAAATAAATTTTGGTCCGCCTCCGACCGCATATACTTATATATATATATATGCGGGGACGATAATGGGTTCCAGTTTAGCTATAGAGCACATACTAGCTATCTGGGAAGGTCGTGGCTAGGGACCCGGGAACGGAACACCGTATTTCTACAATGTCAACCCAATTAAAGTTTTATCTTTATCTCAAATTTTTTGAGATAATCATATTTTTTGTGAGTTATCCTCAGATTCAGAACTTGTATTAGGTTGACAATGATTACAGACAAAAAATGTATCATCTTTATTTGATGTTAGAATTTGTTCTAATGTGTATGAATGTATATGAAATTCTTCTATATTTATTTTGTTTAATAAATTTTCAAAATTATTTTCTTTAAGAACCATTTTTAATTCATTTAGAAATATATTAACTATATCATCTAATGTGTCAATATATCTTATATCTATATGAACTTTGAAACCCGAAAAAAGCTCCGACGATGCTACAAATAATCTTTTATGTTCCATCGTATATATCTCAAATATAAAATATATTAATTATATATAATGGACGAATCTAAATTATACGATGTAGAATGTGAAAGTATCAATCAAATGTTACTCAAAAAAGAAGAATTAGTTAAAGAAACAGTTCCCGTTAATGTTATCAATGATGAAAGTTATCGTAGGATGAGAGGTATCATATTACAACAAAAAAAACTTATAAAAGAACAAGAAGACAAAATTAGATCTTTAGAAGCATTAATCGATTAACAATTTATAAAAAAAAAAAATCTATTATATATTATAAAATGAATTCAAAAACTATTATCTATTGTCTATTTGCTGTTATTTTAGGTATGCTATTATTTTATGTATTAAATAATGTTTGTGGATGTAAAGTTATTGAAGGACAAACTGATATACAAATACATCGTATCAAAAGAAACATTTTAAAGTTACAGAGAAAAAATATAAATCTGAATAATGAAATAGATAAACTAAATAATCAGATAAACACTCTAACTGATATTAATAGAATAAATACTAAAAGAAGTAATATAAAAGATAATAAAATTAAAATACTCAATAATAAAATTGCTATAGGTAGATTACGCAGTAGATTGAATAGTATTTCTGATAACGGACTTGGTGTTGAGAATACAGAATCAAAATGTCCACCTGCTCCTTCAGTTGTGTGTGGTAACAAAGACATAGAAGGTCAAGCCGTTGCACAAGCTAATAAAACTTACGAAGTAATCGACATGGGAGTTGATACTCAAGGTAAGTTAGGATTTTCGTACCCTAAAACCCCAAATGACCCTTGTCCTACTGATTATCTTAATATAAAACCCACTTGCAGTGAATGGTGGACATCACCTTCACCAGTTCCACCATCACCATCACCATCACCATCACCAGGACCATCACCATCACCATCACCATTACCTTCTCCCGGACCATCTCCTTTTACTAATGATAATGGTATTTTTAAGTTCACGTGTAATCAACCGGGTACCGATTTATGTAATGTGAGCCAATTTATTTATGGTGAAGACTGCAAGGGATCTGGTCCGTGTACTGATCTTAGAATACCGTTTAGGATCAACTCTGGCGGATGCGCGCCGTGGGGGGACCCATCTCTATCCGTCACCGCATGCAATTTATACAAACGGGGTGGAGGTTGTTTACCTTTAGATACTACAATACAATATGAAAAAGGAACTGTAGAAAAAATACCATTGATACTTGACACTACTGTGGGAAAAGGGACAGATTATGGCCAGGGACAAGTTGATTATATGAATTGGGCAAGGGAAAATGCCGGATGTGGGGATGTATCAAGACCTGAATTAATTGAAACATTTATCAAAGGTAGTAATGGAAAATATTCTGCTCCTAAAGATAGTAATGGGAACTATAAACCTCAACCAAAAAAGGGGGTCAACCAATTCAAATGGCCTGACCAATATAATTGTGAAACATATAATTGTGATCTAAATAATACAAAAGGGAGGAAAGATCATGCGGGTAATCCTTTAAAGTGTAGAAATAAAACAACAGCAAAAACTTGCACACAAAATACAGCATGTGTAGTGGGTGATATTTTGGGTAAATTTGACAAAAATACAGCTTTAAATCAAGGTTGTTGTTTTAGTAAATGGGTCCCAAGTGGTGGAGATCATGTGGACAATATAGAATTAAAAGGAAAATCTTGTTGTCACGGTTTTAAATGGGATGAACAATTAGTTATTGATGACAAATGTGTTAAATGCGATAAGGGTGATGAAAATAAAAATATTGCAAATTGTCAACATGTTAGTTGATTTAAAATTTCCTTTAATTTATAAATCTATTGACGCCTTATATAAATTTTAAATCAATCAATCAAAAAATACATAACTGCTGTATGTATATTTGGAAATGCATAATCAATATACATATTTTTATTCATAAAATCAGTATGGACCCATATTGTCGTCCACCCTCTTGCTTTCGCTGTTTGTAAATTCTCAATTCTATCATCAAAAAAATAATATTGATTCTTTTGATCTATATTTTTTCTTATATCTTTTTCAACATATGAAAAGGATTCCATCATAGGTTTCATCGCGGGTATAGTATCTCTAGCATATATCGCATCAAACAAATTTGTTAATCTCATTTGTTTTAATACCTCCTCTGCGTGACCATATGTACCATTTGTATAGATGATTTTCGGATATTTTAAATTCCTAAGTAAATTAGTTAAAGTCGTATCTATTCTCATATTATCATAATTTACTTGTCCAAATTGATGATAGATTATAGTGTCATCAAGGTCAAATATAAATACTTTCATATTAATGTAATATATAATAAATTTTATAACTTTATTTTTAAATTATATTTAAAAAAATGTTTAGTATATTATTGATAAAATGAGTGCTCCTGAAATTTTACTTTCCGAAGAAGAAAAACGTTATGTTATTTTTCCTATTAAACATGAACCATTCTGGGAAATGTATAAAAAAGCACAGGCCAATTTCTGGACTGCTGAAGAATTAGACCTTTCTAAAGATATGAAAGATTATAATGAATTAACTGATGATGAAAGATTTTTTATTAATAATGTTCTTGCTTTCTTCGCTGCTTCAGATGGAATTGTTAATGAAAATCTTGTTGAACGATTTTGTAATGATGTTCAAATCCTTGAAGCAAAATTCTTTTACGGATTCCAAATAGCTATTGAAAATATTCATTCAGAAACATATTCTTTATTAATAGATACTTACATTAAAGATATAGTTCTAAAAGATAAATTACTTAATGCTGTTGAAACTATTCCTAGTGTTAAAAAGAAAGCTGATTGGGCATTAAAATGGATTGGTGATAAATCTGATTTCTCTAAAAGAGTTATAGCATTTGCTTGTGTTGAAGGTATATTTTTCTCTGGATCTTTTTGTTCTATATTCTGGTTAAAGAAAAGAGGTTTAATGCCTGGATTATGTCACAGTAATGAATTAATTTCTAGAGATGAAGGATTACATACAGAATTTGCTGTATTAATTCATCACAATTTAATAAAAAAATGTTCAGATGAAGACATTTATAATATTGTTAAAGAAGCAGTTATGATAGAAAAAGAATTTATAACAGAATCATTACCATGTAGATTAATAGGTATGAATAATGATTTAATGACACAATATATTGAGTATGTTGCTGATAGATTATTATTAATGCTGGGATTACAAAAGGTTTATAATAGTACAAATCCTTTCGATTGGATGGAAGCAATATCTATTCAAGGTAAAACTAATTTCTTTGAAAAAAGAGTAGGTGAATATTCTAATGCTGCTAATCCTAATGCTAATAATGAAGACAATCAATTTGATTTAGATGAAGATTTTTAAATATTTATTTTCTAAGTTTTTTACCCTTCTTTTTAGATTTTTTTCCTTTTTTAGATTTTAGCTTTTTACTACCACGTGCATCAGTTAGAAATAATGGAGGATTTGATCTAGGACTATATTGTTCTTTATATTGAGTGTTACTTCTCCTATGTGATACTATAAATCTTATCATCAAAGCTACAAAAAACATTCCAGAATAAGATAATAAGTCTGTGAGCATTGATACATTATAAAAATATTTATCGACTAGATCATTAGATCTGTCAAATGCACCTGTCCTCATATCTAATATGTCACGCTCTATATCTGTCATTAAATCACGAATCTGTCTTTGTCCTTGTTTCAATGTTTGATCAGTCACTCTTTTTACAACTGATGATGGAAATAGAGTAGTATATATAAATCTTAAGTGATCAACATTACCTTCAGTATCAATACCTACTCCTTCTTGCATGTTTTCATGTAAATCCATTCTTAAATTTTTACTTCTTTCTATTGCTTCTTCTCTAATTTTTGTAGTATATTCTTCTATCCTATCATTATATTCTTGTATTAATGCTGTTTGCACTTTTGGTACTACTTCTTTATAATGCAATATTAGATCCAATATAGAAACACGTTCTAATTCAACCATATTTGCATTAAGTGTTGCAACAAGATTATTGTTTTCATTATATACTGTTAAACCAGAACTTTCAAATTGTTGTGAATCAAATGTAATACCAGTATCCAATAGTCTTTTCAATTCAGTATATGAAAGATAAATAATATACATATTAAATAATATAAGAGATATTTGTATCAAGTTCCTTTTTACATAATTCATCATTTTTCCTAATTCACTTCTTTGTCTATCTTCAAGTCCATATCCTTGTTCATCCTGTAATAATACACCACCTTTTTTATTTTTTGTTTTACTTTTCTTTTTCTTTTTCTTATTACCTTTCTCCACCATTTTCGATTTCACAATCATATTTACTAAGGCACAATATATTTGACAAAGTTGTGACATTAATAATTTTTCTGTTCCCGCTTTTATTTTAATATTTTTTTCCCGGGCAATTTTTTCAAAATCTTTAATATCAAATGTATCGTCAAAATGTTTTCTTAATTCAGGTGATATGTCTTCTACACTACAAATATTTTTAAAAACAGCATCAATAATTATCAACGATTTTCGCACTTTCGCTAACATTGTTTATAATATATCATAGAAAAAAATATTATATTTAAGAATTAATCAATTATATATAACATAATGGATCTTAAAAACATTCTCACTAATGATAAATCTGAAAATATTAGTGTAAAAAAGAAAACTAAATATGTTCCCAATATCAGCAATAATCAAAATGATACTAATAATTACTCTAATAAAAGTGAAATTGACGATTTATTAGAAAAAGAAAAAAATAATATGTACAAAAATCCATGGAATAAACTCGATAATACTACTAAAAATAATCTATTCAAAAAATATATTTTATTAGAAAAAGAATCACATTCTTTGGATGATAGTCAAACAAGTTCTCTTCATAACTTGTTAATCAAAAATATAAAAAAAATTAATAAAAATTCTGATGTCGATTATAATTCTGATGAAGGTATTTTAAATAAAATTCATATTTTATCATATGATATTTCAACAAAATCATTTACCTTAAATTTCGCACAAAAGAAAAGTAAATCTGCCACCAAATCTAAATCTAATTTAGATAAATTTATAAAATCTTAACGTATTTTTCTTATTCTTTTTGTTTTACTTTTCTTAGATCTTAAATTAGATCTCGATTTTCTCCGTTTTGTCTTTTTATTATTTCTTGAACCACCAGATACAGTAGTTCCTAATATATGTGAACGAGAAATCCTCTCTATAATGTATGATAAACTTATTTTACAACTTTGAGAGCTTTCCTTTGAACCATCACCAAAACAGTATGTATAAAAACGACCAAAATAACCCACGGGATTTGGAGTTGGATTTGGTTTACCTTCTAAATCTTTAATTTCTGTGATTATTTTGTTAATCTGTCTTATGGATGAATCATTAACTAAACCATTTTCTGTTCCTTCTACTTTTAATTTCTTTAAACATTCAATTAATTCTTCTTTAGTAATAGGTCTATCCATTATTCCACAATCCCTAAAGAAATCTCTTATCCTTCCTTGTTGTACCGATAATTCTACAGTTTCTTTCCCACTTAGTTCAGTTTTTTGTACCCCCATATAACATTTACCGTTTTTTTTATTACATTTATCCCCTTTTTTTCTACGTTTACAATCTTCATCGTCTGAACAATATTCCCGTTCAAATGTAACTCTTTTTACCATATAATAATAATATATAATAATAATATATAATAATAATATATATAATTATTCTTCGTCACCTATTTCTACATTCATATTACCCATTTCTGATTCTAAACCATCTAAATAACTATTTATATCAGATTGTTGTTTATTCATCATAAATTGTTCATCTTTACCTTGAATTGATTCTTTACTCTTCTCTACATATTTCCCCATATTATTAGATATATCTCTGACTTTTGCTACTATCCTTCTATAATAAACAATATGTTTCTTTATCAAGTTTATGATATAAACGTAATTTAAAAATGATATATTAATATTTTCAGGTATTCTCATATCAGGTTCTCCGTTACTATATTCTAAATACATTTCTTTACCTTTCATACTTAAATCTAATAATACAACCATATTTACTTTATCAATATGTCCAGATATTTTATCTAATATTCCAGATATTGAATCTATTTCATCACTCAACTCACCTACTTTTCCTAAAAATTCATCCATACCTTCGATCATTTCATCATCAACTATAACTTCTGTCATATTATTTGTTCTTACACGTCCATTTAATCCTCTAAATTGTCTACATAATATATTCATATTTTCTAATAATTCTTCTATAGTTTGCTTACTATTTCCCAACATCATTACTTCTTCACATAATATATGAGCCTCTACATTCCATTCTTTCTTAATATGTTGTATATATGCATCAAATGATTTTGATTCTTTCATTAATTTTCTGAATACTTTATTAAACATATTCAATGTGTTAAAATAAAATGTGAATAAACTCTCTGGTTTTATCCCATTATATTTCATTAAATGATTTAAAAAACTTACTGTAGTTGTCTCTGTTCTATCACGACTTGTTAACATTATCGGTTTTCCTATCTGTATTTCACCTTTTACACATTTCTCTACCAAACTTTTTAATCCAATATGTTCCATATATTATTATATTATATTAAAAATATTACTTTAACTTATTTTTTCTTTCTTTCTTTACTTTAACTTTCATATCTCTAAATCTCATTTTTTTTAATACATCATAACATGTTTCAATTGAACCTTCTATCCATGCCTGTTTCTTAGAAAATGATTCTCCACACAAATATAGTTTTCTCCCTTCTATTGGTTTCAACATTTTATCATAAATTTCATCCATATCAGAACCAGGTTTCCAGAAATGACAACCATTTTCCCATAAATGAAAACTAACTAATTCAGGATATGGTATTTCTTTACGAATTCTAAATATATCTTTAATTTCCTTATGTATTGCTTCAACTAATACTTTCTCACCACGCTTATGTAATGCCGATAATAATTTTACAAAATATCCATCTGTATAACTTATCATAATTAATCCATTTTTGTAATCAATTGGTATAACATGTCTAAGATAATTATCGGTTGTTGTCCTTGTTATTGATTTAAACCACGGTTCACAATCTTTAACTGGATATTTAAAATATATACGTAATAAAGGTATCCCTTGTACTGAATCCAGATGTTTTACTTCTTTAAGATATTCTAATTTTACTAAATGTTCTTGTGGTATTGTTAGAATTAATTTATCATAATATAATCTATTCTTTTTATCGGTTGATATATAACTATCATCTATTTCTTCTAGACCTTCTGATAATTTTAATGTTACATTACTATGTTCTTTTAAATCTGTTACCATTGTTGTTATTAGTTTCGATAATCCATCTTTAAATACAAAATATTCTGTATCACCTTTAAATAGATCTTTTTTAAACATTTTTAATGCCGCACCCGCATTTAATGACATGAATTCACTATCATAACCAAAACCTTCTCTAATATTCACAGCTGTATCATAATCATATATATCTATTAACAATTGAAATAATACTATATTATTTAAATAATCTTTATTCAATCCTTTACTTCTTATAAAAAGTTCTTTGAGTAATGAATTTATATTAATAGAAGATCTTTTATTGTGAATAATTATATCTATATCTTCTGGTAGTTTTATTAATTGATCTTCAAGACCTAGTTCATAAATCAATGTCATCAGTTTATTATGTTTATTACTTATTCTAGCAGCACCACATTCATAATGAATATCTGTTTTTTTCATCGTATAAATACGACCACCACATTCACTGTTTTTTTCAAGTAAAAGAATATCTTGTTTTGAATCTTTTAACTTGTATGCTAAAAATAATCCAGCGATACCTCCGCCAACTATAATTGTATCATATTTTTCGCCGAACAAAAAAGACATTATATATTTATATATAAATTATATTTTAAAATAATCCCATAAAAAGAATTACCATAAATAATGAATCCATATAAGTAAGTTTATATGTATTCCCCGTTACTTTTTCTACTATATTATTATAACTTATCTGTACAATATATGCTTTTATGAATATAACTAATAATCCAACAAATAACAAAGTAAAAAAACCTAATCCTGGTTCTATTTCAGAAATACCCTTTTTTAAAGCACCACCTATTAATCCCATTTATATATTAGATTATATATTATTTTTATTTTATTCATATTATATAATGTATTATCCATTATTATTCTATAATATGATAAAAATATTTGAATTTAATAATTGGTATTGGAATGAATATTATCCTTTTTGTGTTTTTATGTATTATAATCATAATTTAAAACCCTCTATATATTCCACAGATTGAACACTTCCATAATATTTCTCCATACATCCCTTCTTCACGATAGCTGACAAAATTGTGTTTACATTTTTTAATTTTCTCTTCTTCTAATATCGATATTTCACGATTTATCATATTTAATTTATTTGTTAATTCTATTTTATATTTATATAATTCACTTAAAGATTCTTCTAAAGTATTGTCCATATTCAATTTTAATTCATCCATATAATATATCAAATTTATTAATATTGAAGATTACGGTCTACTAATATACACCCCGCTACTAATAATCCTATACCAATTATTACTTTAAAATTACATTTCTTTTCATAAAATATGCATGCGATAATTACCAGCAGAATCAAATATATTGGCTTTTGAAGACTTTTAAATCTCATCACATTTGATTTTTTTATTATTGTTCCACCCATATAAAGTGCTACACATGCTAATAATATATTTGTGATCAAATATCCTACAGTTTTCTTTTCAATACTCTTAGGTAGAATATCTTTTCTCATTATTATTTGTGATAAAACATAAATAAAAATAATCCCCGAAGACACCAATATGATTTCATTTTCAACTGTAATATCTTTAAGAATAGCTTCTCTATTATAAGCATTCACAGGGCTTATAATCGCAAGAATTATTATAAAAATATAAAAATTATAATACATATATACTATATCTATAAATTAAATATATTAATATTGACAATCTTCAAATTCTTCATCTGAATCACTACTAATAATTGATTCATTATCCATAATATTTAACTTTTCGGTTAATACTTTATTATCTTCTTTTAATTTATTGATATTATTTTCAAGTTCTTTCTGTTTTTTCACATTCTCTTTTAGATTATGTTTTATTTGTTTGTATTTCTTATTATGTCCAAGAAATTTTGCTTCTAATTTATGATTTTCTCTCTTTAGATCTTTAATATCCGATTTAGCATCTAACAAATCCTTATTTAAGAATTTATAATTTGCCTTATAGTCCTTGTGGATTTTAAGGTTAATGTGCCTCATCCAGTCACTATATGTGATGAAAACCGAATTGCATTTACATGGACATATGAATTCTACAATATTTCTTTCACTTTTTTTAACTGGTGGATGATCAAAATATTCATCACGCTCCGGACAGTATTGAAGTTCGTATAGAGATTTTGTTGTAGTTACAATTTCTGTCATTATATTAATTTTAATTTTATCATATTGATAAATCAAATTTATTTATTAGATTTTTTTCCATTTTTCTTTTTAGTTTTCAATTTTTTTTTTATATTTATTTCAATGTAATCTTTTGCGTCATGACTAGTCCTTTCAATAGATACGGATTCAAAATCAATTATAAATAATTTTTTCTTTTTCGGATTATATATAAAATTTCTATATAAAATATCATTATGATATAATCCTAAATCTTTTTTAAATTTTTTTAATACATCATCTATCATACTTAAATAAGATTCTCTTTTTTCATAATCTTCTTCTGGTATTGTTCCTAAATCATATCCATCTATTTTTTCTATTGTGATCGTTCTTTTTTTAAAATCATAACTAATAAGTTTTGGGATGTATTTTAGTTTTTTTTTAGTGGCTACTTGATAAACAGTTAATTCCTTTACAAATTTTACAAACGCTTTTTCGCCTTTCTTTTTATATCTTTTTGTAATTGTATTATCAGATTTTTTTATAGATGCTGAATGAACTGTCATATATAATATATTATATAATAATCTATTCATAAAAAAATTTATCATAATTATTATTTATTAAATAAGGCGTTGGAGACGAGATTCAAGTGCTAATATATTCATCGCATCTCTTTTCTCTTTCTGTGAGAAAAGGATATACTGATTGTTAGAGACCCGTCTATGATTAACAAGGCGATCAAATTTCAAATCGATGCTAACATTTCTCATTACTCTTTCGCCATAACAATTTATGACATCCATTCTGGAATCATCTAATGTGATTAAATCGTTTATCCTGTATATATAGTTCTCATCATCGATTTTTCCGCTTGAGACTGCATCAGATATAACTTGTAGATAAATAGCCGTATTGTTGTTTTTAATCATTTTCCACGTTCCGTGATATTTTTTATTTTTCTCCGCATTTTTAATAACGAGCTGGATGTATTTTTTTATCATATTATATACTTTTCCTCTATAAAATGTTGATGGGTATCTCCTTTTATATGGTGATTGTCTAATATGAATCTCATAAAATGGACGCCACAGATTTTGAGCCGCTAAATTAAAATCTCGAGATACTAAACAGAGTTTACTAATTGTATATGGCATAACCATATATTGTTCTTTATATTCATTAAATTTAGATTGTGTATAATATGTTTCGTAGATTATATCATTTTTTTGTGCTCTATTGAGACCGGGATCCCACAGCGGAGGCATTCTGACAACCCTCGTGTTGACTACGAACTTATGTTTTTGCAAATTCCATAAGAGGAACGGATTCTCCGAAAATGAACCACCCAACATACTGAAAATGTACATAAGAATGTCATGTGGAAGATCAGTTAGAGTGAGAACCATATTGGATTTTTTATTGTGAACCGACATTTATCTCAAATTTACAATAAATTTGATTTAAAAATATTTAAAGATATAATTATCTCTTTAAGTGTAATTATGGATTGTTATTTTAATTCACTTGATTCATTTCAAAAAAAAATGCAAGAAGATATCACACCCGAAAAAATAATCAAGTGTTGTGATATTCTTGAAAACTACATGGTTTGTGATGAAAAAACTATTTGTCGTAAATGTGAACAAGAAATTAATATATTAAATAACAATAACACTGAAAAATGTTACGAAGGGAGTAAAAACACAAGTCGTATTGGTATGCCTACCTCAGAATTGTTACCAGATTCTACACAAGGATCTGTTATACAAAATAATTATAGTAATAACGCTAATATGAGAACAATATCACGGTTACAAGTTTATATGGGTATACCATATAAGACTCGTTCACTATTAATAGTTTTTAACACAATTACAGAAAACTGTAATAGATCTGGTATATCAAAGAAAATTAGTAATGAGAGTTGTGGTATATATAAAATTATATCACAATATAAAATTAGTAGAGGTTCTAATAGATCCGGAATAATTTCAGCATGTATATTTATGGCATGTAAAAATTGTGGTTCTCCAAGGTCTTCATCCGAGATATCAAAAATTATGAATATAGAAAAAAAAATAGTTACAAAAGGCATAAAACAATTACAGGATATTATACGAGTAAATAAAATACCTTTATCTAGAGTTGTATTAGATAGGGTTACTGCTGTTGATCTCATAGATCGCGTCTGTAATGATATACGTGAACTAGATTATGAAAAAATTAACGAAATTAAACTATTATGTCATCACTTTAATGAAAACCATTCTAAAGAATTGTCTTCATGTACTCCACCTTCACTATCAGCTGCTATGATCAATTATTATATATTAACAAATAACCTTGATATAGATAAAAATACTATTTCTGAAAGTTCTGGTGTTAGCATTGTAACCATTCAGAAAATTACGAATATATTGATTTCTTTAATTTAATCACAATATTTATGAGTATTTGTGAATATTTGTGAATATTTAATTATATTTTAATAATAATCAAATAAATTTGATTTATTTATTTTTAATATTTTATATATATTTATATATAATTATTATGGATTACTATAAATCAAAGACATCAATTATAATAAAAATTCAAAGTAGAATTAGACAAAAATATGGTAAAAATATAGCAAATATAAATAATTTTAGAGATTTATTAGTTGAGAATAATATAATAAAATTAGTTATAGATGAATGGAATAATAAAAAGTTGCATGAATTTCAAAAATTTGCGTATAATAAAGGGTTTAAAGAAATTTTCAAAAATGAAAAAACACAAGAAAAGACCAAACAACTTTCATTCTGGTTATATATGATATTGGAATATATTATGTGTGAAAAAATTCCCAAATTACAAGTAGATAAAAGAGAAAAAAGAGATTATATATATGATACAACACCTATTGAAGCAAAGATCACATTATCAAATGGAAATTCATGGACGGGAAATGGGACTAAGAAAACTCCATGGCACTTATTAATTAAAATTAATATGGATAACGATGGTATTATAAAAGGATGCTTTTGTATGTTGGCAAATATAGTAGAATGTAATATTAATTGGACAGAACCAAAAAAATCTAAAAAAGGAGATCCTATTCATTTTAGTTCTTTAACATTTCCGAATAAATGTTGTAATAAATTAATCATTGTTAATGGATCTATAGATATAGCTAAAAAAAATGTAACAGTCCCTAGGATGAAACAATATGCAAAAAAATATAATATTAAGATTCCATCTAAAAATAAGAGTGAAATAATTAACAAAATTGAATCACAAATACAAAATCTAGATAAAAATGCTAGAGATGAATGGAATGAATTATTTAATATTGTTAATCCCGAAGATAAAATAAATTATAAATATTAATCTTAATCAGTCCAATATTCTATCTTTACAATAATTAATATATTCTTCATCAATATCAATTCCAATACCTTTTAAATTATATCCACCACCATCCATATCATTCATTTTTTTTGCTACTTTCACAGTAGTTCCTGAACCTATAAAAGGGTCCAATATCGTCCCTTCTTTTACATCGGATATTTTTATACAATGTTCAACTAACCCTTCTGGAAATGTTGCCGGATGATATCCTTTTTCTTTTTTTGAATTAATAGTATCATATGGAATAAACCAAGTATTTCCTTTACAACGTTTATCTTCTTTTATTTCACCCGTTTTCCTATTTTTTAAATTACATTTCCATTTGTAAGGGACACCAACTGCTTTACGATTAATTTTTATATTATCATTTTTTGTAAAATGATATAAATCCTCATTAGTAACATTTATATAACGTTCTGAATTAATGGGTTTAAAATGACCGTGCGTATCATCTTTATCTTCACCAATAGAAATAGATTTAACCCATGTTATTTTGTTTTGTAAAGTTAATAATTCTTTTAATTTAATCGCAACTTCCATTGATATCCATGGATCTTTATTAGTATATCCCATATTAAGAAATATGTGTCCGTCATCTTTTAGAACACGTTTTAATTCACTGAATATATCATATATCCATTCTAAATATTGATCTCTAGGTTTTCTATCTTCATATTTATGATATTTTAATCCAATATTATATGGCGGTGATGTTGTTATTACAGATATAGATTTGTCAGGTATTTCACTCAATTTTTCTAAACAGTCTCCTAATATGAAGCGATATTTATTTTCAATTTCCATATTTTATATTATTAATATATATTTAAATCAAATTTATTTTATTCGATATAATATTTGTCAAAAAATTACCCTTATTATTTCTTATATTTTACATTACTTTTTTTTATCCCTTTTTTAATCACTTTTTTTCATTTTTTTTATTCCCATTTTTGATTTTTCATCTTTTTTTTTCATTCTCC
>Ga0181404_1000252_pt1 | contig 16286 bp, 30 predicted proteins | sample 27SPOviralmetaG_FD_130133 | JGI IMG/M metagenome (GOLD analysis project Ga0181404, IMG submission 130133) | Marine viral communities from the oligotrophic San Pedro Time Series (SPOT) site, San Pedro Channel, CA, USA - 27 SPOT_SRF_2011-10-25 | ecosystem: Environmental > Aquatic > Marine > Strait... | reverse complement strand
GTTAGCAGGGAAAGCACCAAAGAACATAACTCTAGTATTAGAAAATTCGTTATTATTATTAAAACTACCATTTGCTATAGTAGTATTTACTTGTATTGTACTTCCTTGTTGTACACCTGCTCTATCATATAATTTGATACGTATAAATTGTACCATATTTATAACTGCATTGTCTGTACCTACTTGAAAACTATTCTCTGATATATTTAAAAAGTTAAAAAATGATAGTGTACCATAATCGTTTAATCTTGCTTCTTGTGTTATAGGTGCATTACTTAAAAACTTACCAAGTGTACTACCAAAATCATTAAATACTAAATCAGTAGAATTTAAATTAAAACCATAATCTGCACCTGATTGATTTATAATGTCATCAGATTGTAATACTCCGTTATATACTAAATAGTTTTCTGTTATTACTTTTTTAGCCGTACTAAATATAGTTAATGCTGCATCTGTGTAATATTCCATATTAAATACAACTCTAAAGTAAATAGCTACATTTTCATTGTTAGAATACTTATCAATTAAGTGAATAGGGTGTGGTGTAGTATCAGTATATCCTACTGTCTTGTAAGAACTAAATATCCTATTATCAAAATTAGTACCTTCGTGTTGTGTATTTACATAGCTTTCTAAAATAGGATTTAAAGAAAATATACCTACACCTGCATTGTTAGGAGTTACTTTTAATGAAGCTATCTTAGATGTTATTAATCCTAAATCAGATATTTTTTCGTTTACATAAACATCTGCCGTATATTTAGGTTGGTAATTATTTATTATAACATTTTGATCTGATAAAGTAAATATTATATCTTGACCTACTGCTAAAGTTTTGTATAATGGTTTTTGTTCTATTGTTAATGCCATTTTATATTTGTCTTAAATTATTTAGTATATCTACTTTTATTGCTTTGCCTACTTGTTCGTAAAAATCTTTTAATCCTAGTTGTAATGACCTTTGAAAAAAACTAATACCTTTTATTCCTTGTGTATATATTTTGTTAGCTATTAAATACTGTAAACTTTTTCTTGATATAAATTTACCTTGTTCATTTCTAGGTGCTATACCTCTACGAACTATCCACTTATCTAATACACTCATAGGTGGTCTTTTACCTCTGTATTTATATGGACTTTCAACTCTCCTGCCATCATAAGTAGTGTACTCATTTATTTTTTTAGTACCTGATACTCCTTTATCTATAAAAGTTCCATAATCTGCCATTAAGAACTGTACACTAAAACCTTCGGTAGTTTTTACAACTTTAAATTCTAAGGAGTTATATAATTCTTTACTAACATTTTTTTTCTTCCTTGTTAGGTTAGCCCTAGATTGTTTTACTACATACTTACCGAAACTATTTAAGTATCGTTCCAATGCTTCCATTACACACTAGCAACAAATATTTCTACATCTAAAGTAGCAGCAGGATTAACCTGTAAGCTAGTTAAATCTGCCATAGTACCAAAGCTAGGAGAAGTATCTGCTTCTGCTAACATTACATCTTCTGCTGCACATAAAATATGTGATTGACCTGCTTTAAGTAATACTTGGTATAATGTAGCTGCACCTACTACTGCTAGTTCTAATGAGTTAGTAGAATCTAAGTTAGTTACTCTAATATACCTAACATCTTCTTTGTCTATCTGTACTGCTGAACCATAAGAGTTAGTGTCAAAAGCTGCTATGTGTGTAGTTTGTGAAGTCGTACACGTTACCACTCTCTCATAAACATTATTTATACCTGTTGTAGTTACTGTGTTTGTGCTTCCCCTAACACTTCCGTTGATTGTAACATTCTCTGTTACTGTTGTTGTTAAATCTGCCATATTATTTATCTATTTGTTTTAATTTATTTATTGCCCATTCTATTCCTGAAGTACCACCCCAAGCATCCCACATTATACCACCACAACCTTCTGAATAAGGTACATCTTTATTTTGTTGATGTCTTTTAAATGAAGCCATCCTTGCTATAGTATCTCTACTAATATTTTCTTTTCTTGCTAGTTGTCCTGCTCTAGTCCATCCTACCCTAGTACCACAAGAACTTCCGTTTTCTTCTTTCCATTCTATTGCTCTCTTAGCATTATTACTAGCTGAATCAGGATAGTCATTATAACTTTCTAATCCTATACTAATTTCTTCTAGCTTCTCTAATATATCTTCATAGTTCATAAGTAATCTTTGGTGGTATTAGTTGTATTGTTAATTTTCCTATTTTTATTTTAAACATTATTTACCTGCATAAGTTGTAGCTTGTGGTGCTATACAAGTGTTATAGTCATTCTCAATTATTATTGGTAATGTAAACACCCAACCACTTACTGAATTGTCAAATCTTTCTGTAAAAGGTTCTATAGTTATATCTCCTTCTGTAAAGTATGCAGGACTTTCGCCTTGACTTGCACCTGACAAATATAAACTCTCTCCATTCTTTAGTGTGCCTATAAGATCATTACAAATACTTAAACAATCTGATAATACTTCTTGTTCATTTGATTGATCAGGAAAAACTAAGTCCATTACAAATATTTGAAAGTTTAAAGTCATTTGATTATTTTGTGCTACTGCGTTTACAGGATTGATGTGCATTAATGGATATAGAGTATTCTTTTCTAAATCAATCTCAAATATATCTCCTGTTGTTACAGTTTTAATCTGATACTGATTATCTCCTAACTGCTTTAGAGTATCTATTGTGTTATTATAATTCTTAAAATGTGTCATCTCTTAACTTTTTTTGTTTCGTTTAAATCAACTTCATAAGTAAGCCAAGTCAAACATTCATATAAACTTAATTTAGTTATTCTTTCTAAGTTTACTATACTACCTCCTGTCAAATTATACATCACTCCGAACCACGACCACTTTCTTGCGAACTTTTCATCTGTAGTGATTCTTTCATTGCCTTCATCCGTTCCATTAAATACAACGGCAAAATCGTTGATAGTTCGTTGCCTAAAGTCCAAAAAAAAACCAAGCAACTATTTACATCTATTGCTTTCATCTTCTTAAACTTCTCTGCCCTCATCCTAACCTCACTACCATCATATCTCTTTATAGTATAGTGTTTACCATTCTTCTCAACTATTGGTCTATAAAGAACTGCCATCATCTTAGCAAGGTTGTTTTCTATTCCTGCTTGTATGTATGTTTCTATGTCTGCGTACTCTCCGAGTGTTATCTCAGACAGATCAGGATGAAACCCATACTCTACTCCATCTACCTTAACTATCTTCTTTAACCTTCCCTTAGCTTTGTTTTGCAACTCAGCTATCCTGTTTAGAATATTAGATACATCATTTATACTTAACTCTTTTACAAGTTTTCTCGGTATATCTGATAACATAGTTATCGTATCTAATGCTTCTTTGGTCTTTGACTTATTATTACCATCAATAAGTTTAGCCCATTTTTCAAGTGTTACATCTTCCCAACTCTTAATTAGATTGTAAGTATTTTTCTTACCATCCTTCTTAATGTTTACTTGCATAATATATAATAGAATTATTTGTTATTTAGTTTAAAATCGTTATGTTTGCCAAGTTTTCAAAAAGTTTTTGTTTTTCAAAGGTGTAATTCTTCGGAGTTGCACCTTTTCTTATTGTACGAAATACCTACCTGCATTAGGATTGTCTAAGTGATATATAACGTTATAACGGATTGAATCCAATGCGTGATTGAAACTATCTACATATAGCTTACTACCTTTGTCTGCATAGACATAATTGTTTAACTCTTTAATTATGTTTGTTGATTCAGAAGTAACTACTAACTGATAATCTTGCATACGAGTAACACCACTTTCTATTGTTCCTTTCTTTACAGGTTTTATGTTTACCCCTAAGTGTCTTAAATCTTCTATCAATCTTGGTTCTGCACTATCTGCTATTATTAGCTTGTTTTCTACCTTCTCTAATATTATCTTAGCTAACTCGTGTGATTTTAAACCATTACGATATATATGCTCTCTTATATATATCTTCATTTTCTTTTTGTCTATAGCTACTTCTGTTAGTGAATCAGGATCAACAGAAAACCCAAAGTCCATACCACAAGATGTTTGTAAGTTGTCAGGATTAAATTCTCCTATTGTCCAATTCTCAAATACAACTCCTTCTGCTTTGTCTAGCCAACCACCAAGTATTTTGTGTTGATACTTTTTAATGTTAGTGCTTTTAATTCTATAAATCCTTTCTAAGAAACTTTTAGATAGGTTAGTTTTATTATCTAAGTATGTAGAGTGTATATAGCACACATTGTCCTTAATGCCGTTAAATCCACTTAAAACGCCTCTCTCCTCAAAGAATCGTTTATATATCCAATGTTCTTTAGTTACAGGGTTTAATACTAAGATGATTCTATTTTGTACTTTTTTTTCTCTAATACTAAGGTCTATTGTATCAAATATATTCTCATCAATAAGTTCTTCAGCTTCATCAAGCACCCAACAGTTAATACCTTGTAAAGATTTAAGAGAAGCAGTTTGGTTTCCTGATGATGTCTTTATTCCTCTAAATAGTATATCACTTTTTGTAGATGTATTTAATACTTCTGATTTATTTATACTGAAGATTGTGTCTAAACCTAATATACCTATCTTTTCTAAAAACTCTGGTATAATAGATAAGTGAGCAGAAACCATAGTATATCTTGTAAACAATACTCTTACACCTTGCGACATAGTAAGTAGTGTTAAGAATACTGTAACTGCATAGGACTTACCTGATCCTCTACCACCTGTAATTATATAATACCTACAGTTAGATGAGAATAATGAACTATACTTTTTATTCAGTTTCGGATTCAACGAAGTTTATTATTGGTATGTTTAATGTTTCGCTATTACTCGTTACATCAACTCTTTGTTGAGGGCGACCATAAAAATATTCAAAGAATAACTTTACTGCCCATTGTTCTTTGTTCTTTAAACCTATCTCTAATGACTTTAAAGCATCAGGGTTCATAGGTGTTAGGTTCTCTATTAACTTTTGTTCTTCTGACTTGCTTTTACGCCCTGCACCTTCTCTTTTACCACCATTGTTTATTCTTTTGTCCATAATTGAAATAAATTGATTAATCAATCCTATTATATAATAGAAATTATTGGTATTCGTTTGGTAGCATTAATCTTATCCCTAGATCAGACAATGCCCATATTCTTATTTGTTCTGCATATACTTCAAATGCTTTTGTGTTTAGAGATGTTGTACTTACTATCTTGTTTAGTCCTATCTTCTTATTGTTTATCTCTACCATTTCCCACTCGTTTAAAAACTTAGCCCTTAGTATGTCGTGCATCTCATCATTAAAGTAACCCAGTTCTTCAGCTAATACTTGCACTATACATTTCCAATAGTAATTGTTCTGTACGTTTGATCTTGTGTTTCTGTGTTTCTTAACCTCTACTGTGTAAGGACTTTCCATATCTTTTAAATAGTTTACTAATTGCATCTTATCTTTTTTATCGTGAATTACAAATTTCATTAGCTTGTAAACTTCTCTTTAGTTTCTTTCCACATTCTATCTTTTCTTTTACTTAGTGATGGTTCTGTTCTTCTTATATTTGGAAAACCCCCAAACTCTTTAGATTCTTCTTGCATATACTCGCCACATTCGCATTGTGCTTCTCTTGTTCTTACTTTACCATCTATTACTTCTAATGTTGCTTTTGATAGTTGTCTTGTGTTACCACAAACGTTACATACATAGTTTAACATTTTAAATATGATTTAATCTTATATTCTTTTTTCTCTTTGCTTCTAACTCCTCTAATTCAAATTCTAAATGATGTATAGCTTTCTTTATACAATCATCAGGTCTATGGTGTTTAAAATTTGCTCGTAATAAATACGTTACTGCATTACCAATATTCCAATTTAATTCCCAATCAGATATTACTTTTCTAGCTTCGTATTTATAATTTTTTCCTATATAATAATTTGGTATTTTTTTATCCATATTTTTCTTTTATTTGTTTAATTCCTTGAAAACAGTTGTTTAAACAAGTACCACAATTACTAGTAGGTTTGTACCTAGTACCATATATTGTGTTGTATAACTCTACCATTTTCTTTTTTACTGTTACATTCTTTGCTACTCCTGTCTTTATATCTTCCCAAATTAAAAGACATTCTTCTATTAGTTCTTCAGGTATATCATCAGGTCTTTCTACTTCTGTTGTCTTACTCCAATACTTTTGAGGACATTCCATTACTCCTATCCTAGCTTTTACTTTCATAAAACATAAGCACACCTTACAAGTACCTGTAGGTTTAAAGTAATATACACATTCCCTACATAATGCTATACGTTCTTGATACACCTCATCCTTAACAAAAAAATTACTCATATTATTCTTAATTGTGCAGAATGTTCATTTAATCTTTTTATAGCTGCATCATAATATTCTTTGTCTAATTCACAAGCAGTTAAATCAAAACCTAAGTTATGACAAGCTATTGCAATACTTCCAGAGCCAAGATGAGTATCTAATATTTTATCACCTTCTTTTGCATATTTCATTAATAGCCATTCATAAAGTTTTACAGGTTTTTGTGTTGGATGGATTCTTAATTTACCACCATTAGTTCCCATAAAAGGATGTCCAAAAAATTTTCTTACTGAACTTTTAAAAGATGTCCAAGCTAATTCACAATCTGCAAAATCTCCACCAATATTTTTATCCCATACTATCCAACAACTACTATTTGCTTTTGGTATATTTTCAATAAAATAATTGCCTCCAAAAATTATTTGATTTTTACTAATTCTTTTTAATTGATTAAAATATTCTTTTTTTGGTATTTTGTTATCCCAGTTTTTTTTTTTATGCTTTTGAATATTTTTTGACTTTTCATAAGATGGTCTGTTTTTTTTTGTTCTAAATTTGCCACCACTTTCTTTAATTCCATAAGGAGGATCAACTATTGCTAAGTCAAAGTAATTATCCTCATATCTTAACATTAACTCCATGTTATCTTCGTTAGTTATATTAATCATCTAATTTTTCTTTTAAATATTCTCTTACTTTGTCTATAGTCGTAAACAAGCTATTTCTACTTATACCTGTTTTCTTTGCTAGTCCTGTTAATGTGTTACCTTCGTAGTAGTACAACTTGAATACATCACGATCATACCAATATACGTTCTCTAATAATTTGTCTATTTGTTCTAGCTTTTGCCATTGTTGGTATTCTTCAGGATTAGGTATATTGTATAGGTGTTTCTCGTTTGACATTTCTCCTGTTTCTGTAATGTCGTATGTTATACTACTAGCTTGTGCATCTAAGTTAGTATAGTATTTCTTGTACTTATAATAGTAAGGACTTCTTACTGATGTAAAACTTCTTCTTAATACTACTGCACCATATCTTATTAATCCTTTCTGTCCATCTTTATTATATATATCTTTAAGAACTTGAGGATTCATTTGCAAAAAATACATAAGACATTCTTGTACACATTCTTCTATTTCGTTTATATCTTGCGAGTAGGTGTATGACATTTCTACAAATGTTTCTCTACAATCTGCTACTGCTTGATATATTTTATTCATTATTATTTTTTATATCTCTTAAATCTCTTACAACCATTTCTAAAGCATTGTCTAGTAATAGCTTGTATGCTCTTATAGCTTCTAAATTTCTTTTTGTTTGTATTCCTGCAAAATATCCGTTAACCATTATTGAAGTATGTGAAGGTATAAGTGTTAGCCAATCATCCCAATTACCTTGATTTACATCTTTACCATAACTATTATGATATTCTATAATAACCTGTAATACTTCTTTAAAATTATTATATTTTGTTTCTGAAGAAATCTCTTTTACAAATGATAACATCAGGTTTAAATAATCGTTTACAACTATTTGATGTGTAGTGTTTGCAAATATTGGTTTCTCCATACCCAAATATAGAAAATTAATTACTCTATATTCTTTTCCTTTTTTATTTTATTAACAAGGTCTTTGTAATAACTTATCTTTTCTACATAATCTATCCTAGTCATTTTGATATTTACCTTTGACAAATATTCTAATTCTTCAGCAGTACCTAATCCATACTTAGCATCTAAATACATTCCAAACTTATACTGCTCTCCTTGTCCGAACATATTACACTTTACGCATTGTACTTGACAGTTCTTTTCATCCCATCTTGTGTTGTGATGCCTACGAGATTGAAAGTGTCCGTTCTGTAGTTTCTTGTAATGATCTATTTTACCACAGGTAAAACATTGTGCAACTCCCATATCTGTAGCATCTCTTAATCTAATGTATTTAGAGAACCAACTATCTAATTCTTTTTTAAGTTTACTTACAGGTTTCTTTACCCCCATATTAATTTTTGCTCGTATTGTGGTTTTGGTTTAAAGTATAGATATTTAGCTATAGTTGTTTTCCTACCAAATCTAGTAGTTTTTGCTATTTCAGTAGTATGTATAGTATAGCCCTGCTTTTTTAATTTATATATAATATCTGCTAATCTTGTAGCACCATATTCTTTTATAGCTTCCCAACTTGTTATATGACCATAGTTTTTAAGATGCCATTTAATTGCATCAGTTGCAGTTTTAATTTCATCTTGTGTTATAGTTATTGTTTTCATAATGTAATTGATTTAATTATTTCTTCACATAATTGTTTTGGTATCATACTTCTTTGATAGTTTCCTTTAAGTCCTTGCGTTCCTGTTTGTGAACCTCTTGGTGCAGAAACGTGGCAACTATCTCCATTTTTACATATTGGTCTAGGTTTCCAACCATTAGGATTAAAAACACTATACAAATAATTAGTCCATATATCTGTAGGTTTCATTCTTGTATCTCCATATTGACAATATGTAACTGTAGCCCTTTCAGCTATTCCTTTAAATAAACCTAACTTTCTTAATTTTCCTCTAGGGTTTTCTACAAAAAAAAAGTCAGGTTGGAACATCTCTATAATATCTATTGTTTTATTTACTATCTTAACTCCTAATATAGCTTGTTCTGTTTTTGGTGTATGATCTTGATGCCAATGGTGTCCTATACTTGCTACACTAAAATATGTACAAGGTGGACTAGCCCATATTACATCAGGTTTAAAAGGTATTTTAGAACAATCAAAATCTAATATGTCAGTAACATAATCTATATTGTCAAAAGGTTTTATATCAACACAAAATGTTTCGTGTCCATATTCTTCAGCTACTTTACTAAAACTTCTACTACCTGCAAATAATTCTAATATTTTCATTTAGTTTTCTTTTTAATTCTATATAAAATATAACTAAAAAAAGGTGTGCCTAATAATAATGATAATAAACTAGGATGTGGTTCTCCACATAATCCTGTCAAGTGTCTTAAAAAATCTATCATTTTATTTGTTTTAATTGTGGTTGATAAAATTCTACGTTCTTTTGATTTAATGTTTCTGTTCTATAAATAGCATCAGATATTCTTTTCTTGTGTTCTATTATCCAACGATAAAAAGTTCTTATATTAAGAAAAGGATCAAAGTTGCAAAACCTTACTCCTTGATAAAAAGCATCTTGTATCTGATTAAAATACATTCTTCTAAATCTATTCTCTCTTTGTAAATCTTCAGCTAATATTTTTGCAAGTGATGCCATAGTTTTTGCATCTGCTCTATGTCCTAACTCTACTGATGTCTTAGCAATTAGGTCTAATGTTTTTTCTGTTAGTTCTTTTAAGTTTTCGTTTTCTAATGTTTTCATTTTTTAAATTTATATTTAGACATATCATTTTTTATCAATCTCCTATGTACATATACATAATCATCTTTAGGTTCTTTAAATTTTTTACCTATCTCTAACTTTCCACTATACTTAAAATAGTTATCCAAATCTATAGTATTTTTTTTATATAACTTTTCTAAGTAGATTATCTGTTTGTATTCTTTTATCATAATAAGTTCTTTGCTTTTTGCCATTCATCTATCTGTGCATCTAATTTAGAAGTTCCTGTCTTTTTACTTTCCCATTTTGCAGAATTTTTTGCCCAACGTGAAAGTCGCAACTTAACATCAAACGTAGCTTGTTTTTCATATCTCATTTTAGCATTAACTCTATCAGAACTTTTTTCTGTCCAATAATCTATAAACTCTTGTTTCATTTGTTTTGGGTAATCAAAAAACATAACGTGATTAACAAAACCTTCCCTCTTAGATATATTATTACTTGTAGTATTAAAACTTGTATTATTATACTCCGTGATTTTCGGTATAGGGTGTTTCGCATTTTGCAGTATACCTATACATCTTTTCGTGATTACGTTCCTTAAATCTCTTTCTATCTTAACTGTTATAAAACCTTTTTTATTAAGTTCTGAAATCCAAGAACTTATAGTATTTTTATTTACGTTATATAATTCAGCAAAGTAATTGTTAGAAGCAAAGCAAAAGCCGTGCTTATTACTTAATGCAGTTATCTCTCCGTATAATAATTTAGCATTAGGTTTTAGATCAGAGTACCTTACGTTTGCAGGTATTATTGCGTAGTAGCTTGGTTTTTCGTTCATAATGTTATAATTTCTGTAGAGTAATCAACTTCTCTAAATGCGTGTTTAATTATATTAATATTATTTGAAAATTCCAAATAGGTAGTTGGTAACATATATTTTGCCTTACCACTTGTTATCTTAATTTTAACTTGTGGTTTAGCAGAAATCTTAATACCTGCATCTATTAAACATTTACATAGTTCGTGTCTATTAGGAAAAACTACTTTAATCTTTTCAGATTCAGTATAAGCATTATATACTTTATTAAATATATTTCTATAATAAGGAAAACTAGCATAATTAGATTTATGTGAGTTCTTGTAATGCAATACAGAAGTACGATCCTTTTTAATTATATCTGCTATAACAGTAACGTGAATATCTTTAGCTATTATACCTATTACTGATGCTACCATTCTAGGTATTAGCACTTCTTGCTTTCTAGTATTAAAAGCTAAAGAACCTTGTTGCAACCCTACCATCTCTGTAGTAAGGTCGCAAATTAGTTCAAATTGTTCTCTATCTGTCATATTAAAATGGTAAATCTGAATCAATCTTTTCAGCTACTTTATTTATTTTACTTTGTGTAGGAGTTAATCCCCATACCCATTCATAAAACATTTGTGCATTTTTAAGTACATCTTCAGGTGTACATTTATTATCATAATCAACGGCAGCTTTTAAACTTGATTGCTTTACAATAAGTTTCTGTACATCATCTTGTTTAGGACTTGATTGACTTTGATTATTCTTTTGATAATCTGTTACAATCTTAATACTTCCTTTGTCGTTTATGGTGTAAGAAATATCTTGACCATTAGACAATTTAGAATCATTTGACTTACGATATATTTTACCTACATCTCCGTTATCTAATTCTACTTCAAATACATATAGTTCTTTAAACATCCCTGAACCTTGTACGTTTACTACTTTACTATTTTTCATATTTATTTATTTATTAAATTATTATCATATTCCCAAGCACTTTCACAATGCTCTCCACATTTACTACAGATTTTTAAATCTGTGTCCATCTTTGCTTCGCAGCAGTTACTTTTATTACTCCATTCTTCTTCACAACCACACTCATCATAATCTCCACATATAACACATCTTGTATCTTCATCAACGTATATATTTAATGTAGGATCAATACAATGCTCGTAAGTTCCTTTTAACCAATCTTCGTAATTTATATCCATTGCATAATAACTTTAGTCATACATACAACAAAAGCTACTGCAAAAATGCTAGTAGCTAATGTTTTTAAAAATGTATATGTTGAGTTAGATACTACAGAAACGGCATAATCTCTAATGTGTTGATGTTTAAAAAACTCTACAACTTCTTTAGCATTAAGTATATATTCGTTTCTTGTTTGTCTGTTAATTACTTTATAGTTTGTTTTCATAATTTTTATTTTATGGTACAAATATATAAATAATTAACTTGCTAATTAACAAGGTAATTAAATAAGTTATTAACAATTATAATGTTAATATATATAAGTTATTGATTATAAAGGCATTAAGAGGTTAATAGGTAGTGTACCATTGTTTAGCACAACTAAGCAACCTATTGCTTGTTTCTTAAAGTTTTTAGCATAATTTGCTGCATAACTTGAACTATCTACACCACAACCTGTCTGACTTGCAAACACTCTATATCGTTTTCCAACAAACCATATTGTATATGCTTCAGTATGTGTATGCCCACACACACTTGACATTAGGTTATTCTTTGCTTTTGTTTTTGCTTGACCCCCTTCTCCATGTTCAAAAAGTACATCATCATATACTATACTTTCTACCCAATTCCAAGTAGGAGTTTTTAATACTTCATTATATGTTTTAATCCATGCTTTAGGTATACCACCTGTAAAACTTTTTCTTGCTGCTAAACGATCATGGTTTCCAATACATACATCTGCATTAGGAAAAGCATCATGCCACTTCTTAACTTTTTCTATAGATAATTCTAATTCTTTACCTGCCGATAAACCATCAGGATCAGCTTCATGATATGAAAAAGCATGATTGTCTAAAATATCTCCTATAAAAATTACATGGTTACAATTATAAGTTTCATATTGTTCTAAGCAAAAATCAAAATACCCATCTAATTCAAAAGGGATATGAAGGTCGCCAACAACTAGAATGTTTCTAGTGTCAGCTTCCCTCATTTTTTGTAAAGCCACAACCTCGTGTGGTTTTAATCTGTATCTATTACTTCGCATCTTTACCGAAGTCCTGTAAACCTGTAACTCCTAGTAGTGCTAATAAAGCCCAAAATATTTCGCTAACGTGAACTTCATCTACACCTAATGATCTTGCGATAAAAGGTACAACCATAGCTGCTATTGTGTACCATACTTTCTTTGATTTTAACATAGTCATTATTAAATATTCTTTCATTTTATTTATTTTTTATTAATAATTTAATATTCTCGCCACCTAAATTAAGTATTCTTCTCATCAAAAAGTCCATAGCATAACTTGACTTACTAACATAGTCCTGTTCATTGTTCATTCCTACTAGAATACAACCTTGTGTATGCTCAGGTTTATTACCTTTGTGAAATAGGATATAACTTCTATCAGGTACTTCCTGTACTAAAAGATGTAAATAATCTCTTGTAGCACTCTCTCTTGGTGTACGCATCCTTACATTGTATTTACCTTCAGGTATACAACTTATATTGCGTTCATTGTTTATGTATGGGTTTTCTAAGGTATCACATACATATTCTTTGTTCAGATACAATCTACCTATTATAGAATTATCTGTAAATATTTCTCTCTCAAGAACAAGATTAACCTTGCCCTCTACTTTTTTTCTTGAAACCAACTTGACCTTTGGAAGCATTTTTAGAATGTACTCCTTTACGTTTAGTAGGAGTTTTTTTAATAATTGTATAAGATTTAATTTTTTTTGGCATTCTTCTTTTTTTGATTATACCATTTATCTATCGTGTACGCAATAGAAATTACTAGCAGTATAATCTTTAGTGCTAGTTCTAAATTAGAAAATGTTGTTACACTTAGGACTGTTCCGTTTACTGCTGCTACTTCTAGTGTGTCCTGTACTGTTTTTTGTATTGGCATTTGTCAAATATGTTTTTAATTTAATCTTATTTACTTCTTTTACTTTATATCTTTTCTTCATTATGTAAGATCAGGTGTTAAAAAATCTCTAAGTGTTATTCTATCTCCCTGCATTTTAGGTCTTTCTAAATTCATTCCTGCATAGTATGCGTTGCTATCAGGAGATACATCTGCACCTGAGTTTGTATTGTATTCAGGAAACAAGCTAATGTTGTTCTTAATATATTCTATCATACGTTCCATATAATACTCTCCTGTATTTAATACTTCACTTCTAAGATGTTGTGCTTCTTCTGTAGTTAAAGCTACTCCATTTTCTGATGTCTTAGAGTATATGTTTCCGTTCTCTATCTTAAAACGTAAAAAAGGTATTGCGTGATATAAAGCAAAGTTAGGTAGCATATCTCCTATATATGTATCTAATAATGTTTTGTAGTTTGCATTAGCAGGATCATTTATAGTACCTGCAATTATAAGGTCTTTAAGTTTTTGATTTAGGTCTGTACCTAACTTAGTTTCTACATAAAGTTTCTGTGCCTGTTTTATAAAAGGTAGTAGAAACTCAGGATCAACATTTAAACTTAAAGAAGTTGAATCAACTAATTTATCTTGTGATATGAATAGTACGTATGCCATATTATCTCTTTTTTACAAATCCGTTATTTTTCATTCTCTTAGGTGCTATTGCTACTCTCTTGTCATTTTTCTTAGCAGTAAAACCTTCTGATCTAGCTTTAGTATATCCTACTAAATCTGCATCTTCTATTTTAGTAGTTTTAGATATACCTAGTTCTGTTCTGTATATTTGTCTTAGCCAAAAGTGATGACAATTACCACCACCCTTATATAAAAATATATCATAAGTATCTGCACCACCCTTACCCCAACCTGGATTAACTTTTTTAGTAGACATTCTAGCTATATCCTCTTTACGATAAAGTTTTTTTGCACCCATCATTTGCGTACAAAATTTTCTTTTTTTATTTGACTTTCTACTTAAAAAATTATCTTCTGCATAAACATATCTAACTCTATAGTAATCGTATGTTTTTTTAGATATACCATCTTGTTCAGATTTTCTGTTTGGTATTGCTCTCCCTGTACTTAATTCAATTTTCTCAGTAGCTATTTGATTTAGTTCTTCTTCAAAGTCAAAATCTGCGTGTTCTCCATCTACAACTTCTTCATCTATTAGTTCCCAACCTTCAGGTATATCCTCTACAGTTTCTAAGAAAGCATCTAACTCAGTTTTAGCTTTTATAGGTACACAATTAGGAACTTTCCTGCCATCTTTTATTTTATGTCCTATAGGTTCATATCCTGATTGACAAGGGTTTGGTGTTATCATATCTTCATCTCCATAACAACTCTTGTCGCATTTACCATCTTTCTTACCACAATCACATTCTTTGTCTAAAGCATTTTTACAATCACAATCTTTTAAATCTATTAATTGATCGTGGTTTTCACAAGGCATATAATACTCGTTACCATCTTGCGTATGTATATGATGTCCACTACAACCTAACCTTTCTGCTTCTGCTTCAGCTTCTTCTATACTATCAAATAAAGGTAACTCTTTACCATCAGTAACCATAGTGCCTACTTTCTTTAAGCTATATCTATCTTCATCTTCTGCCGTTAGTTCTTCATCATTCAAAGGTTTTAGACCTAGTTCTTCTCTTATCTCATCTTCAGTCATTACTTCCTTCATATCCTCTATAGTAAATTTAGATGTAATAGGTTTAGCTTGTACAAACGAGAAAGGTATATTAATACCATTAACTTCAAATATTTTAGATAGTGTTTTTATTATGTGTTTTTGAAAAGGTATAACTACAGTATTTAAATATATTTCAAAAGCTGCATTCATTTCATCAACATTAGAACCTAGCCCTGTGTCGTTTTTAATACCCATAAGCATAGGAGAAGTAACTCTATGACCTGTAAGTATGTTTTGTACTAAAAGTTCTTGTAACGCAAGATATTGCTTGTCTGCGTTGCTTACAGTAATTGGTGTTATTTCAGGAGTTCTAGTTTTATCATCTGAGAACGTAAGTACAAACTTTCCTGAATTACTAGCACCTGTAAACTTTGCTGCTAAACTTTGCTCAATTTGAAATCTCTCCTCTTGTGTAGGTACTCCATTAGCAAAAGAAATCATGTAACTGCCTGAAAATCCGTTACTTATGTTATTCAAATGAAACTCAGCAACTCTCTGATCTACTAATGCCCAGTTGTTTGCAGCTAAGTAATCAGGAGTATGATAGATGTCCATATTAGGACTATATAAACCTGTATATAATAACTGACTAGGATTAGTTCTATCCTTAGTATTAAAAGCAGCTAACTTCATAGGTTTGTTAGTTCTTGTGTTACTCCAATCTGCACAAACATAGTAGCAATCTACTTTACCCATAGCATTAGGTTTTGCTGCTCTTACTCTCTCTACAGGTACATGGTGTATCTCAGCAATTTCTGTCTTAGCTTTATTCCAAATAATATGTAAAGCAAATGCACCCTGTAGCTTAAAGTCAAATGAAATCTTTTTAATTACTTCGTGTAGTGTTTCTTTACCATTAGCTTCAGCAAAGAATTTTTTAAGTTTAACAAATTGTTCTAGATTTTCGTTCTCATCTACTATTAAGTCCTCTCCTGCAATCAT
>Ga0181404_1000250_pt1 | contig 16335 bp, 14 predicted proteins | sample 27SPOviralmetaG_FD_130133 | JGI IMG/M metagenome (GOLD analysis project Ga0181404, IMG submission 130133) | Marine viral communities from the oligotrophic San Pedro Time Series (SPOT) site, San Pedro Channel, CA, USA - 27 SPOT_SRF_2011-10-25 | ecosystem: Environmental > Aquatic > Marine > Strait... | reverse complement strand
ACATATACAATAAAAACCTAACAATGTAAAAAAAAAAGGGATATTTGCTATTTATGCAAACTTTTAATAAAAGCTAAGATATGTTGGTTAATTGTAATTCTTGTGAAAAAAAATTTAATGTACCTGATACCGCTGTAACAGAAAATGGCAGATTGCTTCAATGTGGTTCTTGTGGAAACAAATGGACACAATATCCGATTAAACAGGAAACTGTAAAAAAGGAAAAACTAAAAAAAAATATACCGAATGTAAATCAAAAACCTAATGTGAATAAGGTAAAAAAATCAGTCAAAAAAAAGAAGAGAGAAATTAATTTATACTCAGAGGAGTACTTAAAAAAAAAACATGGTATATTAATTAAAGATACTTCAAAAAATGGTGGAATAAATAAAAATAAAAAAAATAATTATAGTTTTTTTAGTTATTTGTTTATTACAACTATTTTTATAATCGCTTTTTTCGGAGTTTTAAATTTAACAAAAGAAATTATAATTTCAACTTATCCATTAACTGAAACTTATATTAACTCTTTATATGAAGTTCTTGAGATTTTAAGATCAACAATCTCTAGTCTTGCAAATTAATTCTCTAATTCTTTTATATTTATAAACTTAGTGCTTAAATTTATATTATTTTTTTTAATTTCCTTAAAAAAATTCCAGGCAAGAACTAAAATTAAAGCATTTTTTTCTTTTAAGGTTTTTTTATCTTTTATTGGAATTAACACTCCAGGAATGAATTTATTATGCTTAAGCTTATTGTCTTCAATAATATAATCAATTTGTTTAGTTATTCCAAAAAAATTTAATGCAGTAGTTGCTTTAGCAGGGGCTCCAAAACCAATTATTTTTTTATTTTTTTTCTTTAATTCATTTATATTTTTTGTAACATTTTCTTTTAACTTGTTTATTTTTTCTCCAAATTTTTGATATGTTTTATATTTTTTAATTCCAAAAATATCTTCTTCTCTGAGAAGAGCTTTAACATTATTTTCTATTTTTATTTTTTTTCCTTTTTTAATATAAATTCTTATAGATCCACCGTGTGTATTGATTCTTTCAACTTTAAAGATTGTAGAATTAAATTGATTGAAAAAATTAACCAGAGAAGTCAGCGACCAATAATTGTAGTGTTCGTGGTAAATATTATCAAAAGTTAAATCTTGAAGGGTGTTTAATAAATATTGGACTTCTATTATTACTGTACCACTATTGTTCAATAACTTAAATATACATTCAGCCATTTCCTTTAATTTATCCGAATGTGCAAATACGTTTGAAGCTAAAATCAAATCTGCTCCTTTCTTAATTTTTTTTAGATTTTTACTTTCAAGAAAGCCGTTAAAAGTTTTAATTTTATTTTTATTTGCAAGTTTTGCTAAATTTTTTGCAGGCTCTATACCTAACAACTTCTTAAACCCTGCGTCCTTAAAAGGTTTTAAAGCAACACCATCGTTGCTTCCAATGTCAATTATGTATGATTTATTAGGTTTTAAATTTAGCTCTTTAGTGTAATTTTTTGCAGCTTCAATAAAATGATTTCTAAAGGATGAAGATGTGGATGACGTATACAAGTAGTTAGAAAACATTTTTTTTGGATCTACGGCTACTGATAATTGACAATTATGACACTTTGAACAGTAGTTTACTTCAAGCGGGTATAGCTCATGTTTCTCATTTTTTTTATTCAACAGATTATTCGCAAGTGGTTGATAGCCTAATGAAACGACTCTTTTTAAATTTGTATTACTACAAGAACGACACTCAAATTTATAGCAATTTAATAATAGGTCTCTTTCTTTCTCGTCTACAAAGACGTGTTTAATCGTATGGGTAATGCCATAATTATTATGCTCTCTTTCACCTCTAACTAAATTTAAGAAAGTTGTGTCTTTTGTAAAAACCATTGTATGAGCTACATTTGGTTTTATAATTGACAATTGGCCTTCGTTTACAACTTGGGTTATTTTAGGAGAGTTTGGGTTAAGTATGTCTTGAAACACTTCTATTATTTGACCTTTGGTAAATAAACATTTCTGTTCTTGTTGTGGGTGGTAATGGTTAGCTCTGATTGTTCCTTTCTTAGAGTCTATCAAGCCTATTAGATTAATTGGCTCTGTTAATTCGTGATTACTAATTTTTCCTCTATCATCAATATATTCATTATCACCGTCTCTCACATGCTCTAAGTCTTTAATTAAATTTTGTTTAGACCATTTAGAAACCATATCTTTAATACTCTCGTCTAATCCATATAAAAACTTAAACCCTGTTCCTAAAATTTTTTTATTAGAAAGTGAAAAACCTAAGTTAGGTATTTCATCGTTCGTTTCTTTTAGGATAACTTTTGGATTGTATTTTTTGCATATCTCCGCAACTTCTTTTACTGTCACAGTGTCTTTTGTTAAATTAAATGTTTCTGACTTAATATCTTCTTTCTCTTCCATGTTTTTAAAGCATCTAGCAACATCAACTAGCGGTACTAGGCTTTTAATTTGTCTGCCCCCTGCAAAAAGTTTTATAGTTCCACTTTGAGAAGTTATTTTTGAAAATAAATTTGGCATTATATCTATTCGAGCAGTATCTGTTGAATATCCATAGACTGAACCTAGCCTTAAAATTACATAATTTTTTCCAGATTTTTTTAATTGTTTCTCGTTAATTGCTTTAGAGACAGAATAAGAAAGAACAGGTTTTAAATCTTCATCTTCAGATATATTATTTTTAACTTCTTCTATACCTTCGTAAACAACATGTGTTGATGGGAAAATAATTTTACATTTGTTGCTGATTGCATCTAATATATTTTGTGTTCCTTCTTCAGCTACTAATTTAATTTTTTCATCTTTATCGTTTGTACTTTCAGACTGTGTTCTTGGTACATCCGTAACACCAGCAAGGTGGTGTACGATGTCAGCATCTTTAAAATATTTATCTATTAATTTTTTATCTAAGATATCACCATGAACAAACTCCATGTTCCAATTTCTGATTTGATTAACTCTTTCTGATATAAATCTATTATCAACTACGACTATATGATTGTTCCAACTTACACCCGAATATAGCTTACAGAGTTCTGTTCCTATGTACCCTAAGCCGCCTGTTATAATGATTTTTTTTTTCATTTTTAAATATAAATTTACTTAATAGATTTTTTATAATAATTCAAAGTTTATGAATATTTATGACTGTTTTATGTATTTTGACGAAGATCTTCTTTTGGATATTAGACTAAACGTACTAAATAGCTATGTAACAAAGTTTATAATTACTGAGGCTACATACACCCACAATGGAAGCCCTAAAAAACTTAAGTTTGACATAAATAACTTTAAAAAATTTAAAGACAAAATTGAGTATATCGTTGTAGATAATCAACCACCTAATATTTTAGAAATTTCCAAAGATGATAGTTTGGAAAAAAAGGGTCAAAAATTAATTCTTAATGGCTACGCTAGAGATAATTATCAAAGAAATAAGCTAGAAGATGGTATTTTAAAAGCTGATGATAATGATCTTATAATAGTGAGTGATCTAGATGAAATACCCAATTTAAAAAATGTTAACTTTAACAGTATAAAAAATAAATTAATTCAATTTAAACAAAAGATGTTTTACTACAAATTGAATTTATACTATCCAGAATTTGATTGGTTTGGATCAAAAGCTTGTAGAAAAAAACATTTAATTTCACCTCAGTGGCTTAGAAATATTAAATCAAAAAAATACTCACGACTTAGATTGGATTTAATTTTTAATAAAAAAAAATATAGTGATATTTTCTATGTTTTGAATGGAGGCTGGCACTTTACATGTATTAGAACACCTGAAGATCTTGAACATAAACTTAAAAACTTTGCTCATCATTATGAATATGAAGAAAGTGGATTAAAAATTGAAGACTTGAAAAAATTGATATCAGAAAAAAGAGTCATGTATGATCACAATGTAGATCAAACAGGATATAAATGGTCTGGAAAAAGTAAATTAATAAAAGTCTCTGACTCTGAATTACCAGAATACATATGTTTAAATAAAAAAAATTTTAAAGAGTGGCTTGACTAAAAAACGTAATTTATTTTAGTGAGTGCTAGTAGTTGGTGCTAAGTCTGATTTCTTTGATACTTGTTCAACTTCAACCCATTTTATTCTTTTAAGTTCTTTAGTAAGTGCGTGTTTTAAAACTTCGTCAACGTTTTTAACACAAATTATTTCAATATTCTTTTTAATGACTTCTGGGATTTCAACTAGATCTTTTTGATTTTCAAATGGTATCAAAACTTTTTTTATTCCTGCTCTATGAGCCGCAAGCAACTTTTCTTTTAACCCACCGATTGGTAGCACAACACCTCTTAAAGTAATTTCACCTGTCATCGCTATATTTTTATCGACTGGTATTTCAGTTATGGCAGAAACTATGGATGTGACCATTCCAACTCCGGCTGAAGGACCATCTTTAGGCGTCGCACCTTCTGGTACATGTATGTGAAAATCTTTTTTTTCAAAAATTGGAGGAATGATTCCATATTCTAAAGATTTAGATCTAATATACGATTTAGCAGCTTTAATAGATTCTTGCATTACAACTCCTAATTTTCCAGTAATTTCCATTTTACCTTTACCGGGCATCATGACGGTCTCGATTTTAAGAATTTCTCCACCTACTTCAGTCCATGCTAAACCTGTAACAACTCCTGCTCTATTGTATTCTTCAATTTCACCATGATTAAATTTTTCCACGCCCAAATAATTAGATAAATCTTTTTCTGCTAAAGGGTTGCTAATTTCTTCGTTACCATCAATTTTTTTTACAGTTTTTCTAGCAATTTTTGATATTTCCCTTTCTAGGTTTCTAACTCCAGACTCTCTTGTGTAGTGTCTTATAATTTTTCTATTAACTGTCTCATCGATTTTCCATTCACTGTTTTTTAATCCGTTATTTTCACTTTGCTTAGGAATCAAATATTTTTGAGAGATATTAACTTTTTCATCTTCTGTATATCCAGGTATTCTAATAACCTCCATACGGTCCAGAAGAGGAGGCAAAATGTTTAAGGTATTTGCTGTTGTAACAAACATAACATCCGAAAGATCGTAATCTGCTTCTAAATAGTGATCATTAAACTCTTTATTTTGTTCAGGGTCTAAGGCTTCAAGTAATGCTGATGATGGATCACCTCTGTAATCATTTCCAACCTTATCTATTTCATCTAATAAAAATAATGGATTTTTTGTTCCAGCTTTTTTCATCATTTGAATAATTTTTCCAGGCAAAGAACCGATATAAGTTCTTCTGTGACCTCTTATTTCTGCTTCGTCTCTAATGCCGCCTAACGAAATTCTAATAAATTTTCTACCCGTTGCTTTTGCTATAGATTTTCCTAAAGATGTTTTGCCAACTCCAGGAGGTCCAACCAAACAAAGAATAGGTCCTTTTAATTTTTGAATTCTTTTTTGAACTGCTAAAAATTCTATAATTCTTTCTTTGACTTTATCTAACCCAAAATGATCTTCGTCAAGAATCTGTTGTGCATTTTTTAAGTCATTGTTAATTTTGCTTTTATTTGACCAAGGCAATTCTGTCATCCAGTCTAAATAGTTTCTGACTACAGTTGCTTCGGCAGACATAGGACTCATCGATTTTAACTTTTTTAATTCTGCCATGCATTTTTCTTGTACAAGTTTTGGCATTTTAGCTTTAAGTATAGATTTATTTATACCTGCTATTTCATCTTTACCTTCGTCTATTTCACCTAATTCTTTTTGAATAGCTTTAAGTTGTTCGTTTAAATAATACTCTCTTTGGGTTTTTTCCATCTGGTTTTTTACTCTACCTCTAATTTTCTTTTCAACAGAAATTACGCTCGTTTCTTTTTCTAATAATTCATTAATTTTTTCTAATCTTTTTCTCAAGTCAATAATTTCTAAAATTTCTTGTTTCTCAAAAATTTGTAAATTTAAATTTGAAGCAACATTATCTGCTATTTGACTTGGGTCTTTAAGTTTCTTTATATTGTTTGTTGAATCCGCTAAGTCTCTTTTGTTTAAGACTAAAAGCTTTTCAAACTTTTTAACCAAGCTTATTGCGAAAAGTTCGGATTCTTTTGTTTTATTTGTATCTTCTATAATCTCTATGTTGCAGCTTAGAAAATTTGAGTCTTGTTTTGTTATTTCGTGAATTTTTACTCTTTTTTCTCCTTCAACTAAAACTTTAACTGTTCCATCAGGCAGTTTAAGTAGTTGTAAAACTTTGCTCAAGCATCCATAGCTATAAATATCTTTATTTTCTGGTTCGTCAATTTCTGAGTTTTTTTGTGAAACTAATACAATTGACTTGTCTGATTTCATCACTTCTTGAAGAGCTTTAATTGATTTCTCTCTTCCCACAAAAAGCGGAACAACCATTGAAGGAAACACTACTATATCTCTTAATGGTAACAGTGGTTTTTGTTTTATTGATCCCATAGAATATTTATATGGTACTTAATATTGTAATATCAAGGATGTTATTTAAAAATTAAGCTACAGATGTTGATTGTTTTTTGCCATATGTGACAATTGGATCCGCGTCTCCAATAACAGAGGATTTATCGACAGTAACTTTTAGAACATTTTCTAATTCTGGAAGCTCAAACATTGTTTTTAGCAGAATACTTTCTAAAATTGACCTTAGTCCTCTGGCTCCAGTTTTCTTTCTAATGGCTTTTTTGGCTATTTCATTTAAAGCATCATCTTTAAATTCAAGTTGGACATTTTCAAAATCAAATAATTTTTGATACTGTTTTGTTAAAGCATTTTTTGGTTCCTGTAAAATTTTTATCAATGACTTTTCATCTAAATCATCCAAAGTAGCGATGATAGGCATTCTTCCTATAAATTCAGGGATTAAACCATATTTTATTAAATCTTCTGGCTCTAAGTTTTTTAAAGTTTCAGACAATTTTTTTTCTTCTTTGTTATTCATTTTTGCACCAAAGCCTATGGAAGTTCCCTTCCCTCTCATACCAATTATTTTATCTAATCCCGCAAAAGCTCCACCACAAATAAAAAGTATATTAGTTGTGTCAACTTGCAAAAATTCTTGTTGAGGATGCTTTCTTCCACCTTGTGGAGGTACACTTGCTACAGTGCCTTCCATAATTTTTAAAAGAGCTTGTTGTACTCCTTCTCCTGAGACATCTCTTGTAATGGATGGATTTTCAGATTTTCTACTAATTTTATCAACTTCATCAATATAAACTATACCTCTTTGTGCTTTTTCAACATTGTAATCTGCCGCTTGTAACAATTTTAAAATAATATTTTCAACGTCTTCCCCTACATAGCCCGCTTCAGTAAGTGTAGTTGCGTCCGCCATAGTAAATGGCACATCAAGAATTCTTGCTAAAGTTTGGGCAAGAAGTGTCTTACCGCAGCCAGTTGGTCCGACTAATAATATATTTGATTTTGAAAGTTCAACTTCTTTGCTATTTTTGTTGTCATGGTTTAATCTTTTATAGTGGTTGTGAACCGCAACTGACAAAACTTCTTTTGCAAATTTCTGACCAATAACGTACTCGTCTAAAACAGTACAAATTTCTTTTGGAGACGGAACCCCATCCTGATGTTTAACCAATGAGCTTTTGTTTTCTTCTTTAATAATATCCATGCAGAGTTCAACGCACTCGTCACAAATAAAAACTGTGGGGCCTGCAATTAGTTTCCTAACTTCGTGCTGGCTTTTGCCACAAAAAGAGCAATAGAGAATGTTTTTATTATTTTTTTCTGTCATAACGAATCAATGCATTATTTGTAAATTAGGTTAATTTCGTTAGCAAGTGTAAGTTGTGCTTAGGGCTAGATGTTGTGTATTATTTTCTTTTTTCTACTACAGAGTCTATTAATCCAAATTTTTTAGCTTCTTCGGCAGTCATAAAATTATCTCTTTCAAGAGCATTGGAAATCTCTTCAACTGATTTTCCTGTGTGCTTAGAGTAGATTTTATTTAGTCTTTCTTTTAATAATAAGATTTCCTTAGCGTGTATTTGAATATCAGTTGCTTGACCTTGAAAACCTGCAGATGGTTGGTGCACCATGATTCTTGAATTAGGAAGTGAAAACCTTTTTCCTTTTTCACCCGCGGCTAAAAGAAATGAACCCATTGAAGAAGCTTGGCCTATACATAAAGTGGAAACTGGTGAATTAATGTATTGCATGGTGTCATAAATTCCTAAACCGGCTGTAACTAAGCCGCCAGGACTATTTATGTAAAAATAAATCTCTTTTTTTGGGTCCTCTGACTCTAAAAACAAAAGCTGAGCGGTGACTAAAGAGGCAATATTGTCATTAACCGGGCCAACTAAAAAAACTATTCTTTCCTTTAACAGTCTAGAATAAATATCGTAAGCTCTTTCGCCTTTGCTTGTCTGCTCAACAACCATTGGAATAAGAGTATTCATTTGTTCTTCGATTCGTCCCATGAAAGGATTTATATAACCAAAGATTACTTTTTGCTAACTTTTTTTGTTTTTTTCTTAGTATTCACGGAAGATTTGCTAGCTTTAGTTTCTTTGCTGTCTTTAGTTTGATTGTCTTGATCGTGATTATGATCATGTCTAGACGATAAGTCTTTTGTCTGTTTATTAAAATCTGATATTATTTTTTCAGCTTCAGGTGTTGCAATATCTTTCTTTTTTAAATTTATTTTAGACTTAAATAAACTTAAAATTTTTTCTTCATATAGCGCTCCTTTTAAACCTTGAGCTGCAGAGGGGTTTTTTTGATAATAATCTAAAACCATTTTTTCTTGTCCTGGCATTCCCTTAATCTGTTTTTGAATTTCTCCTTGAACTTCTTCGTCTGTTACTTTTAAATTATTTTTTTCTCCATATTCATTTAATATTAAGCCTAATTTAATTCGAGACTCAGCAATTTTTAAATTTTTCGCTCTGTACTTCTCTTTTTCTTCTTCTTTAAGTTGATGTGTCATTTGATGAATTTCTTGTTCTACAAGATTTTTGGGTAATTCAATTTTATGCAGTTTTTCCACTTGATCTAAAATTTCTTTTTTTGTTATTGAATCTAGAGCTTGTTTGTATTGAGAAGATATTTGTTTTTCTATTAATGTTTTTAAATCTACTAAGTTTTTTGCACCCATATTTTTTGCAAAAGTATCGTCTATTTTTGTTTCATTTGCTTTTTGAATATTTAAAATTTTACACTCAAACTTAGCTTTTTTATTTGCTAAATCTTTGTTTGGATAATTTTCTGGTAAATTAACTTCTATTGTTTTTTTTTCATCTTTATTAACGCCAATCAATTTTGAGTCAAAACCTTTTAAAAAAAGATCTTTGCCAATTTCTAATCTAGTGTTCTTTCCTTCACTTCCTTCAAATTTTTCTCCATTAACAGATGCGCTGTAATCGAATATTACTAAATCCCCTTTTTCTGATTTTTCATTTTTATCAGAGAAAGTTTTATTATTTTTAGCTATCTCTTCAATTTTTTCATTTACTAGTTTGCTCTCAATTTTTAGTAAATATTCATTTGCACTATATTTCTCGAAGCCAGTCAGGTTGACTACGGGCAAAGAGTCTACTTCGATTGTGTAATTGAGATCTTTACCTTCGCCAAATGTTTTTAAATCTATTTTAGGTTGACCTGCTGCTTTTATTTTTTTTTCTTTTAAAGCTTTATTTGAGCTCTCTTGTAAAATTTTATCAATAACCTCTCCGTATATGGCTTTACCAAATTGACTTTTAATAACTGTAGGTGGAACTTTGCCAGGCCTGAAACCTTTAAGACTTACTTCTGATTGAAGAGCTAATAATTTTTCATCAAGCTTTTCTTGAATAACCTTTTTATCAATAACTATTGACAAAACTGTTGTTAAACCTTTTTTATTTTCTATTTCTACTTTCATATCTATATCTTGGTGGGCAAGAAGAGACTCGAACTCTTAAACCTTGCGGTACTAGTTCCTAAGACTAGCGCGTATACCAATTCCGCCACTTGCCCACTATTTTAAGTGATCTGCTTATATAACAAATTACTTTTTAGAGAAACTATAAAGTCTTAAATATATAATTGTATAAAGAATTATTAGTGAAAAAAACCAATATCTTGAGATCAAAGCGTTATTTTGAAAATAAAAAAGTGGTATCTGTAAAAATAAATAAGATGAGTTAATAAGTATAGAAGTTAAATAATTAGCATTTTTTTTTTTTTTTGAACTGGAGATCCAATTGTAAAGTAACATATGTAAGTGACAATTATCAGGATGTAGTGGAGATTTTTTTGACGTTACTTTTCTAATAAAAGAAAAAAAAACTTCATAAAATAAATAAAAAAGTACCCCCGCAAAAAAGAAAGGTGAAATTTGAGGGTTTAATTCGTATGTTTTAATCGCATTTAAAACAATCAAAGAACCTAACAAATAGGAACCGCTATCGCCTAAAAATATTTTAGCTTTTGGAAAATTAAATAATAGAAATGAGAATACAATTATAATTTGTGCAAATAAAATAATTGAAATATTTTCATTTTGATTTGCTAAATTTACTAGGAGAAATAAAGAATTTATTATCAAGAAATGAATCGCTAAAAGACCGTTAAAACCATCAATTAAGTTAGCGCCATTGACAACAAATAAGTAACATAGCAAGACAAAGCATGTTTGAAAAATGTTGTTTTCTAGCCATGAATTTAAAAAAGCTAAACCAGATTTATTTATTTGTATTGAAAAAAAATTAATACAAAACACTAATAAAGCCAACATTAAAATTAAACGAATATTTGGATTAATTTTAATTTTTAAATCATCTAAAAAACCTAATGAAAATAATAATAGTGAGATTATCAAGTAATCATCAAGTAATACATTAAATACTAAAAAAAAAATTAGTATAAATAACAAAAACAAAAATAAAGTAGCTAAACCACCTATCCTAGCTATAGGTTCTTTATGGAATGCTTGTGGTTTTAAAAAGTCTTTATCTAACAAAGAACCTGAAAAAAAAAATTTAGAATATTTTGTAATGAGGTATATTGAGAAAAAACTAATTAAAGAAAAAATAATAAAAAATTTTAAATTTATTTCTAGCATTTATTTATTATATTTTTTTACTATATAGATACCTGACATAATTATTATAAGAGAAGCAAAAACTTTCCAAGTTATTTGTTCGCCTAAAACTAATACGCCAAATATTACTCCAAAAATAGGAATTAGATAGGCCACTTGTGTTTGAAAAACCAAACCATTTTTCATTAAAATTTTAAATCTTAACCACCAAGCAAACCCAGTTGCTACTGAGCCTAAATAAACAAGAGAAATCACAGATCCCAATGTCGGGCTAGAATCAAAAGGTTTCTCAAATATAAAGGCTATTGGTATTAAAAAAATTAAAGCCCAAATCATAGTGGAAGTGGTTACATCCAAGTTTCCAGAGTTTTTCATTCTTTTTAAAATAAGAATTCCAGCTATAGAATAAAAGGTTGAACCAACTAATATTATCAATGCAAAAAAATAATTATCTTCATTAAGAATGAATTTATCAAAAAATAATAATAGAACACCAGCAAAACCAACAATAATTCCTACAGATTTAAAGAACGTTATTTTTTCATCTTTAGTAAATATATGAGCTAAAATTGATCCGGTTAATGGTGTTGTGCTCATTAATATCGCTGCTAAATAACTATCAACTTTATTAGTTCCTACAGCAATTAAAGAAAAAGGAATTGCAATATTACATAACCCTACTAAAGCGTAAATTTTCCACTCTTTTGAAAAAGCGTTAATTTTAATTTTATAAAAAAAAGAAAACACTACTAAGAACATCGTAGCAAAAATTACTCTAATTAAAGCTAAGGTGTAGGGTTCAAAAGAATAAGTAGCAATTTTTATGTTAAAAAAAGATGATCCCCAAATTGCTCCTAGTAATAGTAATAGTAAAACATCGCTAGTTTTTGCTTCTTTCATTTCAATTCTAGATTGTAATATGTTTAAAATGCATAACTGTTATTGAGTATAAGTATATTATTGAATTTGATTAATCTGTTATGTTTAATACAATTTTTTAATAAAATTACAAAGGAATAATCCATGAGCTCAAAAGACGTTTTAAAATTGATGAAAGATAAAGAAATAGAGTTTGTTGATTTTAGATTTACAGACCCTAAAGGAAAATTACAACATCTAACAATGGACGCAACTATAGTCGACGACCAAATGCTAGAGGAAGGAGTTTTCTTTGATGGTTCTTCAATAGCAGGATGGAAAGCGATAAACGAGTCAGATATGATTTTAAAACCTGACTTAGCAAGACCAATTGTTGATCCGTTTAATTCTCATAATACTATAAACATTTTTTGCGATATTTTGGATGCAGTCAAAAAAGAACCTTACGAAAGAGATCCAAGAGGGACCGCCAAAAAGGCTGAAGCATATTTAAAGAAACTAGGCATTGGAGACAAGGCATACTTTGGTCCGGAACCAGAATTTTTTACATTTGACGATGTAAGATTTGAAAATAAGATGAATACCAGTAATTTTTTTATTGATAGTTCTGAGGGACCTTACAATTCAGGTAAAAAATATGAGAATGGAAATATGGGACATAGACCAGGAGTTAAGGGTGGTTACTTTCCTGTCCCTCCAGTAGATGGCGCTCAAGATATGAGAGCTGAAATGTTAAAAGCTTTAAAAGATATGGGTGTGAAAGTAGAAAAACATCACCACGAAGTAGCTCCTAGCCAACACGAACTAGGAATGTACTTTGGAACGCTCACAGACCAAGCTGATAACGTTCAGTTATATAAGTATGCTGTCCAAATGGTTTCTCATTCATTTGGTAAAACTTCTACATTTATGCCTAAACCAATTAAAGGTGATAATGGATCAGGTATGCATGTGCACCAGTCAATATGGAAAGGCAGCACTCCAGTATTTATGGGAGATAAATATGCTGGCCTATCTCAACAAGCACTTTACTATATCGGTGGGATACTTAAACATGCAAAAGCAATTAATGCATTTACTAATTCGACAACAAATAGTTATAAGAGATTAATTCCTGGTTTCGAAGCACCTGTCATGCTTGCTTACTCGGCTAGAAACAGGTCAGCGTCTTGCAGAATACCAGTTATCATGAATAAAAAGGCTGCTAGATGTGAAATCAGATTTCCAGATGCTGCTGGAAATCCATATTTAGGTTTTGCTGCAATGTTAATGGCAGGACTAGATGGAATAAAAAATAAAATTGATCCAGGTAAATCCATGGATAAAGATTTATATCATTTATCCGAAAGTGAATTAAAAAAAATACCACAAGTTTGCGGCTCTCTAAGGGAGGCAATGGAAAGTCTTGATAAAGACAGGGGCTTCTTAACTCAAGGTGGTGTTTTTACGGATGATCAAATTGATGGATATATTTCATTAAAATTTGAAGAAATTTATAAATTAGAACACACTCCTCATCCAATCGAGTTTGAAATGTATTATAGTCAATAAATATATCTTTAAGCCCATCTTAAAGATGGGCTAGAAAAATTAGACTTTAAAAGATTCTCCACACCCGCAACGTTCTGTTTCATTAGGATTTCTGAACACGAATTGAGAAGAAAATTTCTCTTTTTTATAATCCATTTCTGTTCCTAACAAATACATAACTGCATTTGGGTCAATTAAAACTTTCACACCTTTATCTTCAATTATTTCTTCGTTGGGTTTAATTTCTTTAGCGTATTCCATGATATATGACATGCCTGCACATCCTCCAGATTTAACTCCTACTCTAACACCGATAGTTAAATTATCTGCGCTGGACATTATTTCTTTTATCCTGTTTGCGGCATTATCACTTAGCTTAATAACTTGTGTCATAAATTTAATTCTAGTTTTGCAGCTTCAGACATTTTATCTTTATCCCAAGGCGGATCCCATACCAATTTTAGATCAACATCATTAACGCCTTCTACTTTCAGTATATTATCTTTAACATTGTTTGGCAAACTTTCTGCTACTGGACAATTAGGGCTTGTAAGTGTCATTTCTACGATCACTTTATTTTTTTCAAGAATTTCTACTTTATAAATTAAACCTAAATCATATATATTTACTGGTATTTCAGGATCATATATTTTCTTAATCTCTGAGATTACTTTTTCTTTTAATTCACTCATAATATTTTCTAATTATTTTTATCTATTGCTGAGATAAATGTGTGCCATACCATTGTGGCGCATTTAACTCTCATCGGAAACTCTTGAACTCCCGATAGAGAAGTAATCGTGGTAATTTGATCTTCTGTAAGACTATTTAGTGTAATTTTTTCTTTATTTTTAACCATGTTTAAAAAATCCGCAGTAACTTTTTTGGCAAAAGATAAATCTTTTCCTTTTAATATTTCAGTCAAAATAGAGGCTGAGGCTAAAGAAATTGCACAACCTTCGCCTTCAAAACTTAAGTCTAATACTTTTTTTTCTTTATCTAGCTTTAAGTAAACATGAACTTTATCTCCACACAAAGGATTGTGTGCTTTAGCATCATGACTATAATCTGAACATATCCCTTTGTTTCTTGGATTTTTACCATGGTCTAATATAATTTCTTGGTATAATTCTTTAAGTTCCATTTAAGTTTGAAATATTTTTTTACAATTATCGATAGCTTTACACAAAATATCTATATCTTCTTTAGTGTTATAAACACCAATAGAAGCTCTGGCTGTTGCAGCAATTCCTAATTTATCATGTAATATTTGACAACAGTGATGTCCCGCACGTATAGCAACACCATCGTCATCCAAAATTGTTGCTATATCATGTGGATGAATTCCTTTAATGGTAAAACACAACACAGAACCCCTGTTCTTAGGACTACCAATTATATTTACAGAATTATTTTTCTTTAATTTTTCATAAGCATATTCTAAAATTTCATTTTCGTGTTCGGCAATGTTTTTTATACCTAGTTTTTTAATAAAATTTATTGCTTCTGCAAAGGCTACTACTTCCGCTGTTTGCAAAGTACCAGCCTCAAATTTAGTTGGTGAGTCAGCAAATGTTATATTGTCTTTCTTAACTTCATCTATCATTCCTCCGCCACCTTGATATGGAGGTAAATCATCTAACCATTTTTTTTTAGCATAAAGCACTCCTAAACCGTTAGGTCCATACATCTTATGGCATGAAATTGCATAAAAATCACAACCAAGATCCTGCATATCAATTTGCATATGAGGTGCGCCCTGAGTTCCATCAACTAAAACTGGAATATTTTTTTCTTTAGCTATATCAACAATTTTTTTTATTGGTATTACGACACCTGTCACATTCGAAATATGAGTAATAGCAATAATCTTTGTTTTATCTGTAATAAGTTTTTTTATTTCATCAATTTCTACTTCACCATTATTATTTACTGGTGCGAATTTAATTACTGCCCCCTTTTTTTTTCGAAGAAAATGCCAAGGTACATAGTTAGAATGATGCTCTAATTCTGTAATTAATATCTCATCACCCTCTTTAATGTATTTTTCCCCGAAAGATGAGGCAACTAAATTGATTGATTCTGTGGCTCCTTTTGTAAATACTATTTCTTCTCTATGTTGTGCGTTTAAATATTTTTTTAGAATATCTCTTGTTGCTTCAAATCTGTTTGTTGCTTTGACTGCTAAAGTATGGACGCTTCTTCCAACGTTGGAGTATTCTGTCTCGTAAAAATTAGACAGTTTATCAATTACCACTTTGGGTTTTTGAGATGAATTAGCACTGTCTAAATAGACTAAAGGTTTGCCATTAATCTTTTGTTTAAAGATTGGAAATTCAGATTTAATATTTTTAATGTCCATTAATTTGCCTCTCTAATATTTTTTCTAAAAAACTTTTGACCTCAGTGATATTAATATTTTCTATTATCTCATTGAGAAAACCATTGATAAGAAGTTTTACCGCCTCTTTTTTTGGTATACCTCTAGTCATTAAATAATGTATTGCATCAGAATCTATGCTTCCAGATGTCGAACCATGAGAACATTTTACATCATCTGCGTATATTTCTAGCTCTGGCTTTGCATCAAATTCAGCATCATCATTTAAAATTAAAGCTTTGCTTAATTGATATGCGTCAGTTTTTTGAGCTATCTTTTCTACAAATATTTTACCTTGATAAACACCTTTGCTTTTATCATTTAATACATTCTTAATTTTTTGATAACTTTTACAGTTAGGTGAATTGTGATTTATGCGTGTTTTAATTTCTTGATGTTGATCGTCACGTAAGTTTAAAGCTGAATAAATGCTACAGCTAATATCATTTTTATTTAGGTTCATTTCAATTTCAATTTTATTT
>Ga0181404_1000245_pt1 | contig 16453 bp, 37 predicted proteins | sample 27SPOviralmetaG_FD_130133 | JGI IMG/M metagenome (GOLD analysis project Ga0181404, IMG submission 130133) | Marine viral communities from the oligotrophic San Pedro Time Series (SPOT) site, San Pedro Channel, CA, USA - 27 SPOT_SRF_2011-10-25 | ecosystem: Environmental > Aquatic > Marine > Strait... | reverse complement strand
GCACCATACATAATACCAAAGGTAACAGCTTTTGCCATTTGTCTTTGAGTACTATACTGTGTAGCAACTTCATCTACTTCACAAGGTAGGTCGAATACTAACTTAGCAATGTTACTATGAAAGTTACCTCCGCTTTTAAATACATTCATAAGATTCTTATCATTTGCAAGCACAGCAGCACAATATACCTCAGCTGTTGTCAAGTCCATTGCAACTATTTTGTTGCCTTCTGTAGCTTTGATACAACCTTTGACAATTGGATTGTCTCTCGGTATTTGTTGCATATTCATTTTACCACTACTGGAAAGACGACCTGATGTTGTTCCGTGAAGGTTGAAACCTGTACGAAGTCTGCTGTCTCTATCAAGCTGTGGATAGATTTTATCAAGATATGTAGTCTTGATTTTTACTTTCTGTCTTATATCAAGAACAAGTTGAGGTACTTCATGTTTCTCGGCTAACTCTTTTAGCACTTCCGCATCAGTACTATCCGCACCCGTGCCGGTCTTCTTACCTGTTGGCTCTAGTCCAATGTAGTCAAAGAGTAGAGAACGAAGTTGCATAGTACTGTTCGGATTGAAATCTTTACCTGTAATTTCTTCAAACTTCTTAATCTCAGGATAAGTATATAATGTAGCAATGGCTTCATCAATCTGCTCCTGCATAAGAACAGAAGATTTTTCTAGTCTCATTCTATCAAATGGAACACCAATGTCTTGAATGTCTGTAAGGAATCGGCAGCCTGGTATTAGTATGTCTCGGTATACTCCATACAGTCTTTCATTGGTAAGTAAAGGTTTCTCAAATTTTTGAAAGAGAAGAAAAGTACAAACTGCGTCAAGAGCTGCATAGTCTTTCATAATATCAAATGGAATCATATCCCAAGTAAATTGGTTTTTCAATATTCCATTTCTACGACAATACTCTGCCATCCAGTCATACATCGGCTTCTCATAGTCTCCGTAAGGAGTGTATTTGAGAGATAATTGTTTTAGGCCGTGAGTGCCTGGATTTTCGTCTAACATATAATGTAGTAACATAGTATCTTCGAATCTTGGAAACTTAAATCCAAAATGATACTCAAAGAAAGCCAAGTCGAACTTAGCATTATGAAATACTACTCTTTTCTTATTAAACAACTCTTGTAGGAGTTCTTCTACTCTTTCATCGATACAATCAGTATCAATATATGCACCGTGGTCTGGCTCATAAGATATACTAAGTCCAAGCATGTATCCATCTCTTGGGTATAATCCTGTTGTCTCAGAGTCAAGTGCAATGAAGTCATAAGGTGCTTCTAAAGCCTTGTTTAGAAACTTTATAAATTCTTCAGTATCTTGTATACCATATGCTTTGTCAGAGCCAAGTTTCATTACTTGTAGTTCTCCTTTCACATACTTACTTATATTTGTTACTGATTCTTCCCAGGTCTTTTTAGCTTCTGGTTTAAGAGCTAACATCGCTGGGTTTATTACTGGTAGAAATTTATCATCTATAACTCTACCGCTGTATTCTGTTACTGAACTTTGCTTAGTATAAAACTTTAAACATTCAGACCCTATAAGTATTACCCAATCATAATCATCAACATTTATGTCAATATCACAATCTCTTTTTAATACTTTCTTTACAGTTGGGTCTGAACACAGTTGAAACTGCTCAAAGTCAAATTGATTATCAAATAATCTTACATAGTCATTACGACTAGGTTTACTTTCTATTAATGCTATCTTAGCCATATAATTGTTCCTTTAATTCTTTTACTTTATTCTTTGTTAATGCCCCTGCATCCCCTAACGCTCTTGGCAGTTTTATATTCTTATGAAGTATCTCTGCAACATCACACATTTCAATCACTCGTTGTGCAGCATCTTGACCTGCATCGTCTGGGTCAAATAATAAATCTATACCTGTTACTCCACTCATTTTTAGTAGTTTTAATTTTTCTACATCTATATTTCTTGTGCCAAAACAACAAACACTATTCTCTAGTCCTTTATCATGTAGATTTAATACATCAAATATACCTTCTACTAATATGACTCTACCCTTTATGGGGCGGACTCGAGCAGGAAATAGTGGTAACACAGCTTTTGGGGGATGAATGATATATTTTACTATATCTGTAGGTGATTGACTCCTACAATTAAATGCTACTATTTTTCCTGTCAAGTCCTTAATCGGAAAGGAGAGCCTACCTGTAAAAGGTTTGTCTGGATGCACGAAACAGTCAAATCTTTTGTAAGTATCAGGAGATATTTCTCTCCAATTGCCTACATAAGGCATAAAATTCTTTGGCATCTTCAAACCAATTGAAGATGACCTTACTTCTTCTATCTTTCTTCTTACTTTTTCTCTACGAATATCTATAGGATTAGAAGGTGCATCGAAATGAACGAATAAATTACCCTTGAAACCACACGAAAAACAATTATATACTCCAGTAATTCTATCAATTCTCATACTAGGATTGCTGTCATCGTGTTCAGGGTTAAGACATGAAACTATAGCATCTGCAGGAGACAATTTATAAGGTATATTTCTTTCTTGTAATAGTTCTTCTACTGTCATAGCTTATCTCCATTCCATTCTATCCAATCTTCTATTTGCTTTAGTCTCATTGTTTCTTCAAAAATGCGTCTAAATTGTTCTCTTGAAGGTAAAGGTACTATAACTGGTAACTTCTTTATAAAATAGAAGTATGCTTTGTCTAATTGTTTTTCTGTATACAATATCATAAGTCGTCTACATCTTCTCCAGTTTTCATACTTTTTGTCATTTCTTCCTTTTCTTTAGGATTAATCGCAGACTGAGGACCGATTTTAAGTGTTTCCCAGTCAATAACACTATCAAAACTTTTCATAACATTACTACGCATCTTTGTGCAGTTAAATGTCATACAGTTATCTTCTTGTTCCCATGTTTCTAGTGAGTAAGCTGCATCTGCAGCATCAAGTATACCCTTTGCAAACCTAGCCTCTCCACTTGCATCAGTTTGATAGGGTGCAAAGAACATAGTCTCATATTCTTGTGCATATAACTTCATTTTCTTACTTACTTCTATTTGTTCTGTCCAATCATATTGACCAGATCGACTTGGTGCATTGTGGCGCTTCACTTGATTCAGATAGTCAACTATTACAACACCGACATCAAGTTGATTAACTTTTTTGTCCAGCTCTGACTGTATCTTGGAGAGAGTTAGTGCAGGGTCATAGATTACATCTATTTGCCTATCTTTGTGTAGCTGGAGTCTTGTTAGTTTATCATGAAATGCTTCAAAGTCACGAGTTTTCTCGAACTCTGGTAACAAGTCATGGCCACCATCAAAACGTCCAGCCCACCAGCCAGCAACTGCTGTCCACTCAGAACCACTTAGCATTTTGCTACGTAATCTTTTGAGTGGAACACGAGTTGCAACAGAGCATATTCTTTGTAGTATAGAACGACTATCCATCTCAATAGTGAAATAAATAGCAGAACGACCACTTTCATATACGTTAGCTGCAATATTACAACAGGTAACTGATTTACCTGAACCACGTCTGCCTCCCACAAGCACCAAATCTTTGGGAGAGAACTGAATTTCCGAATCATATTCAGAATTGAGTCCTAAAGGTAAATACTTAGATAGTTCTTTGTCATCTTCAAACAGAGAGATTCTTTCCATACTCTCTGCAGGTGGTTTGACATCTACCTGCTCACTTACCTTTAAAACTATTTCCTGTAATTGTTCTATGTTTTCTTCAGCTGTAGCCATTGCTACTGTATTATCTATATACTTATCTAGTTGGTCTAAGATTTCTACTTGTGCATACTCATTCTTTAAATAGTCAAGCAAAAGCCAAGCGTCGACCTCGACATCTACTGACTCGATAGCGAATATTTTTTCTTGTAGTTTTCTGTCACGGACTTCGTAACGTAGGTCTTCGAACTGTGGAAGGTCTTGATATTGTTCGATATGTTTATCAAGGATTTTGAATATCGGTTGGAAATCACCAGGTAGGTAATGTTCCTTGAGATTAGACCAAGTATCTAAATCATTCTGTACTATAATCTGCTTCAGTAAAGCACTCGCAATATTCAAACTAACTCTCCCAAGTATAAAAATAAAAAAGGGCAGGGGCAGAACGCCCCTACCTAACTAAATAGTACGAAATATTAACCTATTTCTTTTTTAGCAGCGCCGTTGTAGTCAGAACACTGTAGACCTCTTCTTGTCAACATTGTTTTAACTCCTCTAACTGTTTTGCCGATTGAATCAGCGATTTCTTCGACAGTCATGCCAGAGATATCGATGTCAGCTAAAACGTCAGCTTTGCTTGAACCTTTAGTTTCTTTCTGCTTAGGAATCGCATTGATTTCCCCACTTCTTAATAAAGATAGAGCTTTACCTCTGATTGAATTAACAGATTTGCCTAATGCATCAGCAATTTCTTCTACGAAGCTACCGCCGTTTACCATTTCAACAAATGTTCCTTCTTCTTCAGGAGTATAAGTTCTAACTGTTTCTACTTTAGGAGCAGGTTTTACATGCTCAGTTAATTCCATAGAAAGGATTTTACCTTGAATTGACTTAGCTGAAAAAGCTCCGCCTTCAAAGTGTGATGCAATTTCTGCATATGTGTAAGAACCACTGTTATCAGTTACAAAAGCTGATAAAGTAGCTTCTTGGTCGTCTGAGAAAGACTTGGAAGCTGAAGCAGAAGCTAGTTCTACGTCATAACCCATCTTTCTTAGTTTGCTAGAAACTGATCTTGTAGATGTTTCTAACTGCTCAGCTGCTTCTGCAACCATAGCTTGAGATATCGGGCTCTCATTGCCCACGAAAGAAGTTAACTCTGAAGTTCTTTCGTCTGTCCATTTTGGTAATGCCATTTTTATTGTTCCTCTAAAATGTCTTTTATGTTATTAATAATTGTTATACCCATTGTTTCTGCTTTCTTAGTTTTAGCACTTGCTATACCACTTTCATTAACTAGGACTGTAACATCCTTTGTCAAGTTATCCTTTACTGCGTAGCCGTTTTCTTCTAATACTTGCTTGGCGGCTGCTTTGGTAGGATAGCTAATTAGCTTACCTGAGATACAAACTGTTCCCTTAGTGTTCTCATGACTGACTTTCGTCTTACTATCACAAGTAAAAGAAAAGGGTAGCTCGTAGTATTTTTCAAAGTGGAAAGTATTTACTAACCAATCTACAAGGTTCGACGCCGCTTTAGGGCCCAGACCTGCCTCTGCACAAATCTCTGGGGTTATCTCATGTATTGATGAGATGTGTTTCGCTAACTTTTGAGTGGCACTTGAGCCTATCAGCGGTATCGAAAATGCTGGTAATAAAACTGTTAGGTCACTACTCTTCGATTTTTCTATTTCTTGAAAGAGTTTGGTTCCCAGTTTTTCTGAATCCAGTAAAAATGATATCTCCTCTTGGGTGAGAGAATAAATATCATGATAATCTTCAAGACCTAGCTTTTCAATGGTTGAAGGGCCAAGTCCTTTGATTTTCAAAGTTTTCGCAAAGTGTTCAACACGCTTTGCTGATTGAGCGGGACAAAGTCTATTACGACAAAATAGTTGGTCGTTTACAAGTTCTAACACACTTGAGCATGTAGGGCAACTTGTTGGCGGTACTATCTCTGTCATATTGTCTTTCTCCCAAAATATAAGTATATTATATCAGACGAGAGAGCGTTTGTCAAGAATTATTTTTCGGGAAGTGGGATAAAATTTTAGAATCAATTTTGAAACACTCTGTATGCCCACCAAATTTTTCAGCTGGATAATGACGGTCGTCTTTAAACTCCTCGTGCAGTTCCTGCTCTTTCTTCCAGCAGTTATAAATCGTATCGTGGTAAGTTCGTTGTATGCGTAAATCATACCCCTTAAAACCACGACTTCTTTTAATAACGTGTCTCCAATCTTTTCCCTTTGCTATTCCAACCTTAATACATTCCCTTACGAATGTCTTTTGGTTGACAAGAATGACACCATAAAGAACTCCTTCTTCTAGCTGTTCTTCAGGTCGATTTTCAAAATAAGTTTTGTTGTAAACTCCACCACTCATTAATCTACCCACTCCCATCCATGCTCAATGGAATCCTGTACTCCCTGAATAAAATCTCTATCTTCTTCGGATAGTATAGGCCAAAACTTGCTAACATGCAAGGTTTGATTATAAATTTCGTCAGGATTTTTTAAATGATAATTTTTATACATAAGCATTTCAATTTGATCTAATCTATACTGTATTCTTTCTTTTAAGTCTTTGGGTTCCATTTTTCACAGGTCTCCTCTGATAACACCATTCCTGCAGGAGATGTAACTCTACACCATCCTTCGCTTAGCTTTGGAGTTATCTGATGTATAGGTTCATAAAACTTACAATCACCACAAGGGTTATCGGGCATTTTATTTGCTTTCTTTAATAGTTTCTTTCTTATCTGCATATACTTTAATTGTTTTTCTACCTGTTGTCCAGATAGCTACTAGTAGTTTACTCGACTGTTCCATCCTGATTTATCATTCCTAAACAAAAGTTCTCTGCGATATCTTCGCACCAATATTCGCTTTTGGTAGGATGCCACATAAGAAATCCACCTTTACCAGTTGCTTTATCTGTAAGATAGACTCCCCAATATCTGTTTTGAAGGTGTCGAACTACTTGACCGACTCGTGTTCCTTCCATATATTCTGAATATACTTCATACTCTTTCATGTGTTGTCTCCATCTCTATATTTAATTTCGGACTTATCAAATATCTTACCTTCTGCTTTCCAGTCGCGTAACCATTTAGAACCGTTTCTTTCTGCATCTATGAATACTGCGTTAGTAAATCCTGCAGGAATTAAGATTGCTAAATGAATTATGATACTCATAATAATATTATAATTTACCCATCCGAGATAAAGACTTGCTAGAAATCCGAAGTATACACTCCACATTGTAAATAATACGAGCATAAAATATAACTGTAAACTTGGGTCTGGTATTCTGCCTAATGGATTAAATCTTACATCCATTACACTTCTCCAGCTATTTACAGTAAACATTAAGCTCTTTCTCATTAATTTTTTCATTAGTCTACTCTCGCTACTATTTGGGGAATAATCTCCCCAGCTCTTATTACTTCAACCATACACCCTATTTCTAAGTCTAATGACTCTATAATTGCCATATTGTGTAAGGTTGCTCTTGAAACTGTTGCTTCTCCTATTATACAGGGTTCTAGTATTGCTACTGGAGAAACTGCACCTGATTTTCCTACTTGCCATTTAACATCAAGTAGTTTTGTAACTACGCCTTCTTGCTTTTCTTTGAGAGCGAAAGCCCCACGAGGATGATGAGAAGTATATCCTAACTCATCAAACTCTTTGTGGCTAACTATTCTCCAGACATCTCCATCCTGTGGAAACTGTTCCCAACTGGAATCAATTGCTGTATTGAATCCTACATGCTGTAACATTCTCATATCTTCTACCCAGTCAGGGCAGATAGCAGGTTGTACGCCATAACTTACGAAAGTTAAGTCTCTTCGCTTAACTTCCTCAATATCTTTCAAGTTAAGCGCACCCGCTGCATAGTTACGTGCATTGGGTATTTCTTTTGGAGCTACTACCTCTCCTGTTATTTGATGAGGTGCTTTGAATGATATTGTATTTGGTACTAGATGTCTAATCTTATCTGTGATATCTAATCCCTTCTTACCATCTCCTCTAGTAAGTGCCATTGTTAGTTGTCCCTCTATATATTGAATACTAACTGCAGCTCCATCTAACTTAGGTGTAACTGTTACTACTCCAGGTAAAAAAGTGTGTGGGTCTTTCTCTCCCTTATAAACTTTCTGTAAAGAGTACATAGGAAACATATGAGGAAGTCGAGCCCCTTGAACTGGAGCACCCACATTTAACTTATCTACCATATGTTCTACCATGCTGTGTTTTAAAGATTCCTTAAACTGTTCTTCGAGTCTATCGTATACTTCGTCAGGCATGATAGGGTCGCCTTTATAGTAGGCAGTCTTTGCTTCATGCAACAATTTATTTAATCCTGTACGTTTTTCTGTCATTACTTTCCTATGTGTCTTACTTCTTCTTTTGGTATCACTTGATATGCCCCTTTATTATACGCAATAGACACAGTATATTTCTCACTTGCTTTTTGCTTGTAAGAAGTATCTTGTGCAGGGGTATATTGACTCAATGGAGCCGAAGGGTATTGTTTGGTTTCTCTACGATATGTAGTATCTGGAGCGAAGGTTTTCCACTCAGGCTGCTTTGTTCTTACAGCCTTAGTGAACTTGCTCTTACGTTTGCGACCGTGTTGGTCATATGTCATGTGTCCTTTTATAATCATACATATATTATACACAATTTTTGAGGACTTGTCAAGAACTATTTTTGCTAGAGGTAGATTTCATCTAGCAAATCTCTGAAGTTTTCTTCTATGATTGCTTTGGATTCTGCTAATGAGAGGATTTCTACTAAACCTTGGAACAGATTTCTAGTATTTTCCATGTCTATTGGTATCGTTATACCTTGATTAGAAGGTTTCCATTCTTCGTCAAAGTCAAGATAATATTTTCTTAAAGATATATACTCAACATCACGAAAGGTACTTATAACTAACCTAACCTGTTCGTGGTCTGTTTCTTGTATCATTTTTTCATAAATTGCTGGTGCTTCTAAATCAATCATTGCGTATTACTCGGTTAAGAGGCACAATGCTCGTTACATTTTCAGGCACAAGTATTCTATAAGAATCTGTGTCCCAGCAAAATAATAAGGAAGTATGTTGTCCTTCCTTTGCTCTATTCTTTTTACTTTTTATATATTGAGTGCTAAAGTCTCTAGTACATACATTGTACTTTAGTTTACGAGAGTTCTGACTCCTATAAGTGATAATTGCATCCCCAGCATCATCGAGTTTCCTCTCAAAATCTTGTTTTTTCATGTGTCCTCCAATTTAATCTAACAAAAACTCTTTTGAATTGTTAAATTTTTGGTCACTTTTTCAAGATGCAAAAAATTGAGGCAATCACGATGACTGCCTCAACACACTAAATTACACTACTTATTTAATGATTCGATTACGTTTGCGAAGTAAACTGCTGCTTTACCAGTTAGTTTAGAAATGATTGCTGCGTCAACTTCTTGACCTGCATCACCTAGAACAGAAGTAAGTTTATCTTGAGCGTCTGCTACTGAAACTCTACCTCCGCCAGTGCTACCGCCACTTGACTTAGCTGCTGGAGTTTTTCTTACATATACTCCTGCTTTTGTTAATATCATTCTGACACCATTAGGGCTTTCTCCTAATTCTTCAGCGATGTCTTTTACTATCTCCATTGAAGTCTCAGGTGTAGGTTCTGCATCCTGATACATTTCAATTGCTTGCTCTTTAGATTCATCTGTCCAAGCCATTCTTCTTCTCCTATATTTTTTGTTATTGCGCATGAACTCTGGCATACCGAATGCCCACCCTGTGGTGTCTCGCATTTGTTGGTAATATCTGTCGCTCATATTTGCTTGTTTTTGTTTATAAATATATTATAATAAAATTATAACCAATTGTCAAGAACTATTTTTTAGTATCTATAACCAATGGTATTATTTAAAGTGTTTCTGTAAGGCATTTAGCATATCTTCTGCTTCTGCAAGTTTAGCTAATTCTTCTTTGATTGAAGCAACAATATCATTATGCTCTCCAATACCTACTGAATTTCTCATATAAACTCTTATGTTAGCTCTGTGATAAGCTATTTCTCCTTCTAAATGTTTTACTAAGTCGTCGTACATTTCTGCTCCCAGTCTTCTATTGCTTTCTTTATACTTCCTTCTGCTAAAACTGAACAATGTAGTTTTATTGGAGGTAAGTCTAATGCATCTGCAATATCTTTGTCTTTAATTAATTTTGCTTCTTCTATTGTTCTACCCTTTAGCATTTCTACAAACATTGTAGAGCTAGCTATAGCACTTCCACATCCGTAAGTTTTAAACTTTACATCTACAATGCGTTCGGCGCTGTCAAGTTTCAACTGTAATTTCATTACATCACCACAAGCAGGTGCTCCAACCATTCCTGTTGCTACATTCGGGTCTTTTGGGTCAAATCTGCCCACACTGAATTGTTTTGGTGAGTTTAATACTCCATAAAATCTTTCGTTTACTTCTTTACTGTATGCCATTATTTAATATCTATTACTCCGTTAACGAAGCCTCTTATAAACCTATCTAGATTTGATGGGAATATGAATGTTATTATTAAAAAGGGAAAGAATATAAAAAATATAATAAATACTATAAAAGTTGACAATAATGGTTTTTGTATCATTATATTAGTAGGTGCTAATGCCCTAACTAATTTATATGACGGCCACCATATTGAATACATTGCAGCGAGTACACCCGATAAGTATACTGCAGCAATAATCTGCCATAAATCCATCCCTAGTTCTCCTTATATTATAAATATTTTTGCAAGTGTTCAAGTTTGCCCATATCATAAGCTGGCAAAGGATAGAACTTGCCTGCAAATTCTAAATGAGGAAAGTAAGTATCTTTAAGGTCATCTTGAGTTGCTTCTATGGTATAACATAGATACAATTTATAACCTCGCTCCTCTGCTTCTTCAGCTCTAAGCTCTTTCTGAACAATTGCTGGATAGTTCTGTCGAACTGCCCATATTTTTTCTCCTGATTGAAAATCTCCTGATACACACTGTTCGGGTAGTATAGCACTTTTTCTTCCTTCATAATCTGTCATAGCTAATTTTTGTGGAATACCTATTCTATTGATTATTGCTTTGATAAAAGCAGGTGAACGATACAAACTTTTAGCTATATCTGATACATTGCTTCCATCTAAGTAGAAGTTTACTACTTGTTTGATTTCCATTTCTGTTGCGCCTTTCCCTTTGTTTTGGGACTTGCGTCTTTCTCTATAAGCTACAGTTTCATCGTGGTCAGCAATTATCTTGTTTAACCTTGTAGTATTATAACTTATATTTAATATACTACACGCTTCTTTCTTAGTTATAGGCTTTTCTGCCAATAATAGTTCTTTTACGTGCTGTATGTTTGTTTCTGTTAAATTTTCGTGTTTTCTTGTTTTAATCGCCACTTATACTCCTATTAGCCAAATTATTAGTACATATGTTAAAACATGGAGATATTGGTCTAAGCCGTGTAATCCCCAGTATAGTGTTTGTGTGTTGTTTAATTTAAATATTCTTTTTATGTTGTTCTTTGCAAAATCAATATGGTAATGTAATATACCGTCTAATACTGACAAGAGTACTGCTAGAGGGAAACTTACATAGAACATAAGCACAATAAATGCTCCACCCACATGGTGTCCAGCATGAATTAGACCTCCTCTACTTCCATAAATGCCTTTATCTTTCCAAGGCCTCTGTAGTAAATAGTCTGCTATTGTATGTTTCAACATTAACCATATAAATATTACTAATAGTTCATTCACTTTCTTTTTCTAATTCCCCTAACAAAAAGATGGTATAATGAATAACTTTATATAAATCCATTTCATTTTTTCCATTCTTTTTACCATAACGCTGTGCGTATTTAATTATATTACCTATACAGAAACCTTCTCCGTGTCCTGCATCAAATACAAATACAGTAGTCTGGAACTTACTCTTTCCATAGTGTTGTTCGTATGTTTTATCTACATACTTTTTTATTTTTTCCAGTACTACATCTTCTTTAAACTTATAGTTAGCCAATTAGTTCCTCCAAGGCACTATACCCGCCAACGTATTCTCCATCTTTAATTATCTGAGGAAAGGTTCTAGCACCAGGGAACTTTTCTCTCATTTCTGAGAAGCCATAGTCTACATCAAGTTGTTTGTATACTACTTCATATCCTTTTCTTTCTGCTAAACCTTTTGCCATATCACAGTATGGGCAGTTATCTTTTCCATAAATTTCTATCATTTTGCTGTAATCCTTTTCTCATAATCAGCATAATCTTCGTTCCACCAATCAGGTTTTTCACGATGAGACCAAGCTGCAAATGTTGCTTTGTCCAAATGGTAATAATCACGATAGCTTTGTATCGGATTATCATAATCTTTCAACTCATCTGGCATTGCCAGTCCGAATGTTGTAAATCCTACACGAGGTAAATTCTTTGGGTCAGGTAGTTTATTTACTACTGTTTCTACTGATTTGTGTAATTTTCCATAACGGTAATGGTATTCATCATTCAATGCGTTAGCATAGCAATGAACCCACTCATGGTTATCCAATGACTCTCTTGCCCAGATTGTGCAAGGATGATTGTACATCATTGGTAGGTAGGGGTAGGGACGTTCCTCAAGAGGTAAGTGTTTGATTTCAGCTTTTGCTTTATTCATCACTTCTCGTTCTTCTGCGTTAAGAGCTCGAGGAACGAACCCTAGTAATTCATCTATCCATATAGTAGTGCATAAGATTTGAGCAGCCTCAAGCGGCATCTTGACAATATGCTTGTCAACATGATACTGGGCTGCTTTATCTAAATCTTCGTCTAAGTAAAATAAATTCATTTACGTCCAACACTTATATTCGTTACATTCGCCTGTCTGATAGTCTACGGGTTTACCACAGATTTCACACTCATCAACATACCAAGTCTCAAAGGACTTAGTTTCAGAGTTCCACATTTGACAGGTTTTTCTATCCATAATTTTTTTCATAAATATATTATACTAAAATTATAAACATATGTCAAGAACTATTTTTTGGTTACTTTGAGTTTATCTTATCTTTTGCTGTGCCAGCATAGAGTCCAAACCAGGCTGCTCCAGCACCTACAATTACAGAAATTAATCCTGATTGTTCCATTGAAGGGTCTGGTAACTCCATAAACCACATTGTAGCGTAGTATAGTAAGAATATGTATACACTTAAAAACATTCTTGGGAATATTCTCCAAGCGTCTATCATGTTAGATAAAAATATCCAACGCTGCCAAGGATTGTCTGGCTCTTTATTGGCTTCCATTTCTGTAATCTTTGCTTTAAGATTACTATTTTCGGTTACGAGTTCCATAAACTTACTTAAGTCTATCTCTACTTCGTTTCGTGACATATCGCCACTAAATCTTTCATCAGCCATTTGCTTTTTCCTTTGCTTTGCCAATGTTAAGTGCTAACATATCTATAAACTTATAGAGTTTGCCCATCCACTGGTCGTCCTTTGGTGTCGGTGTTGACGCCGCGATTAAACTAGCAATCGTTACTATTAAAGTAATCATACCTATTAAATCCATTAACATAGTATTCTCCGCTTTCGTATGAAAGCCTTGCCCATCAATTTGGGACTTCGTAAGATACGATGGAGTTCATGTTTATATCTTCCCATCTATCTTGGTCAAGTCTAAAACAAACAATGCTATCAGAAGCTGATTGATTTACTCTTGAATTTGTTAGAGATTCCTTCAATGTACAAGGAATCGTATATTCTTTATTTGATACTAATGAGGTAAATGTAATATCTACTATCTCATTTTTTAATAATTCTTTTAGTTCTGCAAACATTTAATACCCCTACTCTCCTTGCATCCTTGAGGATTGCTTCTTCTCTAATTAACCAATTCTTATCGCTTATAGGTTTGAGCATCCATAAAAAATCATTCTTTTCTGTCTTCAATCTCATTTACCCTTTCCTCCAAGTATTCAAGCCAATCTTCTATTTCTTCAAATCGTCCTTGAACTGCTGGATTCCTATCAAAGAACTTAGCACCTTTATTCATTATTCTAAAGTAATGCCAGTCTTTGAAAAATTGTATTAATTTATTCCACATCAGGGGTATCGGGAGCAGTAACTTCTCTATAGTATATTACTACTTCTCCCATTTGTTTGATGTATCTTTTTAATTCTTGCATATCTTCTGCCATAACTTTGTAGTCGCCCATAGTTGTTGCTACAAAGAGGATTTCTCCGTTGTTCTGTTCTCTCATTTCATCGAGGAACTTATCCATATAAGTATATCCTTCAGGCCAGTCTGGGTTTTCTTTTTCAGACTTATCACATGCTTTTGGTCTTTTATTATCTACTTTCTTGCAAGGGTTTGTAATTACTGCTTCTGATACAACGAACCATTGAGGTGCAGTCAATGTGACTGGTCTCGGTAGGTCAGGTTGCATTATATCAATTTTAAGTGGTTTTGATACTACCTCTAATTTCTTAGTAGGAAGCATTGAACAACTACTCGTTATCGCTAGCAGGCACAGTAAGCTTATATAATTCTTCTGTATCATTCTCCATTCCCTCCATCACTTTTTCACTTGCAGTATTCATTCTGTTCTCTATAAGTCCAGGCTTCTTTAATGCTAACATATCTAAGTTATGCCTAGAGAATATTGCAAGATACTCGGCTTTTTCTGCCTCTATTTCTGAGTTTCTTCTTGACATATTCATAAGAGATTTTCCTTGTTTCTCGTATGAATTTCTTAAAGCATCCATTGCCTCTTGCTGGGCTTGAACTGCGTTTTCTAGCTTGATGTTGTTCTCTTTTAAGGTATTGTTCTGTGTATATAAAAAGAATGTTATACCTCCAAGAGCAACAAGCAATCCCATTGTTAATTGGTTCATAATTCTTGTATCCTGTAATTAAGTCCTTCAGCACCACTAATTTCGACTAATTCGCCGTCTTCTGTGATGAATGATATGAACTTGGGTTGTTTTTTGATAAACTTTTTAACTATAAACTCTTGGTCGTCTGCGTCTCCCCAAGTAGCATTATAGCTCACTTTTAGACTATAATAGGTAATAAATAGACTTTTAAACCAAAACCAGAAGGCTTGTAGTTTAGTCCAGATTTTCTTTAGGGTTTGTTTCATTTTGTTCATAATTGTGTTTCTGTGCAAGTTCTGCTGCCTCTTTTACATACTCGTCAAGAGTCATTCCTCTTTCTTGAGCATGAGCAGCCGCTTGCATTAATAATTCTTCTGTGAATTTAAACTTCACTCCAATCTTTTCCTTCAAATAAGAGAGCTTCTGCTTCCCTTCTTCTAATAAGTCCTTCTAATACTTTGCCGCCTGCCTTGTTCCATCTTTTGATTTGTGCAGGCACGCCGTCATAGTCTCCTGAATTGAGAACTTTCAACATTGTACTGGCATTTAGATTGCTTGGACCGAGATTGTATGTCCATGATACGAGTGCATCGAACATGCACTGGTCTATTGAGATTGTAACTACATCGTTAACAGCTTTTTCGTATTCCTCTAGTTCTTCTGCTAATAGGGAATCTGCTATTACTTTTGTTATTTGGTCGCCTGGCTTTACACCTTTGGTATGGCCATATCCAATTGTCCAGACACCTGCTGCACATTGGTAAGCTTTCAGTTCTAAGCCTTCGAACTTTTTGATAAGGGATAAACCCTCTATTGATATTTTCATATATTTCCTCTTATTTAGAAGGCACTTAAAGAGCAAAACTCTCTCCGCACCCGCATTGAGCTGTTGATAATGGAGTATTGAAAACAAATTCTTCTTGTAATCCTTCTACTTTCATATCTATTTCTATTTTTTCAACCATTGATAAGGTTTGGGGGTCTATCGCTATACAATCATAGTATATTGAATCCCCTGCTAAGCTTGGACTATCTTCATAATTTAAGTCCCACTTCCAGCCATTACAACCTGCAGGTCTTACTAAGACACGAACGCCCCACACTTTATGCGAGGCGATTCGTGATTTGATTACATCCAAAGCTTCAGAACTTACTATAATCATAATAACTCCTTTAGCTTGATAGCATACTTAGACAATAGGTGCTATTGCAAACATGCAAGCAAGCATTATTCCGATAAGAGTGGTCGTCTCCGCCATTCTACCAAATGCTGGTTTATTGCCTTTTATTATGCTTTGTCTTAATTTAAGAACTACTGTTCTCATATTCATCTCCTATTTAGAAGATATTAATTAATTTCTAATACCTTCCTTGATGAGTTCGGAGTCCTAGACAAAGCGATTGTTAGTAAGCCGTCTGTTAATTCGACACTGTCTACTTTTAAATCCGCATTTAAAATAAACTTTCTCTCGAAAGATTTAAGACTGAGTCCTTGATGAATGAATCGTTCAGTTTCACCAAGTTTTCTTTCTTTTTTCCCCTTGATGAGTAGTTCGTTTTCTTCTTGAACTAACTCAAGTTCTTTCTTGCTCCAGCCGGGAATTGCTACTTCTATTCGATAGTTGCCATTCTCAGCGTTTTCGACTATGTTATATCTTGGATATGATGTGTCTGTATTGGCGAGTAGCCAATCATTGTTCATACCAAGCCAAAATTTACTAATATCAATCGTCATTTTTAATTCTCCTAATATCACTTTCGTTAATACTATGCCGACCCTTTCGGTATCGACCCTTAATCGTAAGCAGACCTATTCTGCCTACTTCATACATATTATACCAAAAGTGAAACCAGAAGTCAAGAATTATTTTTTAT